>VFQP010000639.1_pt1 | contig 60596 bp, 39 predicted proteins | sample 3512351 | NCBI WGS metagenome assembly VFQP01 (sample SAMN10412372, study PRJNA504923) | tailings metagenome | isolation source: Relicate 1 Philex TSF1 revegetated site | place: Philippines: Tuba, Benguet | collected 2017-08-29 | reverse complement strand
TTGATCTCGGCGACGGCAAGGACAAGCTGACCCTGGCCGATGGCGGCAATACCGCTGTGCTGGCGAACGTCGAAAGCGTGGTCGGCGGCTCGGGTGACGATGATGTCACCCTCTCCACCACGGTTTCGGGCGGCTCGATCGACTTGGCTGCCGGCAGCGACAAGCTGACCCTGGCTGATGGCGGCAACACCGTCACCGTCACCAATGTCGAGAGCGTCACCGGCGGCACCGGTGCGGATACCGTCACCCTGGGTTCGACCCTGCCGACTAACGGCCTGGTCGATCTCGGCGATGGCGCCGATACGCTGTACCTGGCGGCTGGCGGCAACAACTTCTCGATCACCAACGTCGAAACCGTGATCGGCGGTTCGGGTGACGATCAGCTCACCCTGTCGCAGACCGTGACCGGCGTGCTGTTCCAGCTCGGCGCGGGCAATGACAGCCTGACTCTGGCCGACGGCGGCAACAGCCTGACCGCGACCAATGTCGAGACCGTCACCGGCGGTGCCGATGCCGATACCGTGACGTTGGGTGCGGCGCAGTCCTCGGGCACCTTCGATCTGAAGGACGGCAGCGACAAGCTGGTGCTGGCTAACGGCATCAACACCCTGAATGTCGGCAACGTCGAGACCCTGACCGGCGGTACCGGCAACGACACCATCACCCTGACCACCACCATCGATAGCTCGGCGTCGATCGACCTCGGCGATGGCAAGGACAAGATCACGCTCGCGGCTGGCGGCAATACCGCTGTGCTGACCAATGTGGAAAGCGTGATCGGTGGCTCCGGCGCCGATGACGTCACCCTCTCCACCGTCCTGACCGGCGGCACGGTCGACCTGGCTGGCGGCAGCGACAAGCTGACTCTGGCCGATGGCACCAACTCCATCAGCGTCGCCAATGCCGAGAGCATCGTCGGTGGCACTGGTGCGGATACCATCACCCTGCAGTCGACCATCGACAGCAACTCGTCGATCGACCTGGGCGACGGCGCCGACACCCTGATCCTGGCGAATGGCGGCAACACCGGCACGCTGACCAATGTCGAGAGTGTCACCGGCGGCACTGGCGCTGACGACATCACCCTCGGCAGCACGGTCACCAATGGCGTCATCAACCTCGGCGCCGGCAGCGACAAGCTGACGCTCGCCGATGGCGGCAACACGCTGACCGCCACCAACGTTGAAACCCTGACCGGCGGCGCCGATGCCGATGTGGTCACCCTGGGCGCCGGCGTCACCGGTGCGCAGATCGACCTCAAGGATGGCAGCGACAGCCTGGCGCTCGCCAATGCGGTCAACTCGGCCACGATCTCGAACGTCGAGACCCTGACCGGCGGCAGCAACAACGACACCATCACGCTTGGCACCACCATCGACTCGAGCTCCTCGATCGATCTCGGCGCCGGCAAGGACAAGCTGACCCTGGCGGCTGGCGGCAATACCGCTGTGCTGGCGAACGTCGAAAGCGTGGTCGGCGGCTCTGGCGATGACGATGTCACCTTCTCCACCACTGTTTCGGGTGGCACCATCGATCTGGATGGCGGCAGCGACAAGCTGACGCTCGCCAATGGCGGCAACAGCGTCACCGTCACCAACGTTGAAAGTGTTACCGGCGGTACCGGTGCGGATACCGTCACCCTGGGTTCGACCCTGCCGACCAACGGCCTGGTGGATCTTGGCGATGGCGCTGACACCCTCATCCTGGCAGCCGGTGGCAACAACTTCTCGATCACCAACGTCGAAACCGTGATCGGCGGTTCGGGTGACGACCAGCTCACCCTGTCCGATACCGTGACCGGCGTGTTGTTCCAGCTTGGCGGCGGCAACGACAGCCTGACGCTCGCCGATGGTGGCAACAGCCTGACCGCGACCAACGTCGAGACGGTCACTGGCGGCTCGGGCGACGACACCGTGACCCTGGGCGCAGCCCAGACCTCGGGCACCTTCGACCTGGATGCCGGCAGCGACAAGCTGGTGCTGGCCAACGGCATCAACACCCTGAATGTCGGCAACGTCGAGACCCTGACCGGCGGCACCGGCAACGACACCATCACGCTGACCACCACGGTGGACAGCTCGGCGTCGATCGACCTCGGCGACGGCAAGGACAAGATCACCCTGGCGGCTGGCGGCAATACCGCTGTGCTGACCAACATCGAAAGCGTGGTTGGCGGTTCGGGCGATGACGATGTCACGCTCTCCACTGCCCTGACCGGCGGTTCGGTGGATCTGGATGGCGGCAACGACAAGCTGACGCTGGCCAACGGCACCAACTCGGTCACCGTCACCAATGTCGAGACCCTGGTTGGCGGCACCGGTGCGGATACCATCACCCTCGGCGCTGCGCTGACCACGAATTCCTCCGTTGATCTGGGTGACGGCAATGACGCCATCACCCTGGCGAATGGCGGCAACACCGGCACGCTGACCAACGTCGAGAGCGTCACCGGCGGCACTGGCGCTGACGACATCACCCTCGGCAGCACGGTCACCAATGGCGTCATCAACCTCGGCGCCGGCAGCGACAAGCTGACGCTCGCCGATGGCGGCAACACGCTGACCGCCACCAACGTTGAAACCCTGACCGGCGGCGCCGATGCCGATGTGGTCACCCTGGGCGCCGGCGTCACCAACGCTTCCATCGACCTCAAGGATGGCAGCGACAGCCTGACCCTGGCGAACGCGGTCAACTCGGCCACGATCTCGAACGTCGAGACCCTGACCGGCGGCACCGGCAACGACACCATCACGCTTGGCACCACCATCGACTCGAGTTCCTCGATCGATCTCGGCGCCGGCAAGGACAAGCTGACCCTGGCCGATGGTGGCAACACCGCCGTCCTGGCCAATATCGAGAGCGTGGTCGGCGGCACCGGCGATGACGATGTCACCTTCTCGGCGGCCATCACCGGCGGCTCGATCGACCTGCATGGCGGCAGCGACAAGCTGACGCTGGCCAATGGCACCAACTCAGTCACCGTCACCAACGTTGAAAGCGTGGTGGGTGGCACCGGTGCGGATACCGTCACCCTGGGTTCGACCCTGCCGACCAACGGCCTGATCGACCTCGGCGATGGTGCCGACACCCTGACCCTGGCGGCTGGCGGCAACAACTTCTCGATCACCAACGTCGAAACCGTGATCGGCGGTTCGGGCGACGACCAGATCACCCTCGGCCAGACGGTCGCGGGCGTGCTGTTCCAGCTCGGCGGCGGCAACGACAGCCTGACGCTCGCCGATGGCGGCAACGAACTGACCGCGACCAATGTCGAGACCATCACCGGCGGTGCCGATGCTGATGTCGTCACGCTGGGTGCGGGTCAGACCTCGGGCACCATCGACCTCGGCGATGGCGCCGACAAGCTGTCGCTGTTCAACGCCACCAACACGCTGACGGTCACCAACGTCGAAACCCTGACCGGCGGTACGCAGAACGACACGATCACCCTTGGCAGCACCATCGACTCGAGCTCCTCGATCGACCTTGGCGCCGGCAAGGACAAGCTGACCTTGGCTGATGGCGGCAACACTGCCCTGCTCAGCAACGTTGAAACCGTGATCGGTGGTTCGGGCGACGATGATGTCTCCTTCTCCACCAATGTCGCGGGTGCCACCATCGATCTGTTGGGCGGCAACGACAAGCTGACCCTGGCGGCCGGCGGCAATTCCGCCACCGTCAGCAATGTCGAGACCATCGTTGGTGGCGGCAATAACGACGTCATCACGCTCGGCAGTGCACTGACCACCAGCTCGTCGATCGATCTTAACGACGGCAGCGACACCGTGAACCTGGCCAATGTTGCCAACACCGGTACGCTGACCAATGTTGAGAGCATTGTTGGTGGCACCGCTGCTGACAACATCACGCTCGGCACCAACACCGCTGGCGCGACCATCAACCTGGGTGCGGGCGCTGACAGCCTGACCCTGGCGGCTGGTGGCAACACGGTCACGGTAAGCAACGTCGAAACCATCACCGGCGGCACCGATGCCGATGCGGTGACCCTCACCGTCTCCCTGACCCAGGGTAAGATCGACCTCGGCGATGGCAGCGACAGCCTGACCCTGGGCGGCGTTGGCAACGTGATCTCGGTGAGCAACGTCGAAACCCTGATCGGCGGCACCGGTGTTGACAACATCACCCTGGAGACCACGGTCGACAGCTCGACCTCGATCAACATGGGTTCTGGCCTGGATACGCTGAAGCTGGCGGACGGCGGCAATACTGCCGTCATCAGCCAGGCCGAAGTCATCACCGGCGGTACCGGCGACGACGATGTCACCGCGATCAGCAACAGCGCCACCAAGGTCGACCTTGGCGATGGCAACGACAAGCTGACGCTCGGCACGGCGGCCCTGAGCTGGACGGTGACCAACGTCGAAACCCTGGCTGGTTCGTCGGGTGCCGATACGGTGACCCTGGGCAGCGTGCTGACCACTAACCACACGATCGATCTCGACGCCGGCAATGACAGCCTGACCCTCGCGGCGGGCGGCAACACCGGTACGCTGACCAATGTCGAGACCGTGATCGGCGGGACGGGGGCCGACGTCATTACCTTCGGCACCAATGTTGCCGCGGGTTCCGTCAGCCTCGGTGCGGGCAATGACAGCCTGACTCTGTCGGCTGGTGCCAACACCCTGACGGTCAACAACGTCGAAACCCTGACCGGCGGCGCCGATGCCGACACCGTGACGCTGAGCCTTAATATCAGCAACGGCCACTACGACCTCGGCGATGGCAACGACAAGCTCACCCTGGCCTCGGGCAACAACACCCTGACGCTGTCGAACATCGAAACCCTGGTCGGCAACACCGGCACCGACGTGATCACGCTGTTGACCACGCTGGATAGCAGCGCTTCGATCGACCTCGCCGGCGGCAAGGATACGGTCAACTTGGCTGACGGTGGCAACACCGCCATCCTGACCAATGTTGAAGTCATCAACGGCGGTACCGGCGACGACGACGTCACCCTGGGCGCGGCCGTGACTGGCGCCACGGTCAACCTGGGTGCCGGCAGCGACATCCTGCGCCTGGCCAATGGCACCAACAGCCTGACGGTTGCCAATGCCGAGACCGTGATCGGCGGTACCGGCAACGACACCGTGACCCTGACCAGCACCCTGCCGGCCACTTCGCTGATCGACCTCGGCGATGGCGTCGACACCCTGGTGCTGTTCAACGGCCAGAACAACTTCACCATCACCAACGTCGAGAACGTGGTCGGTGGCACCAACAACGATACCGTGGTGCTCTCCGAGGCGGTCACCGGCGCCAAGTTCGACCTGGGTGTGGGCAGCGACAGCCTGACCCTGGCCGATGGCACCAACAGCCTCACCGCGACCAGCGTTGAAACCCTGATCGGCGGCACCGGCGCTGACACCGTCACCCTGGGTGCGGGCCAGACCACCGGCACCATCGACCTCGGCGATGGCGCCGACAAGCTGACGCTTGCCAACGCCAACACCACCATCACGGTCAGCAACGTTGAGACCCTGATCGGCGGCACCGGCGTGGATACCATCACGCTCGGCACCACCATCGACAGCTCGACGGTGATCGACCTCGGCGCCGGCAAGGACAAGCTGACGCTGGCCGATGGCGGCAACACCGCCAATCTGACCAACGTCGAAGTCGTGGTCGGTGGTTCGGGTGACGACCTGGTCACCCTGGCCACCACCGTGAACGGCGTGACTGTGGATCTGGGTGCGGGCAACGACAGCCTGGCCCTGGCCAATGGCAACAACACCATCACGGCGGCGGGCATCGAAACCCTCACCGGCGGCACCGGCAACGATAACGTCACCTTCTCGGCTTCGCTCGATAGCTCGGCGGTGGTCGATCTCGGCGACGGTACCGATACCGTGACACTGGCGACGGGCGGCAACACCCTGACCCTGACCAACGTCGAAAGCATCGTTGGCGGCACCGGCGCCGATGCCATCACCATGGGCAACGCGGCGACCAACGTCACCGTGAACCTGGGTGCCGGCAACGACAGCCTGCAGCTCGCCGATGGCACCAACAGCATCACCGTCTCCAACACCGAGACCGTCACTGGCGGTACCGGCAACGACACGGTGACCTACGGCGCCCTGATCACCAACGGCAACATCGACCTGGGCGACGGCAGCGACAAGCTGGTGATGTCCTCGGCCGGTGGCACCGTCACGGTGGCCAACGTCGAAACCATCCAGGGCGGCACGGGTGCTGACAACATCACCCTGTCGGCCACGGCTGACAGCTCCACCACCATTGATCTGGGCGCCGGCGCCGACAAGCTGACGCTCGCCAATGGCGGCAACGAGCTGGCGGTGAGCAATGTCGAGACCGTCATCGGCGGCACGGGTGCCGACCTGCTGACCCTCAGCCTGGCTCTGACCAATGGCCGCATCGACCTGGGCGCAGGCAGCGACAGCCTGACCCTGGCCGCTGGCACCAACAACATCACGGTCGCCAATATCGAGACCGTGACCGGCAATACCGGCAACGACAGCATCACGCTGCTCACGACGGTTGACTCCTCGACCACCATCGACCTGGGCGCTGGCAACGATAAGCTGACGCTCGCCAACGGCACCAACGTGCTGTCGGTGGCCAACATCGAAACCATCACCGGCGGTACCGGTGCCGACGAGGTTCACCTCTCGGGCACCACCAATACGCTGCAGATCAACCTCGGTACCGGCAGTGACAAGCTGGTGCTGTTGGATGGTGGCAATACGGTGACGGCGACGGCGGTGGAGAGCATCATCGGCGGCACCGGCGACGACATCATCGTCTACGGCGCATTCATCACCGGTGCTTCCGCCGACCTCGGCGATGGCAACGACAAGGTGACGCTGGCCAATGGCGCCAACAACATCACGCTGACCAACGTCGAGACCATCCTGGGTGGCACCGGCGCGGACATCGTGACGCTGGGCGCCTCGCTCGCCTCGAATGCCTCGATCGACCTGGGTGCCGGCGTTGACACGCTCAACCTGTCGAACGATGGCAACACCCTGACCCTGACCAACGTCGAAACCGTCAATGGCGGCACTGGCGACGATGTCATCTCCCTCAGTGGTGCGCTGACCTCGGGCAAGTTCGACCTCGGTGCGGGTACGGGCGACAGCCTGACGCTTGCCAACGGCACCAACAGCATCACGGTCAGCAATGTTGAAACGCTGACCGGCGGTACTGGCGCCGACACCATCACGCTGGGCGCCACCGTGGCCGGCATGACCATCGACCTCGGCACCGGCAGCGACAAGCTGACGCTGGCCAACGGTGCGAACTCGCTGTCGGTGGCCAATGTCGAGACCATCACCGGCGGCACCGGTGCGGACATCATCACGCTGACGGCCGGCATCACCGGCGGCAGCATCGCCCTCGGCTCCGGCAACGATAAGCTGGTGCTGGCCGATGCGACCAACAGCGTGGCGGTGAACGGCATCGAGACCATCATCGGTGGTACCGGCAACGACACCGTCACCTTCGCGGCGGCGGCGACCAACACGACGATCGATCTCGGCGACGGCAACGACAAGGTTACGCTGTTCAACGGCGTCAACAATGTCACCATCACCAATGTCGAAACCATCGTGGGCGGCACCAACAACGACACGGTGACCCTGACCACCACCGTCTCGTCGATCAACCTCAGCCTTGGCAACGACAAGCTGATCCTGGCCGATCTCGCCAACAACCTGACTGTCTCCGGCGTCGAAACCGTCATCGGCGGCAACCAGGCTGACGACATCACGGTCAGCGGCGGCATCACCAAGGGCTCGATCGACGGCGGCGCCGGCAACGACAGTGTCACCCTGCTGGGCGGCACCAACTCGCTGGTCATCACCAATGTCGAGACCATCACCGGCGGCACCGGCGCTGACACTGTCACGCTCGGCAATGCGGTGAGCGGCCTCAACATCGACCTCGGCGCGGGTGGCGACAAGCTGATCCTGTTCTCGGGCACCAACACCCTGACCACCACCAATATCGAGAGCATCACCGGCGGCAGCGGCGCTGACACGGTGACCATCGATGGTGCGGTCAACAACGGTGTCTATGATCTGGGTGCGGGCACTGACACGCTGAACCTCGACGACACGGTGAACATCGTCACTGTGGCGAATATCGAAACCGTGAACGGTGGCTCCGATATGGATGTCATCACCATCACCGGCACCCAGGCGACCATGGTGTTCGGCAATGGCGGCGACGACGAGATCATCGGTGGTTCCTCGGCCGATACGATCATCGGCGGTGCGGGCAACAACACGGTCACCGGCGGCGCGGGTAACGATACCTTCGTCTTCGCGGCGTCCGGTGGTGCCACCACTTTCGTCCGTGACATGTCGGCCACCGACAAGATCGGCCTCGATATCGCAGGCGGCACCTTCGGTACCGATGCCTTCGCGGCGGTCTCCTCGCTCAGCAACAACGTCAACATCAAGGCGGTGGCCGATGCCACGGCCCTGGGCGGCACCAACCTGTCCCAGGCCGGCTTCGCCTACCAGTCCGATACCGGCGAGCTGTACTACAAGGCGGATGGCGATTTCAGCAGCGGTGCGGTGCTCATCGGCACCATCACCACGAACTCGACCACGCCTTGGACCTACGACTTCACCAAGTTCCAGGCGGTGTAACCGCCCGGGTTCCTGGTCCAGACCGGTTCAGTATCAGCGGGGCGGCCCATCGGGCCGCCCCGTTTGCTTTTCGGGGCAAGGGTTGGCGGAAAGCCGGCGCCGGTGTTGCATTTCGCCGCATTCGGCGCCGTGGTAACGGTTGGGTAAGATCGAACCGGAATACTCCCTGCACAACCTCGGCGTTGATTCCGGGGGCCTGGGCATGGCCCGGGCGATTCCGTCATTCCCGATGGGATGGCATGATGAATGCAGTGTCAGGGTAGGGCAGGACAGGCATGGCCAAGGCGGCGGCAGGCGGGGTGGTGACGGCACAGGCGGTGGTTGAGGCAGCGGTGGCTGCCTTCCAGCGCGGGGCTTATGAGGAAACCGAGAAGCTCTGCCGCGTGCTGCTGAATGCCGCGCCGAATGATCCGGCGGCCTTGCAATTGCTTGGCCTTGCCGCTTTTCGCCGCGGCCAGTTGATTGATGCCGAGGCGACCCTGGCCAAGGCGGCCGCCAATGCCAAGACCTCGCCGGAAATCCAGGCCAATCACGCGGCCGTGCTGCGGGCGCTGGGTCGGCTGAAGGATGCCGAGGCGGCCAACCGCCGCGCCATTGCGCTGAAAGAGGATTTCCCCGAGGGGCACCAGAATCTCGGCAACACGCTGCGCGATCTCGGCCGCCATGCCGAGGCCGAAGTCGCCTTCCGCCGTGCCGTCGAGCTGAAGCCGAATTTTTCCGATGCCTGGCTCAGCCTCGGCCGCCTGCTGCAACTGGTCGGCCGTCTCGCCGATTCGGAAGTGGCATTCCGCAAGGTGATCGAGCTGAAGCCGGATTTCGCCGATGTGCACAGCGATCTCGGCAATTCGCTGATGGGCCTGGACCGTCTGACGGAAGCCGAGGCGTCTTTCCGCCAAGCGCTGGCGCTGAAGCCGAACAGCCATGAGGCATCGGTCAATCTCGCCGCCCTGCTGCTGCGTGCCGGTCGCCCGAACGATGCCGAAATCTTCGCCCGCCGCGCTCTGGCGCTGAAGCCCGATCTGCATCAGGGCTTCAACAATCTCGCCATCGCGCTGGAGGACCAGGGCCGCCTGGATGAAGCCTCCGGTGTGTTCCGCCAGGTGCTGAAGCTGAAGCCGGATTATGCCTCCGGCCATAGCAGCCTGCTGTTCTGCCTCAATTACCGCCACGATCTTTCCGCCGAGGAGATCGCCGAGGAATACCGCACCTGGGACAAGACCCACGCCAGGCCTTTGCTGCCGCGTCCGCTACGCCATGCCAACAGCCCGGAAGCTGGTCGCAAGCTGAAGATCGGCTATGTCTCGCCGGATTTCCGCCAGCATGCGGTCGCGCTGTTCTTCGAACCGGTACTGGAAGCGCATGACCGAGAGCAGGTCGAGATCTATCTCTATGGCGAAGTCAGCAATCCCGATGCGGTGACACAGCGGCTGAAATCCAAGGCCGATCACTGGCGCAGTACGGTGGGCCTGAGCGACGACCGCATGGCGGCGCTGATCCGCCAGGATGGCATTGATGTACTGATCGATCTCGCCGGCCACACCGCCGGCAACCGCCTGCTGGTTTTCGCGCGCAAGCCGGCGCCGGTGCAGTTCAGCTACCTGATCGGCCATGGCACCACCACGGGCCTGTCCGCCATCGACGGTTTCATTTCCGATGACTTCATGGTGCCGGAAGGCTTCGAGCATCTGTTCTCGGAAAAGATCATCCGCATCCCGCGCTCGCCACTGGTCTACCGGCCGCCGGAGCATATGCCCGATGTCGGTCCGCTGCCGGCGAAGCAGCGTGGCAAGCTGCGGTTCGGCTGTTTCAGCCGCACCGTGCGCATCAACGAAGATGTCATCGCCATCTGGGCCGAATTGCTCAACCGCATCCCCGATGCCACGCTGGTGCTGAATTCGAAGCCTTTCGCGGAAAAATTCACGCGCCAGATGTTCGAGGAGCGTTTCGCGACGCACGGTATCGGGCCGGAGCGGCTGGAACTGATCTATACCCAGCCGCAGCCCAAGACCTGGGCGCATTACAACGAAATCGATATCGCGCTGGATCCGTTCCCGCATAATGCCGGCACCACCACCATCGAGGCGCTCTGGATGGGCGTGCCGGTGTTGAGTCTGGCGGCCAGGCCGTCGGTGGGGCGCTTCGGCGCCTCGATCCTCGGCGCGCTCGGCATGAGCGACTGGGTGGCGGCCGATCCGGACGAGTATCTCGAGATCGCTGAACGCTGGGCCAAGGATCTCGATGGTCTGGCCAAGCTGCGGGCTGGCCTGCGCGACCGCTTCGAGGCTTCGGCGATGCGCGATGCGCCGGGCCTGGCGCGTGCCATCGAAACCGCCTACCGCCAGCTCTGGAGCGACTGGTGCGAAAGCCGCGCGCTCGCCGGCACCGAGCCACCGGAAGCCGAGCGGCCACTGACCTATTCCGATGTCGTCGCCGCCTTCAATGTCGGTGACCGCGAACAGGCCCGCCGCATCTGCGCCGCCCTGCTGGAGCAACAGCCGGACAATGCCGATGCGCTGCAGGCGATGGGCGTGCTGTGCTGCGACGTGAAGGATTATCCGGCGGCGATGAAATGGCTGTCGCGCGCCGTAGCGATCAATCCAAATTTGCCGGAATACTGGTCCTCGCTCGGCGTCGTTGCCCGCGCCATGAAACTGCATGGCGATGCGGAGAATTTCTACCGCAAGGCCATTGCGCTGCGGCCCGTTTTTGCCGAGGCCTACAACAATCTCGGCAATGCGCTGCGCGACCAGGGCAAGCTGGTGGAAGCCGAGGAGGCCCTGCGCAAGGCCATCGAGCAGAAGCCGGATTTCGAGGATGCCATGGTCAATCTTGGCCTGGTGCTGCTCGCCCGCGAACGTTTCGACGATGCCGAAGTGGTGCTGCGCAAGGTGCTGGCGCTGAAGCCGGAGCGACCGGATATTCACGATGCCCTGGCGATCATGCTGATGCGTCGTGGCCGGCTCTCGGAAGCCGAGGAATTCGCCCGCTCGTCGTTGCGCCTGCGGCCCGATCATCCGGCCACGCTCGGCACGCTCGGCGTGGTGCTAGAAGACCAGGCACGCCATGACGAGGCGCTGGCGGCGCTGCGCCGCGCCGTCACCATCGCGCCCGGCGATCTCGCCGTTTCCTCCAGCCTGCTATTCTGCCAGAACTACCGCCCCGGTGCGACGGCAGAGGAAATCTTCGAGGAATACAAGCGTTGGGACGACCGCCACGGCAAGCCGCATCTGCCCAATCCGCTGCGCCATGACAATGATCCGAACCCGAACCGCAAGCTGAAGATCGGCTATGTCTCGCCCGATCTGCGCCAGCATGTAGTGTCGCTGTTCTTCGAACCGGTGCTGTCGGTGCATGATCGCGGCAAGTTCGAAATCTTCCTCTATGGCGAAGTGCCGAATCCGGATGCGATGACTACGCGCTTCCAGAAGATGGCTGATCACTGGCGCAGCACGGTGGGCAAGAGCGACGATGAAGTCGCCAACATGATCCGCGCCGATGGCATCGACATCCTGATCGACCTGGCCGGCCACACGGCGGGCAATCGCCTCACCATGTTCGCGCGCAAGCCGGCGCCGGTGCAGTTCACCTATCTGATCGGCCATGGCACCACCACCGGCCTCAGTGCCATCGATGGCTTCCTGGTCGATGCCGCCATGGTGCCGGAAGGCTATGATCATCTGTTCGCCGAGAAGGTGGTGCGCCTGCCGCGTTCGCCGCTCTGCTACATGGCGCCGCCGGCGATGCCGCTGGTGGCCCCATTGCCGGCGCTGAAGAAAGGCAAGAAGAAAAAGCCTGTCGTCACCTTCGGCTGTTTCAGCCGCACGGTGCGCATGAATGACGAGGTGATCGAGGTCTGGTCGCGGATTCTGAACGAGATTCCGAATGCCCGCCTGGTGCTGAATTCCAAGCCCTTCACCGATGAGCCGACGCGCAAGCTGTTTCTCGACCGTTTCGCGGCCCATGGCGTCGAGCCGGAACGGCTCGACCTGATCTTCACCAACCCGCAGCCGCGCACCTGGGACTATTACGGCAATATCGATATCGCGCTGGACCCGTTTCCGCATAATGCCGGCACCACCACCATCGAGGCCTTGTGGATGGGCGTGCCGGTCTTGAGCCTCGCTGGCCGGCCCTCGGTGGGCCGTTTCGGCGCCTCGATTCTCGGCGCGCTCGGCATGGATGACTGGGTGGCGCAGAACCACGACGAATACGTCGCGATTGCCAAGAAATGGGCCAACGACCTGCCGGCCCTGGCAGAGCTGCGGCGTAATCTGCGCGGCACATTCGAAAAGTCGCCGATGCGCGATGGCGTTTCGCTCACCCGCGCCATCGAACAGGCCTATATCCAGTTCTGGCATGACTGGTGCGCCAGCCAGGGCGCCAAGTCTGCCGTGCCGGCGGTTGCCAAGCCGGCGGTGACGCCGGCCCAGGAAGCTGCCGCCAAGGCGCAAGCCCTGCTGGATGCGGCGATCCGGGCGTTCCAGTCCGGGCAATTGCCGCAGGCCGAACAGGCTGCCGTGGCTTTGCTCGCCCTGGCACCGAAAAATGCCGATGCCTTGCATATCCTCGGTCTGATCGCCTATCGCCGCCGCGACTGGCAGAAAGCCGCCGATCTGATCGGCGAAGCGGTGAAGCAACTGCCGGACATGGCGGAATTGCGCTGGAACCGCGCCGGTGCGCTGCGCCAGCTTGGCCGCCTCAAGGAAGCCGAAGCCGAATGCCGCAAGGCAGTGGCGCTGAAGCCGGATTCGGCGGAAGCGCGCAACAACCTGGCCAACACGCTCAAGGATCTCGGCAAGCTCGATGAATCCGAGCAGGAATTCCGCGAAGCGGTACGGCTCAGACCGAACTATCCCCATGGCTGGGCCAATCTCGGCAACACGCTGTTCGCCATGGGCCGCTTTGTCGAGGCCGAGGAAGCCTGCCGCAAATCCATTGCGTTGGAAGCGCGCAATCCGGATGCACATAACAATCTCGGCAATGCCCTGCTCGGCCAGGAGCGGCTGGACGAGGCCGCGGAATCCTTCCGTGCCGCACTGGCGATCAATCCGGATTATGTGCTCAGCCATTCCAACCTGCTGTTCTGCTCGAACTACCGCGCCGATCTCACGGCGGAAGAGATCTATGCCGAATACCGGCGCTGGGATGAGCGTTTCGGCAAGCCGAAGCTGCCGAATCCGTTGCAGCATGCCAATGCCCGCGAGCCGGAACGGCGGCTGAAGGTCGGCTATGTCTCGCCGGATTTCCGCAATCATGCGGTGGCGATGTTCTTCGAGCCGCTGCTGGCCTCGCGCGACAAGGCGGCTTTCGAGATTTACCTCTATGGCGAGGTGCCGACGCCGGATGCGATCACCGAGCGGCTGAAATCCCAGGCCGATCATTGGCGCGGCACGGTAGGCAAGGGCGATGACGATGTGGCGGCGATGATCCGCGCCGATGGCATCGACATCCTGGTCGATCTGGCTGGCCATACGGCAGGCAACCGGCTCGGCGTGTTCACGCGCAAGCCGGCACCGGTGCAGTTCAGCTACCTTATCGGCCAGGGCTATACCACCGGTCTGTCGGCGGTGGATGGCTTCTTCTCCGATGATTACATGGTGCCGCCGGGCTTCGAGCACCTGTTCTCGGAGCGCATCGTGCGGCTTGGCCGCTCGCCTCTGGTCTACCGCCCGCCGGAAGCGATGCCGGAAGTGGGGCCGCTGCCGGCCTTGCGCAACGGCCATGTCACCTTCGGCAGTTTCAGCCGCACCGTGCGCCTGAACGAGAAGGTGATTGCCCTGTGGTCTCGGCTGCTGAAGCGCGTGCCGGGCTCGCGCCTGGTGCTGAATTCCAAGCCCTTCGCCGAGGCTGCGACGCGGGATCTGTTCCAGCAGCGCTTCGATGCTCATGGCATCACACCGGAACGGTTGGAGCTGATCTACACCTTCCCGCAGACCAAGACCTGGGCGCATTACAACGAGATCGACATTGCGCTGGATCCGTTCCCGCATAATGCCGGCACCACCACCATCGAGGCGTTGTGGATGGGTGTCCCGGTATTGAGCAAGGCAGACCGGCCTTCGGTCGGCCGCTTCGGCGCCTCGATCCTTGGCGCGCTGGAAATGCAGGATTGGGTCACCGAGGACGAGGCCGCCTATATCGAGATCGGGGCCCGCTGGGCCGGTAATCTCGAGGCTTTGGCGCAGCTCCGCGCCGGCCTGCGGCCGCGTTTCGAAGCCTCGCCGATGCGCGACGGACCCGGTCTTGCGAAGGCCATCGAAGCCGGCTATCGCCAGCTCTGGCGCGAGTGGTGCGGCGGATGAACCAGCTGGCGGCGGCTGTCGGTGCGATGCTCGAGGCATCGCTTGCGGCTGCCCGGGGCGGCGATCTCGACCGTTGCTTCGCGCTCGCCAAGCAGGTGTTGGTGCTCGATCCGCTGCATCGCGAAGCGTTGCGGCTGGCCGGATTGGCCGCCGCCGAACGCCGTAACTGGCCGGTCGCAGCGCGCTATTTGCGGCAGTATCAGCAGCATTATCCCGGCAATGCCGGTGTGCTGGGCCAGTTTGTCACCGCGCTGGCTTTCGGCGATGATGAGGCCGAGTTGGATCATGTGTTCCGCGCCGCCCTGGCGGCATCGCCAGCCGGCCCGATCCTGTGGCAACGCCTGGTCTATGATCTGATCGCGGTGAATCGCACCAGTGTGGCCTGGCGCTATGCCGAGGAGGCCTTGCCGCTATTCCCGGATCTGCCGGATTTCGAGAGCGCGCTGGCCATCATCCTGGTGCGCGAGGGCCGCATCGACGCGGCGCGCGAGGCATTGCAGCGTGTGGTGGACCGCTATCCGCACTTGCGCATACCGCACAGCAATCTGCTGTTCTGCCTCAATTACGATTTGAATCTGACGCCGGAACAGCTATTCGCCGAATATCGCCGCTTCGACGAGCGGCATGGTAAGCCATATCTGCCGCAGCCATTGCGGCATGACAACAGCCGCGATCCGGCGCGACGGCTGAAAGTCGGTTATGTCTCGGCCGATTTCTGCCGCCATGTGGTGCCGATGTTCTTCGAGCCGCTGCTGCAAGGCCATGACCGCAGCGCGGTGGAGATTTATCTCTATTCGGAAGTGGCAATACCCGATCTGGTGACGCAGCGCCTGCGCGAACAGGCCGATCACTGGCGTGTCATTCTCAACAAAAGCGATGACAAGGTGGCGAAGCTGATCCGCGAGGATGGCATCGATATCCTGGTGGATCTTTCCGGCCATACGGCAGGCAACCGGCTGGGCGTGTTTGCACGCAAGCCGGCGCCGGTGCAGTTCAGCTACCTGATTGGCGCCGGCTATACCACTGGCCTCTCAGCCATTGATGGGTTTTTCGCCGATGACGACATGGTGCCGCCGGGATCCGAGCATTTATTCTCGGAGAGCATCATCCGGCTTGGCCGTTCGCCGCTGGCCTATCGGCCGCCGGATGTCGTGCCAGATATCGGCCCGCTACCGGCCTTGCGCAACGGCCATGTCACGTTCGGCTGCTTCAGCCGCGCGGTGCGGATCAATGATCGCGTTGTCGCGCTCTGGGCGCGATTGATGCAGCAGGTGCCGGGCTCGCGCCTGGTGCTGAACAACCGCCATTTCACCGATGCCACCACGCAGCAGTATTTTATCGACCGTTTTGCTGGCCATGACATCGCACCGGAGCGGCTGGAACTGATCGCTACGCTGACGCAGGCCACGACCTGGGCGCAATATAACGCGATCGACATTGCGCTCGATCCGTTCCCGCATAACGCCGGCACCACCACCATCGAGGCGTTGTGGATGGGCGTGCCGGTGTTGAGCCGTTCGGATCGGCCCTCGGTCGGGCGCTTTGGTGCCTCGATCCTTGGCGCGCTGGGGATGCGCGACTGGGTGGCGGCAGATGATGCCGGCTTCATCGCGGCGGGGGTCGCCAAGGCTGCTGATCTTGCGGCGCTGGCCGACCTGCGTGCTGGCCTGCGCGCCCGTTTCGAGGCCTCAGCCATGCGCGATGGCGCCGGGCTGGCCCGCGCCATCGAAGCCGGCTACCGCCAGCTCTGGCGGCAATGGTGCGCCTCAGGCCGGGCTGATGCCTAGGCGCTCGTCGCGGCGGCGCAGCCAATGCACCAGCGGCAGCGCCAGCAGCACCATCCACAGCTTGCCGATCATCTGGCCACCGAGATAATTCAGGCTGCCGAAGGCGAGATAGAGAAACACCACGGAATCGACCGCCAGGCCGACCAGGCTGGAAAGCAGCACGGCGCGCACCAGGCCGCGCTGCTGCAGCGGCGTATAGACCGCGAAGTCGGCGAGTTCGGAAAGCAGGAAGGCGATCATCGAGGCGATCACCAGGGCCGGTGGCGCCACGAAGGCGGAGAGCAGGGCGCCGATCACGATGGCACCAATGGTCCAGGCCTTGCCCAGCCGGCGCTGCAGCAGGTCGCGCAGCACCAGGGCGGCGCCGATCATCAGCACGCCGCTCGGCGCGGTGATCGGCCCGTCCAGGCCCGGGGCGACCGGCACCAGGCAGGGGCCCTTGGGGATGCAGGTGGTGCCGACATTGCCGATCAGCCAATTCGCCGCCGGTACGCAGGCGATGAAAGCGGCCAGAAACAGGTAGCCCTCGATACGCAACCGGTTCATGTTTGTTCTCTTATGGGGGAGCTTCTTTCAGCCGGGTATACGGCGAAGCGGCAAGCGCCGCAAGCCGGTTTCAGGCTTGCAGCCGGGTTCAACCCTGAAGGCGGGCGATGGCGTGGTCGAGCTGGCGGCGCAGCGCCCGGGTCTCGGTATTGCCCAGCAGGGCGCCGATTTCGCCTTGGGCCTGGTGCCACAGCGGCAGGGCGCGCTGGAAGGCGCCGCGGCCTTGGGCTGTCAGTTCGATCACCCGGCGGCGGCGGTCATCCTTGGCGGTTTCCTGCCGCAACAGGCCGCGCTTTTCCAGCGGCCTGAGGATGCGGGTCAGCGTCGTCGGGTCAACGCCGACCAGCTCCGCCAGTTCGCCCATGCTCAAGCCGCCATCGCGGTAGAGATAGGCCATCGGCGCGAATTGCGTGATGGCGATGCCGGCGGGTTTCAACGCCTGGTCCAGCCGCTGGGTGGCCAGCCGCATCGCCTGGCGCAGGCGCATGCCGATGCAGCCGACGCCGTCCAGTTCCTGCCAGGCGGCAGTCCAGGCGGCATCGGAGGCAGAGGTTGCGCGGCGGGCCATGCTTCCGGTTTAGGGTTTTTCCCGGCTTTTGCCAAGCGGTGCGGGCCTTGCCAAGCAGTGGCACAAGTCATATATCTGCATATACATCTATTGTATATGCAGGAGACTGGCGATGCGCGAAGTCGTGATAACCGGCATGGGCCTGGTGACGCCGTTGGGCCAAGGCGTGGCGGGCAACTGGCGCCGCTTGCTGGCCGGGCTTTCCGGCATCCGCCGCATCGCGGGTTTTCCTGTGGATGACCTCGGCGCCCGCATCGCCGGCATGGTGCCAGGCCGGGAGGCGGATCCCGAACACGGTTTCGATCCGGAAACCGCGGCGCCAGCCAAGGATCGCCGCAAGATGGACAGCTTCATCCAGTATGCCCTTGCCGCCGCCGCAGAAGCGATGCAGCAGGCCGGCTGGGCGCCGCAGGACGAGCGGGCGCGCGAACGCGCCGGCTGCATCGTTGCCACCGGCATCGGCGGCTTCCCGGCCATCGCACAAGCCACCCGCACGGTGGCGCAGGACGGTCCGCGCAAGCTCTCGCCTTTCGTGATCCCGAGTTTCCTCGGCAATCTTGCTGCCGGCCATATCTCGATCCGCTGGGGCCTGGAGGGGCCGATCGGCTGCCCGGTCACCGCCTGTGCCGCAGGCGCCCAGGCGATTGGCGATGCGGCGCGCGCCATCCAGCGCGGCGAAACCGATGTGATGATCGCCGGCGGTGCCGAGGCCTGCATCGACCGGGTCAGTCTGGCCGGCTTCGGCGCGGCGCGGGCGCTCTCCACGGCGCATAACGAGGCGCCTGAGCGCGCTTCACGGCCCTTCGATGCGGCACGCGACGGCTTCGTGATGGGCGAGGGCGCCGGCATCCTGGTGCTGGAAGCCGAGGAACATGCAAGGGCACGCGGCGCTGAAATCCTGGCGCGCTTCGGCGGCTATGGCACCAGCGCCGACGCGCATCACATCACCGCGCCGCCGGAAGATGGCCGTGGCGCCATGCTGGCAATGCAGAAGGCGCTGGCGGAGGCCAAGCTGTCGCCGGACGCTATCGGCTATATCAACGCCCATTCGACCTCGACGCCGGTGGGCGATGCAGCGGAAGTGGCCGCCGTGCGCCGCGTTTTCGGCAATGGCATCGCGCAGCTTGCCATGTCCTCCACCAAGTCGGCCATCGGGCATCTGCTCGGTGCTGCCGGTGCGGTGGAGGCGATCTACTCGATCCTGGCGCTCCGCGATCAGGTGGCGCCGCCGACGCTGAACCTGGAGAATGTCGATCCGGCCTGCGCCGGGCCGGACCTGGTGCCGCTCACCGCTCAAGGCCGCCGTTTCAGCCATGCCATGTCGAATGCCTTCGGCTTCGGCGGCGTGAATGCCGCGCTGGTGTTCGGTAAAGCGTAATCTTAGTGTCACCCTCGCGAAAGCGAGGGTCCCATTTCAGATAGCAAATGGGATGCCCGCTTTCGCGGGCATGACGGACAGAGAGGTATTTCTATTCAACGCCCCACCTGTCTTCGCTACACTGCCAATCCTGGCATGGAGGCGGAGCGGGATGCGGTTGCGGCTGTTCGGAATACTGCTGATGCTGCTTGTGGCGGCGCCCGCCATGGCACAGCAGGCCGACTTGTCAGGCCGCTGGTATGGCGAGGGCTATCAGGGCCGCGTCTACCTGCATTGGCTCTCGGAGCGCCGGCCCGACGGTGCTTTCGCAGTCGAGTTCCGCCGCTATGAGGAATGTCAGATCGTGCATCGCTCGCTGGAAGCCGGGCGCTGGTCGCTGCACGGCAGCATCTATGCCACCAACACCACCATGATCGATGGTCAGCGCGTCAACTATGCCGACCGCTACCTGCTGCTGGGCTTAAGCAATAACGAGATGAGCTATCAGCATATCGCCAGCGGCACGCTATTCCGCGCCCAGAGGGTCGGTGCGGATTTCGACTGGCCCGGCTGCGATCCATCGAAGCTGGTGTCTTAGCGACTTGAATAACACAATCGTCATGCGCGGACTTGATCCGCGCATCTCATGCAGAAGGCCAAAGATGCCCGGGTCAAGCCCGGGCATGACGACTGGGAGGTGGCCGCCTCACTTCCCCAGAAACGGCAGCTTGAGGCCTTTTTCCTCAGCGCATTGCACAGCGATGTCGTAGCCGGCATCGGCATGGCGCATCACGCCGGTGGCAGGATCGTTCCACAGCACGCGCTCCAGCCGCCGCGCCGCGCCGGGCGTGCCATCGGCCACGATCACCACGCCGGCATGCTGCGAATAGCCGATGCCGACGCCGCCGCCATGATGCAGCGACACCCAGGTGGCGCCCGATGCCGTGTTGAGCAGGGCATTGAGCAAAGGCCAGTCGGAGACGGCATCGGAACCATCTTTCATGGCTTCCGTCTCGCGGTTCGGGCTCGCCACCGAGCCGCTGTCCAGGTGGTCGCGGCCGATCACGATCGGGCCTTTCACTTCGCCCTTGGCCACCATCTCGTTGAAGGCGAGGCCTAAGCGATGGCGCTGGCCGAGGCCGACCCAGCAGATGCGCGCCGGCAGGCCCTGGAAGCTGATGCGCTGGCGCGCCATGTCGAGCCAGTTATGCAGATGCGGATCGTCGGGGATCAGTTCCTTCACCTTGGCATCGGTCTTGTAGATGTCCTCCGGGTCGCCGGACAGCGCCACCCAGCGGAACGGGCCGATGCCGCGGCAGAATAGCGGCCGGATATAGGCCGGCACGAAGCCCGGGAAATCGAAGGCTTCCGCCACGCCGACTTCCTTGGCCATCTGGCGAATATTGTTGCCGTAATCGAAGGTCGGGATGCCTTGCGCCTTGAAGGCCAGCATGGCGCGCACATGCGCCGCCATGGATTCCTTCGCCGCCCGCGCCACGCCCTCCGGATCGCTCTGCTTGGCTTCTTCCCACTGGCTCAGGCTCCAGCCGGCCGGCAGATAGCCGTTCACCGGATCATGGGCGCTGGTCTGGTCGGTGACGGCATCGGGGCGGATGCCGCGCTTCAGCATTTCAGGCAGGATTTCGGCGGCATTTCCGAGCAGGCCGATGGAGATAGCCTTGCCGTCGCGTTTGGCCTCTTCCAGCATGGCTATGGCTTCATCCAGATTGCGCGCCTGCTTGTCGAGATAGCGCGTGCGCAGCCGCATCTCGATGCGCGAGGGCTGGCATTCGATGGCAAGAATGCTGGCGCCGGCCATGGTGGCGGCGAGCGCCTGGGCGCCACCCATGCCGCCGAGGCCGGCGGTGAGGATCCAGCGGCCCTTGAGGTTGCCGCCGTAATGCTGGCGGCCCATCTCGACGAAAGTTTCGTAGGTGCCCTGCACGATGCCCTGGCTGCCGATATAGATCCAGGAGCCGGCGGTCATCTGGCCATACATCATCAGGCCGGCACGGTCGAGTTCGTGGAATTTCTCCCAGGTCGCCCAATGCGGCACCAGGTTTGAATTGGCGATCAGCACGCGCGGCGCATCCTCATGGGTGCGGAACACGCCGACCGGCTTGCCAGATTGCACCAGCAGGGTCTCTTCCGGCCCCAGGGCCTTCAGCGCCTGCTCGATCTGGTCGAAGCTCTGCCAGTTGCGTGCGGCGCGGCCGATGCCGCCATAGACCACCAGTTCCTCCGGCCGCTCGGCAACATCGGGATCCAGGTTGTTGCGCAGCATGCGGTAGGCGGCCTCGATCTGCCAATTCTGGGTATGCAGCGCATCGCCATGCGGCGAGCGGATGACGCGGCTGTTGTCGCGGCGCGAGGGAGCGGACATGGGAGGCCTCATGCTTAAAGATTGGAGCGCTTCGACGTGCCGTCGGAACGGTAGGCGAAGCGGGTGGTGAAACGGTGGCTATGGCCGGGATAAAGCAGCGTGGCGCTGGATACCACGACGCCGCCCGACCAGGTGCGGCGGCGCAGCCGCAGGCAGGGTTCGTTGTCTGCCAGCCGCAGCAGGCGGCGGGTGCGGGCATCAGGCATGGCGGCTTCCACCACATGCTCGACTTCCGAAAGCGGCGCCACCAGGCTCAAATGCTCGTTCGGTGTCATGCGGCTGAAATCGGCATTGAGGTAATCCGGGGCCGCCGCTGGATTGACCCAGCGGTCTTCCAGCTGCACCGGAATGCCATCGGCGGCATGCAGGATGATGGAATGGAATATGCGAGCGCCGGTTCGGAGGCCGAGATCGCGCGCCACATCGGCGCTGGCCTTCTCGGGCCTTAGCAATTCCACCTTGGCGGCATGATGCTGGCCGCGCTCATTGATCTCGTCGGCGATGTTGCGCAGCTCGACCAGGTTGGCCAGCGGCCGCTTCTCGGCAACGAAGGTGCCGGCGCCCTGCATGCGCAGCAGCAGGCCCTCATGGGTGAGTTCGCGCAAGGCGCGGTTCACCGTCATGCGGCTGACCTTCAGCGTCGCCACCAGGGCGCTTTCGGAGGGCACCTGGTCGCCTGGCTTGTAGGTGCCGCTCTCGATATGGCGGACGATGAATTCCTTGACCCGGCGATAGCGCGGGGTAGGCCCTGCACTGCTCATGCCGGGCAGTATAGGATCAATTGTATATACAAGTCCAGATGGCTTTTACGCCGCTGTTTGCAAGGCTTTTCTCAGGCTGGTGGTTGCGGCCAGGCCGGTAGAGCCGGGCGCAGCCGCTCGTAGATTGCCGCCAGGCGCAGCACGCCGAGATCGTCGAAGCGGTGCCCGATGATCTGCAGGCCGATGGGCAAGCCATCTTCGTCCTGGCCGCAGCAGATCGAGGCAGCGGGCTGTTCCGACATATTGAACGGCGCGGTGAAGCAGATGTGGTGGAACGGCTTCGACACGTCGTTGCCGGGGGCTGCTTCCTCCGCCGCATAAGCCGTGATCGGCGAGGTCGGCGACAGCACCAGGTCATAGGGCTGGCAGGCGGCGCAGGCGGCTTCCCGCATCGCCATCACCTGGCCCAATGCCCGCATCGCCTCGGCACCGGTGATCTTCTTGCCGTCGCGGCACCAGTCGGCGATGAAATGCAGCACCTTGCCCTGCTGCTCCGGGGTCATCAGTTCGAAATCCGCCAGCGCGCGGGCCTGGAAGAAGGTGTTGAGGCCCATCACCATGGCTTCGGTGAGGAAGGGTTGGATCGGCTCGATGATGGCGCCATGCTTTTCCAGCAGCCGCGCCGCCGCGACCACGGCATTGCGCACCGCCGGCTGCGGCTGACTGCCATAGCCGATATCCAGCAGCAGGCCGATGCGCAGGCCTTTGGCCTCGCCATCCAGGCTGCGCGCCCAGTCGCGGTCCTCGTAAGGCAACGCCATGTAGTCGCGCGGATCGGGCTGGCTCAGGTAATTCAGCAGCAGGGCTGCATCCTGCACATTCCGCGTCATCGGGCCGGTGACGCGGCCGAGATAGGGCGGATGGATCGGCACGCGGCCCAGCGAGGGCTTCAGCGCGAAAGTGCCGGTATAGGCGGCGGGCAGGCGCACCGAGCCGCCGATATCGGTGCCAAGCGCCAGCGGGCCATAGCCGGCGGCCAGCGCCGCGCCGGCGCCCGAAGACGAGCCGGCGGTGTTGCGCTTGAGGTTCCAGGGATTGCGGCTGATGCCATGCAGGCTGGAAACACCGGAGGCCAGCATGCCGAAATCCGGCATCGTGGTTTTGCCGAGAATCACGCAGCCGGCTTCGCGCACCCGCGCCGCCGGCGGTGCATCGGCGGGCGCCGGGGTCATCGGGCTGGCTGCCGTGCCGATCGGCGTCGGCACGCCCTTGGTGGCGATGTTATCCTTGATGGTGATCGGCACGCCATCCAGCAGGGAAAGCGGCTTGCCCTCGCGCCAGCGTTTCTCGGCCTCACGCGCCTGCTTCATGGCGCCGGCCATGTCCACCAGGTACATGGCGTTGATATGGCGTTCCCAGGATTCGATGCGGTGCAAAGCTGCCTTGGTCGCCTCGACCGGCGAGAGCTTGCGGGTGCGGAAGCCAAGCGATAGTTCGTGCGCCGTCAGGTCATGCAGCTCGGCCATCTTGTCCTCCCGGAAATGTCTACTCGTTCTGGTCTATTCGCCGGCCTCGAGCCAGTCGCGGCCAGGCAGGGCGGCGAAAAGCTGCCGCGTATACTCATGCTGCGGATCGGCGAACAGGGTGGCGGTATCCGCCAGTTCGACAATGCGGCCGCGCTGCATCACCGCGATGCGGTCGCAGAGCCGGGCGGCCACGCGCAGGTCATGGGTAATGAACAGGATGGCCAGCTTAAACCGATCCCGGATCGATTCCAGCAATTCCAGTACTTGCGCCTGCACGGAAACGTCCAGCGCCGAAACCGCTTCATCGGCCACCAGGATTTCCGGTTCCATCGCCAGGGCGCGGGCGATGCAGAGGCGCTGGCGCTGGCCGCCGGAGAACTGGTGCGGGTAACGGTTCAGGGCTTCCGCATCCAGGCCGACCAGGCGCATCAATTCGCGGGCCTTTTCCAATGCCTGGGCACGCGGCACGCCATAGTTCAGCGGGCCTTCAATGATTGAATCACCCACGCTGCGGCGCGGATTGAGCGAACGATACGGATCCTGGAAAATCACCTGGATGCGGCGGCGGAACGGACGCAACGCGCCTTCTGAAAGTGGCGCGATATCGGCGCCATCCAGGGTCACCTTGCCGCTGCTGGGGCGGATCAGGCGGGCGATGCAGCGCGCGGCGGTGGATTTGCCGGAACCGGACTCGCCGACGATGCCGAGCGTCTGGCCGCGATAGAGCGCCAGTTCCACATCGTTCACCGCATGCACCACGCGGCCGGCCTTGAACAGGCCGCCATCGCTGTAGATTTTCTGTAATTTCTCGGCACGCAAGACCGGCTCGCCGCTCAAGGGCTGCGCCGCGCGCGGGGTCAGGCGCGGCACGGCATCGATCAGCAGCTTGGTATAGTCATGCTGCGGCTGGCGCAGGATCTGCTGCGTCGGCCCGGTTTCCACCACCTCACCATGGCGCATCACCACCACGCGGTCGGCGATATCGGCCACGACGCCGAAATCATGGGTGATGAACAGCACGCCGGTACCACGCTTGCGCTGCAATTCCTTCAGCAGCGACAGGATCTGCGCCTGCGTCGTCACGTCCAAGGCCGTGGTCGGCTCGTCGGCGATCAGCAGGGCCGGCTCGAGCGCCAGTGCCATGGCGATCATCACGCGCTGCCGCTGGCCGCCGGAAAGCTGGTGCGGGAAGGCTTGGGCCAGCCGTTCCGGATCGGGCAGATGCACGTCCTGGAACAGTTGCTGCACGCGCTCCTCGATGGAAACGCCGCGTCCCTTCCAGCCATGCTGGCGCAGCATTTCCGCCACTTGCTCGCCGACCCGGTGCACCGGGTTCAGCGCCGTCATCGGCTCCTGGAAGATCATCGCCATGCGGCTGCCGCGCAATTCGCGCAGCCGCGTTTTGGAAGCAGCCAGCAGGTTCTCGCCTTCGAGCAATACTTCGCCGCCGACCACCGGCAGGGCGCCGAGGCCCATCACCGAGAAGGCGGTGACGGATTTGCCCGAGCCGCTTTCGCCGACCAGGCAGACGATCTCGCCCGGCGGCACATCCAGGCTGATGCCTTTCACCGCGTGGGCACGGTCGCCACCCTTCGGCAGCGCCACGGCGAGGTTGCGGATCGAGAGGACAGGTCCTGTCGTGCTTGGAGCCGTCATCGCACGCCTCCCAGCCGCTTCTGCAGGCGCGGATCCAGCGTATCGCGCAGGCCATCACCCAGGATATTGATGGCCAGCACGGTGACGGCGAGCAGGCCGCCGGGGAAAAAGATGATCCAGGGCGCGCGCTGGAACACGGCGCGGCCTTCCGAGATGATATTGCCCCAGGTCGGCACTTCGGAAGACAAGCCGGCGCCGAGGAAGCTCAGGATGGCTTCGGTCAGCATCGCCGAGGCGCAGATATACGTACCCTGCACGATCAGCGGCGCAATGGTGTTGGGCAGCACATGCTGCACCAGGATCTTGCGCAACGGCGTGCCGAGCCCGATGGCGGCCTCGACATAGGGTTCCTCGCGGATCGACAGCACCACGGAGCGCACCAGGCGAGCGACGCGCGGGATTTCCGGCACCATGATCGCTACGATCACAGTGAGCAGCGAGGCGCCCGACAGCGACACCAGGGCGATGGCGAGCAGGATGCCGGGGATCGCCATCAGGCCATCCATGGCGCGCATCACGATGCCATCCAGCCAGCGCAGATAGCCAGCCAGCAGGCCGATCACCAGGCCGACCGAGAGCGCGATGGCGGCGACGCAGGCGGCCACCAGCAGCGAGACGCGGGCGCCATAGACGGCACGGGTGAAGACGTCGCGGCCCAAACCGTCGGTGCCCATCAGGAATTGCTCGGAGGGCGCGCGCAGGCGGAACCGTGGTGCGATGGCCGTCGGGTCGGTGCTGGTCAGCAGCGGCGCGGCAATGGCGATCAGCAGCAGCACCAGCAGCAGGCCGCCGCCGATCAGCACGGAAGGATTGCGGAAGGCGGGATGCTTGATCAGGGTGCGCATCAGTAGCGGATCCTCGGATCGAGCAGCACATAGGCGATGTCGATGGCCAGGTTGATCAGCACATAAATGCCGGAGAACAGCAGGATCACGCCCTGGATGATCGGGTAGTCGCGCGCCAACACCGCTTCCACCACCAGGCGGCCGATGCCGGGGATGTTGTAGACAGTCTCGGTGATCACCACGCCGCCGATCAGCAGCGCGAAGCCGATGCCGATCACCGAGACGATCGGGATGGCGGCATTGCGCAGCGCATGGCGGGTCAGCACGATATGCTCGGGCAGGCCCTTGGCATGGGCGGTGCGGATATAATCCTCGCCCAGCACTTCCAGCATGGCGGCGCGGGTGATGCGGGCGAACAGCGCGATATAGATGAAGCTCAGCGTGATGGTGGGCAGCGCGATACGCTCGAGGAAGGCACCGAGGCCCTGTTTCAGCGGCGCGAAGCCCTGCACCGGGAAGAGGTCGAGCTTGATCGAGAACACGAAGATCAGCACATAGCCGAGCACGAAAACCGGCACCGAGAAGCCGGTGACCGAGAGCGCCATGATGCCGCGGTCGAGCCAGCCGCCATGCTTCCAGGCGGCCAGGATGCCGAGCGGCACCGCGACCATGATGGCGAATAGCAGCGTGGTGAAGGCGAGGCTTAAGGTCGGCTCCAGGCGCTGGCTGATCATCATGGTGACCGGCTGGCGTGAGATCACCGAGCGACCGAGGTCGCCCTGGATCAACTGCCCGACCCAGGTGACGAATTGCTCAGGAATGGGTTTGTCGAGGCCGAGATTGGCGCGGATCGCCGCGATGGTTTCCGGTGTGGCGGCATCGCCGGCCAGGATGGCCGCCGGGTCGCCTGGGCTCAGGCGCAGCATGAGAAAGACGAAGACCGCCACCACCCCCATAACGGGGATGGCGGCAGCCAGACGCGACAGAACCAGACGCAGCATGTTGTGCTGGGGATTTTATATGCTGCTTAGCTTCAGTTCTTTTCCACGTTCCACAGCAGGAAGGCCGGGCTCTTGAGGATGCCCTTGATGTTGCTGCGGTGGGCCGAGGGCTGGAAGTATTCGCCGAGCGGGATGTAGGTGACCATCTCGTAGGCGCGCTTCTGCACCGCGGCAGCCAGTTCCTTCTGCTTCGCCGGATCGGTCTCGCGGGCATAGAGGTCGCGCAGCTTCTCGATCTCGGCATCCTCGGTCCAGCCGAAGAAGCCACCGGTCTTGCCCAGGCCGCGCACGCCGGCATTGGCAATCGGGTTCATCATGTCGGCGGTGCCCCAGGCGGTGTGGAAGATATGCCAGCCGCCCTGGTCAACCGGGTCCATCTTGGCGCGGCGGCCCACCAGGGTCTGCCAGTCCATCGACTGCACGTCGATATTCATGCCGATGGCGCGCAAAGCCGGCGCGGTGACCAGCGGCAGCTGCGAGATCGACTGCAGGTCGGTCGGCGCCATGATGACGATCTTTTCGCCCTTGTAGCCGCTCTCGGCGAGCAGCTTCTTGGCAGCGGCGATATCCGGCTTCTTGGTGCCGACGGCGCCGGCATCGGAAGCCAGCGGCGTGGAGCAGCCGAACATGGCACCGCAGATCTTGTACAGCGACGGATCGCCGATCTGGGCATCCAGGTAGTCGCCCTGGTAGATGGCGTGCAGGATCGCCTGGCGCACCTTCACGTTATCCAGCGGCGGCTGCAGCCAATTCATGCGCATCATGTAGTTCATGCCAAGCGGGCCGTAATCGGCCACCACCACATCCTTGGCCTTCTTCACTTCCGGCAGCAGGTCGTAGGAAACCTGTTCCCAGATGTCGATTTCGCCCTTCACCAGGGCATTCATCGCGGTCTGCGGATCGGCTATGGAATTCCACACCACGCGGTCCACCTTGGCCAGCTTGGCGCCGCTCATGAAGCTCGGCGCTTCCTTGCGCGGCACGTAATCCGGGTTCTTCTCGTAGACCACCTTCACGCCGGGCTGGAATTCAGCCTTGACGAAGCGGAACGGACCGGAGCCGATTTCCTCGGGCACGTTCTGGGTATGCGGCGTTTCCGCCATCTTCTTGGTCATGATGAAGGGCACGTTCGAACTCGGCTTGCCGAGCGAATCGAGCACCAGGCCGTAGGGCTCCTTGAGAATGAGCTGGAAGGTCTTGTCGTTTACCTTGGTCAGTTCCTTGGTATAGCTCATGAGCTTGATGCCCATGCCGTCGGCCTTGCCCCAGCGCTGCAGCGAGGCGATCACGTCATCCGTGGTCACCGGCGAGCCATCATGGAACTTGAGGCCATCGCGCAACGTGAAAGTATAGGTCAGCTTGTCGGCCGAGACCTCATACTTGTCGACCATCTGCGGCTGTACTTCCATCTTCTCGTTCACGCCGAACAGCGTGTCGTAGATCATGTAGCCGTGGTTGCGGCTCATGAAGGCCGTGGTGATGATCGGGTCGGTGATGCGCAAGGAGGCGTGCGGCACCATCACCAGTTCCTTCTTGGCCTGGGCCTGGGCGTCGGCCATGCCGAGGCCGGTCGCCAATGCCAGCAAGGATACCAGGGTCAGGGCCCGCGAGGGCTTGGATAGGCGAATCGACATGGTGTTGTTCCCCATTGTTGTTTATCCCTGTTGGATCGTTTGACGACTTATGAAATTCTGACCCTATTGAAACCGTCCGGTCAAGCGGAGTCATGCGGGCGGTGCCGTAAAAAGCGGCTTGCCTTTTCCGGCGGCAGGTTGCCTAGCGCTTTTGCCCAAAGGGGAGACAATAATAATGGTGCAGAATCTCAGCCGCAGCTTGCGCTATGCCAAGGATGCCGTGGTGGGCCGCAACGGCGTGGTGGCGGCGCAGAATCAGGCGGCGGCGGATATCGGCGCCCGCGTGCTGGCCGAAGGCGGCAATGCGGTGGATGCGGCGGTCGCCACCGCCTTCGCGCTCGCCGTGCTGGAGCCGTGGATGAGCGGGCTGGGCGGCGGCGGCTTCATGCAGGTTTATGATGCCCGCAACAACAAGTCGCATTGCATCGATTTCGGCATGATCAGCCCGAAGCGGCTGGACGCGGCCACCTATCCGCTGGCCGGCGGCACGGCGGGCGACCTGTTCGGCTGGCCGGCCGTGGTCGAGGACCGCAATATCGTCGGCTATCACTCCATCGCCCTGCCGGGCCAGCCCGATGGCATGCGCCTGGCGCTGGAGCTTTTCGGCACCCGGAGCTGGGCGGAATCGCTCGCCCCGGCGATTGCCGTGGCGGAAGAGGGGCTCGAGGTCGACTGGTTCTTAAGCCTGGTGGTGGCCTCTGCCGCCAAGGATCTGGCGCGCTTCCCGGCGTCTGCCGCCTATTTCCTGCCCGATGGCCTGCCACCGCCGGCGGAATGGGTCGGGGCGCCGGCCAAGCTGAAGAATGCCGCCTTGCTGGCGACGCTGAAGCGGCTGCAGGCCGCCGGCGCGCGGGATTTCTACGAGGGCGAGCTGGCGAAAAGCCTGGTCGCCGATCTGCAGGCCGGCGGCAGCACCATCGCCGCCGATGATCTGGCCGGCTATGCGGCGCGCGAAGTGGCGCCGCTGTTGGTGCAGGAAGGCGGCTATACCCTGGTGCTGCCGCCGGGTCTTACCGCCGGCCCGACCTTGGCCGATGCCTGGGCGCGCTGTCGTGCCGGTCTGGAAAAGGGCGCCAAGGCGCCGGGCGCGAACAGCTTCGTCGCCTATGCCGAGGCGCTGGATGCCGCCTATGAGCATCGCCTCGCCACCATGGGCGATACCGAAAACAACGGCGGCTGCACCACCAATTTCGCCATTGTCGACAAGCACGGCAACATGGTGACGCTGACTCAGACCCTGCTCTCGTTGTTCGGCAGCCGCGTCATGCTGCCGCAATCGGGTGTGCCGATGAATAACGGCATCATGTGGTTCGATCCGCGGCCCAATCGGCCGAATTCCATCGGCGCCGGCAAACGGCCCTTGTCCAACATGGTGCCGAGCCAGGTGCTGAGAAACGGCAAGCCGTGGCTGGCGGTCGGCGCCTCGGGCGGCCGGCGCATCCTGCCCGCCGTGATGCAGCTTATCTCCTTCGCGGTGGATTTCGGCATGGACCTGGAAACCGCCTTCCACCAGCCGCGCATCGATGCCAGCGTGGTGGGCATGCCGGCCTATAACCCGCGCCTGCCGGCGGATGTCATTGCTGCCGTGAAGGCGCGCTTCCCGAAGGCGATGGAGCGCCGCCTCGATCCCTTCCCGCTGGCCTTCGCCTGCCCCAGTGCGGTGATGTTCAACGACGATGGCAGTCAGGTGGCGATGACCGAAATCGGCCAGCCCTGGGCGGGAGCGAGTGCGGGCTGATTCATGCTGGAGCGACTGCCGATAGCATCCCGATATCACGATGCTGAAATCTTGGCATTGCGGCACGATCGTCGTTGTGCGGAAACCGTTCTATGGCTGCTCATGGTCAATGATGAAGAGCGTGCGATCCGTTTCCGTGGCGTGCGGAATATGCGCGCAACAGCATTCATGACACAGAACGTGATTTCCCGCGTGTTGCGCTCGGATGCCGGCGATTTTTCTTCCGACGATATTAACCGATGGCTCGTTTGGGTTTCTAGCCCGGAAGGTGGAACGACCTTTCTCACTGACGTAGAGATTGCGGAAATAGCCGAGCAAGTAACAGCTGGCGACCTACGGTTAGTGGTTTTTGAGCCATCCTGGGGCTTGGAATGTGTCATCCTGCAGGACGGGGAGATTGAAGAAGAAGGCGCGGCTGTTGGTTAGGGAATGGTCGCGAGATATCTTCACGACGTCACCCTCGCGAAAGCGAGGGTCCCATTTGATACTGAAATGGGATACCCGCTTTCGCGGGTATGACAAAAGCTCTTAGCAGTTAACTCACATCAGCGAATTGGCGCCGGGCCAGGTCGGCGAACACGCCGCCTTGCGCCACCAGGGTATCGAAGCTGCCACGCTCGATGATGCGGCCCTGCTGCAGCACCAGGATCATATCCGCTTTACGTATGGTGGAGAGGCGATGTGCGATCAGAAATGTCGTGCGGCCCTGCATCAACTGCTCCAGCGCCTTCTGGATGCGCGCTTCCGTGGCGGTATCCAGCGCCGAGGTGGCTTCGTCGAGAATCAGGATCGGCGGGTTCTTCAGCAGCGCGCGGGCAATCGCCAGGCGCTGGCGTTCGCCACCCGATAGGTTGACGCCGCGCTCGCCGACAATCGTGTCGTAGCCCTGCGGCTGGCGCAGGATGAAGTCATGCGCCTCGGCCAGTTCGGCGGCGCGCTGCACCTGTTCCAGCGTCGCATCCGGCGAGCCGATGCGGATATTGTCGGCAATCGAGCGGTGGAACACGGCCGAGTCCTGGAACACCACGCCAATATGGCGCCGCAGGCTTTCGAGCGTCACGTCGCGGATATCGGTGCCATCAATAGTGATGCGGCCCGCTTGCGGATCCCATAGCCGGCTGAGCAGCGCCATGGTGGTGCTTTTGCCTGAGCCGGTGGCGCCGACCAGGGCCACCGAGGCGCCGGCTTTCACTGTGAAGCTCAGGTCGCTCACCGCCGGGCGGCCGCCGTCATAGCTTAAACTGACATGCTCGAAGGCAACTTCGCCGCGCGGCTTTTCCAGCGGCCTGGCGCCGGGCTTGTCCATCACGCCCGAGCGGGTATCCAGCACGCCGAAGAATTCCATCAGGCTGTGCATCTGGAAGAACAGCCGGCTGACGAAACCCATGGCATGTTCCAGCCGGCCGATCAGCATGGTGGCGAAGCCCATGAAGCTGACGATCTCGCCGACGCTGGCCTGGCCCTGCAGATGCAGCCAGCTTCCGAGCACGAAAATCGCGATCACCGTGATGGTGGAGGCCATGCGGCTCAACACCGTCATCAAAGCCCAGAGATTCAGCACCGGGAATTGCGCGGCGAGCAGCTTCTGCATCACGCCGCCGAGTTCGCGTGCCTCCAGTGCCAGGCGCACGAAGCTCTGCACCAGGGTCACGTTGCCGAGCGCATCGCCGGCGCGGGCCGCCAGTTCGGAATGGTAATCCTCCACCTGCGACTGTGCCGTTTCGGTCTTGTGCACCACGAAGGCCGAAAGGGCTGCGAACACCACGATCAGCAGGATCAGCAAGAGGCCGAGCCGCCAGTTCATCCACAAGGCCAGCGGCAGCAGGGCCAGCACGGCGACGAGTGTGGAAAGATGTTCGCGGAAGAAGGCGAGCCAGAGGCCGAACAGGTTATCGGCACCGCCGAGCATGATCTTGAGCAGGCGGCCGGAATGGGTGGCGCCATGGAAGGCCGCCGGCAGGCTCAGCACATGCTCGAAATACAGCGACATGGCAGCGAGCCGGCGGCGATGCGCCAGGCGGTCGGCATGCAAGGCCACCAGGATGCCGGCGGTGATGCCGACCAGGCCGGCGGCGCACCACAGGCCAAGCAGCTTCAGTGTCTCCGCCCAGGTGACATCGGGCGGGTTTTTGTCGGAAGCCGAGAGCACGTCGATGATGCGGCCGAACAGCACCGGCTCGATGAAACTGATGCCGGCCAGGCCGACATTGGCAATCGCCAGCAGCCAGCCCAGCTTCTTCTCCGGGCCGAGCAAAGCCAGCACCCGGCCATAGACGCGCATGAATTCCATGGCCCGATTATCGCCAATCGGGCGGCTGCGTGCTAGAGGCACAGGCATTATGGAACTGTCCCCGGAGTTGCTGGGCGCGCTGTGGCGTGGCCTGTCGGTCGCCTTGTTCGTCGGCGCGGTGGTCTATGTCATGGACCGGGCGCCGCCCTTCATCGGCGGTATCGTTCTCGCCCTGCCGATGGTGGTGGGGCCGAGCTATTTCTTCCTCGGATTGCAGCAGGATGCGTTGTTCCTGCATCAGGCCATCGTTATCGCGCTGGGCATGATCGGCGCCGTGCTGTGTTTCCTCACGCTCTATATCCGCCTGATCGGCCAGTTCAGCGCGCCGCTGTCGCTGCTCGGCGCGCTCGCGGCGTGGATGCTGGCGGCTGTTCTGGTGCGGCATCTGCCGCTGCTCTGGCCGGTGATGCTGGCCTTCACGGCCGCCATTGGCCTGCTCGCCTGGCGGGTCAATCGTGGTGTGGTGCAGCTTGGTTTCAGCGACGGCAAGCGCGCCCCAGCGCCGACCTATGACGTGCTTTTGCGCGCCGCCAGTGCCGGGCTGCTGGTGGTGCTGGTGACACTGCTGGCGAACCGCCTAGGCCCGCTTGGCTCCGGCCTGCTGGCATCCTTCCCGGTGGCGCTCAGCGTGATCTGCCTGTTCCTGCTCCGGCGCTACAGTCGCCAGGCGGCCCGTGCCGCGCTGGCTTCGACCCAGCGCGGCCTGGTCTGCCATGTGGTGTTCTTCCTCAGCCTGCTCGGGCTTGAAGCGGCTTTGCCCGCCGTCACGCTTGGCTGGCGCTTCCTGCTGGCTGCCCTGGCCTCGGCGGCCACGGCGACGGCCGTGGCCCTGCTGACGCGGCGGGCTTAGGCTTTCGCCGGAATCGTGCGCGGCGTGTCGACGCCGACGACACGGCCACGCAGATATTGCGGCGGCACCGTCACCTTGCCGCCCAGCTTGTCGGCGGCACGCCAGGCCCAGAAGGGATCATGCAGCAGGCCGCGCGCCATGGCGATCAGGTCGGCCTGGCCATGGTCGAGGATCGCCTGTGCCTGCTCGGCCTCGGTGATCATGCCGACCGCCATGGTGACAAGGCCGGTGGCCTTGCGCACCGCATCGGCGAACGGCACCTGGTAGCCAGGGCCGGTGGTGATCTTCTGCTGCGCCGAGACGCCGCCCGAGGAGACATCGACGAAATCGCAGCCGCGCGCCTTGAGTTCACTGGCCAGCGCCACCGCATCCTCGATGCCGAGGCCGGCGACGCCGACCCAGTCGCTGCCGCCGATGCGCATGCCGAGCGGCTTATGCGCGGGCCAGGCGGCGCGCACCGCCTCGAACACTTCCAGCGGGAAACGCATGCGGTTCTCGCGGCTGCCGCCATAGCGGTCGGTGCGGCGGTTGCTCACCGGCGAGAGGAATTGATGCAGCAGGTAGCCATGGGCGCCATGCAGTTCGATCAGGTCGACGCCGATGCGGTCGGCGCGCTTGGTGGCCTGCACGAAGTCGTCGCGCACGCGGGCCAGGCCAGCTTCATCCAATGCTTCCGGTGCCGGCCAGTCGGCGTCATGCGGCAGGTCGCTCGGTGCTTCCGTCACCCATGAGGCGGCACCGCTCAGCGGCTTGCCGCCATTCCAGGGTGCATCGCTCGAGCCCTTGCGGCCGGCATGGGCAAGCTGCACGCCCACCGGCGGGCCGTTCAGCGCCTTGATCATGGCGACCACGCTGCCCAAAGCCTGTTCATTGGCATCGCTATACAGCCCGAGGCAATAGGGCGTGATGCGGCCACGGGCCGAAACATGGGTGGCTTCGGTGATGATCAGGCCGAGCCCGGCGCTGGCATAGCGGCCGAGATGCACCCGGTGCCAGTCGTTGGCCGATCCGTCCGTGGCGCTGTACTGGCACATCGGCGACAGCACAATGCGGTTGCGCAGCGTGACGGAACGCAGGGCTAAGGGCTCGAACAACGACGGCATGAATGATCTCTCCGTTAAGGTCGCTCCCGGATGTAGCGCCCGGGATGGCTTAGGGCAAGCATTGCTTGCTGTCCCATGACTGTTGGCCTAACATAAGCCAGACTTATCGCTTAATCGGAAATCGATAAATGGTCGATCTGCGCAATCTCGAAACTTTCGTCTGGGTGGCGCATCTCGGCGGCTTCCGCACCGCTGCCGAGAAGCTGAATACCACCCAGCCCGCCGTGTCGCAGCGCATCGCCCAGTTGGAAGACGAACTGGCGGTGAAGCTGTTTCAGCGCGAGGCGCGCGGTGCCAAGCTGACGGTGAAGGGCTTCGAGCTGCTCGGCTATGCCGAACGCATGCTGGCCTTGCGCGCCGACATGCTGCAGGCGTTGCGCGAGAAGAAGGCGATGCGCGGCGTGGTGCGGCTCGGAGTGGCCGAAACCATCGTGCATACCTGGCTCTCGCGGCTGATCGAGCGCATGCATGCGGTCTATCCGGCGATCACGCTGGAAATCGAGGTCGATACCACCCCGATCCTGCGCCAGTCGCTGCTCAGTCATCAGCTCGATATTGCCTTCGTGCTCGGTCCGATGAGCGAACCGCGCATGAAAAATGTCAATCTCGGCTCCTATCCGATGGCCTGGGTGGCCAGTCCCAGCCTGGATATCGGCCCCGAGCCGGTGCGCGTCACCACGCTCGGCCGCTGGCCGATCATCACCTATCCGCGCAACACGCGGCCCTATATCGCGGTGAATGAGATGCTGATCCGCGCCGATGTGCCCAATCGGCGTATCTACGGCAATGCCTCGCTTTCCACCATCGTGCGCATGACCCTGGACAATATCGGCATCAGCGCGATCCCGCCGGTGGTGATCCAGCGCGAACTGGCGGAAGGCCGGCTGCGCATGCTGCGCGCCGAAGCGGTGCTGCCTGACCTGACCTTCACCGCCACCTACCCAGTGAAGCCGGACAGCTACATGGCGGAAGCGGTGGCCGAACTGGCGCGTGAGGTGGCTGCCTCAGAACCGGGCCGGCTGCCCGGCAATGCGGCAGGGCGCAAGCAGAAGCGATAAGTTTTTCTTATCAATCTCCATCCTAACTCACGATTGGACATATCACCCCGCTTCATGCTGCCATTGTGACAGTGGTGAGACACAGTGGTTAAGGCATGGAGGGGACCATGAACGCGGTGGCACGGCATGCGGATTTTCGTGGCGAGACCGGCGAAGCGGCGCGGCTGCGCGTGCGCAGCGGCGACCATCGCGGCCCCACGGCCGGCCTGGCGCCTGGCTATGTGCAGGCCAATCTGGCAATTCTGCCGCGGGCACTGGCCGCCGACTTCCAGCGCTTCTGTGCGCTGAATCCGAAGCCCTGTCCCTTGCTTGCTTCCACCGAGCCGGGCGACCCGCGACTGCCGACGCTTGGCGCCGATATCGATGTGCGCACCGACCTGCCGCTCTATCGCGTCTGGCGCAACGGCGAATTGGTTGAGGAAGTGCGCGACCTCAAGGCCTTGTGGCGCGATGATCTGGTTGCTTTCCTGATCGGCTGTTCGTTTTCCTTCGAGGAAGCGCTGCTCGAGGATGGCATTCCGTTGCGCCATATTGCTTGCGGCAGCAACGTGCCGATGTACCGCACCAACATTCAGAACCAGCCCTCTGGCGCCTTCCATGGCCCGCTGGTGGTGTCGATGCGTTCGTTCAAGCCTGCCGATGCGATTCGCGCCGTGCAGATCACCTCGCGCTTCCCGAACGTGCATGGCGCGCCGGTGCATATCGGCAAGCCGGAAATGATCGGCATCAAGGATCTCGCCAAGCCCGATTACGGCGATGCGGTGGAAGTGAAGGACGATGAGTTGCCGGTGTTCTGGGCCTGCGGCGTCACGCCTCAGGCGGTGATCGCCGCCGCCAAGCCGGATTTCTGCATCACCCATGCGCCAGGCTACATGCTGGTCACCGATCTGAAGAACAGCCGCCTGGCGATTCTTTGAGACGTTTTCGATAGTCAACCACAGGAGGGGAATATGCGTGCCATGATGAAATCGCTGGCTTTGGCCGGCATGGTGCTGGCCGGCATGGCCGGCAGCGCCGTTGCACAGGAAATGCCGAAGACCGCACTCAAGGTCGTCGGCGCCTGGGGCAACCTGACCCAGTACAAGAACTTCGAGCAGCCGTTCTGGACCAAGGAAATCACCGAGAAGTCCAAGGGCGCCATCACCGCTGAAATCACGCCGTTCAACGAAATGGGCCTGAAGGGCGCGGAAATCTTCCGCCTGATGCGCCTCGGGGTGATCGATTTCGGCTCCACCGTGCTTGGCTATGTCGCCGCCGACGATGCCCGCAACGAAGCCGTCGACCTCGCCGGCCTGTCGCCGGATGTCGCCACCGCGCGCAAGGTCTCGGATGCCTACAAGCCGGTTTACGACAAGTTCTACCGCGAGCGCTTCGGCGTGCAGGTGCTGGGCATCTGGCCGTATTCGGCCCAGGTGCTGTTCTGCAACGGTGAGATCAAGGGCCTCGCCGACCTGAAGGGCAAGAAGGTGCGCACCGGCAACCGCACGCTGGCGGAATTTGTCGAAGCCTTCGGCGGCACCGGCGTGACGCTCGCCTTCAACGAAGTGGTGCCGGCGCTGCAGAACAAGGTGGTGGATTGCGCCATCACCGGCACGCTGTCGGGCAATTCGGCCAAGTGGTACGAAGTCGCCACCCATATCTATGCCCTGCCGCTGGGCTGGAGCCATGTCATGCACGCCGTGAACGTGAAGACCTGGGACAAGCTGCCGGCGCCGGTGAAGACTTTCCTGCAGGCCGAGATCGCCAGCCTGGAAGACCGCATCTGGAAGGCCGCTGCCGAAGAGACCGACCAGGGCTATGACTGCAATGCCGGCAAGGACAATTGCACCATGGGCACCAAGGCCAAGATGACCGTTGTGCCGGTGTCGGAAGCCGACAAGGCGCTGCTCAAGAAGGTGATGGCCGAGACCGTGGTGCCGAAATGGGCCGCGCGTTGCGCTGGCGATTGCGTGCCGGCCTGGAACGACTCGATCGGCAAGATCGTCGGCATCACTGCCAAGGCCAACTAAGTAAATTGGGGCCGGAGCGATCCGGCCCCAATCTCTTCTCTCTCTCTTCCCATCTCAATTTCATCTGCATCGGAGGGCGGGCGATGACCTTGCTCGATCGCTGGTTGGCGCTGGCCGACCGTATCTCCAGCTATGCCGTCTGGTTCGGCGGCACGCTGGTGCTGGCTTCCGCGATCCTCGTGTCGGTGGACGTGCTGCTGCGCAAGATCCTGCTGGTGTCGCTCGGCGGTGCCGATGAACTTTCCGGCTATGCCTTCGCCATCGGCACCGCCTGGGCGCTCGGCTTCACGCTGCTGCGCCGCGCCAATGTCCGCGTCGATGCCCTCTATACCCGCCTGCCGGCGCCGGTCTGCGCCGTGCTCGATCTCGTCGCCCTGGCCAGCCTCGGCCTGTTCATCGGCCTGCTCTCCATCCAGGCCTGGGATGTGCTGGATACCTCGCTGAGCTTCCAGGCCCGCGCCACCACGCCGCTGCAGACGCCGCTCTGGATCCCGCAAGTCCTGTGGGTGATCGGCCTGGGCCTGTTCCTGTTCACCCTGGCGCCGCTATTCCTGCGCAGCCTGCTGGCCCTGTTGAGTGGCGATCTTGCTACGGTGCGGCGCCTCGCCGGCGCGCGCACCATCGAGGAAGACGCCGCCGATGAATCGGCCCATACCGCCACCCTGCGCGTGAAGGAGTAAGGCCCATGCTTGGCACCACCCTGATCCTCCTGCTGGCCCTGCTTGCCGCCGCCCTGCCGGTGGCCGGCGCGCTCGGCACCCTCGGCCTGCTGCTCGACAAGCTCTATTCCAAGATGCCGCTGAGCCTGGCACTTGGTGAGGTCGCCTGGTCGTCATCCAAGGATTTCCTGCTGGTCTCGATTCCGATGTTCATCCTGCTCGGCGAGATTCTGCTGCGTGCCGGTGTCGCCGAGCGCATGTATGGCGCCATGGTGAAGTGGCTGAGCTGGATTCCCGGCGGCCTGATGCATTCCAATATCGGTGCCTGCGCCATTTTCGCCGCCACCTCGGGTTCCTCGGTGGCGACGGCCGCCACGGTCGGCACCGTCGCTTTGCCGCTGGTGAAGAAGCACGGCTATAACGAGCGCCTGTTCCTCGGCACGCTGGCTGCCGGCGGCACGCTCGGGATTCTCATCCCGCCGTCGATCAACATGATCATCTACGCGGTGCTTACCGATACCTCGATCCCCAAGCTCTATCTCGCCGGCATCATTCCGGGTCTCGGTCTCGCTGGCCTGTTCATGCTGCTGGTGGCTTTGGCCTGCATGTTCCGCCCCGCCTGGGGCGGCAGCAGCCTGAGCTATAGCTGGGGCGAGCGCGTTGCCAGCCTGGTCGACCTGGTGCCGCCGCTCGGCATCTTCCTGGTGGTGGTCGGCTCGATCTATGCCGGCATTGCCACGCCGACCGAAGCCGCTTCTTTGGGTGTTGTCGCGGCGCTGGGCTTGGCTGTGTGGTACCGCAAACTGTCGTTTGCCATGATGCGCGAAGTGCTGGAAAACACCATGCGGACCACCGCCATGGTCATGCTGATCATCGTGGCGGCGTATTTCCTCAATTTCGTCATCTCGGCCATCGGCCTCACCACCATGCTCACCGATTTCATCTCCGGGCTGGGCCTGTCCAAATTCTCCATGCTGATCGCCGTGGTGATCTTCTATCTGATCCTCGGCTGCTTCATGGAAACCCTTTCCATGATGATCACCACCATCCCGATCATTGCTCCGGTAATGATCGGCCTTGGCTTCGATCCGATCTGGTTCGGCATCGTCATCATCGTGCTGATCGAGATGGCGCTGATCACGCCGCCGGTGGGCCTGAACCTGTTCGTGGTGCAGTCGCTGCGCAGCCATGGTTCGCTGAACGACGTCATCGTCGGCTCGGTGCCCTTCGTGCTGACCATGATCGTGCTGATCGTTCTGCTGGCGATCTTCCCCGGCCTGGCCCTGTGGCTGCCGCAGACTTTTGGGTAAGGAGTTGACGATGCTTCAGTTCACCCGCCATTGGGCCGGCCGCCAGGACCGTATTGCAGCCGAGATTACCACCCTGATCGTTGCCGGCTGGACCGGCCGCGACAGCCACGCCATCGAGCATCACATCGAGGAACTGGCCGCCCTTGGCGTGCCGCGTCCGAGCACGACGCCGTTATTCTATCGTCTCGGTGTCGGGCAGTTGATCCAGACCGGCAATCTGCAGGTGCTGGGGCCGGATAGCTCGGGCGAGGTCGAGCCGGTGATTGTATCGCTGGCCGATGGCCTCTGGGTCACGCTGGGTTCCGACCATACCGACCGCAAGGCGGAAGCTGCCGGCGTCGCGCTCTCAAAGCAGATGTGCGGCAAGGTGGTGGGCGAGGAATTGTGGCGCTTCGACGAGGTGGCGCCGCATTGGGACAAGCTGATGCTACGCAGCCATGCCACCATCGACGGCCAGCGCCTTCTGTACCAGGAAGGCAGCATTGCCGCGATCCGCGATCCGCGTGACCTGATGGCGCGCTATCTCGGCCCAGGCTCGAGCTTGGATACCGCCAGCCTGCCGCCCGGCAGCCTGATGTTCTGCGGCACGCTCGGCGCCATCGGCGGCGTGCGTCCGGCGGCGCGGTTCGAGATGGAATTGCACGACCCGGTGCTAGGCCGCAGCCTGAAGGCTGGCTACACTGTGGAAGTATTGCCCGTTATCGCCTGAGGAGCCGTTCGTTATGCCTGTGTCCAGCCGTGATCGTCTCGAGGCCTGCCTCGCCCGCATCAAGGATCCGGCCGGCGAGGGCAAGCGCGTGTTCATGCGGGTTTATGAGGAAGCGGCCTTTGAGGCCGCCACTGCTGCCGATGCGCGCAAGGCGCGCGGTCTGCCCCTGAGCCCGCTGGATGGCGCCATCGTCTCGATCAAGGACCTGTTCGACCAGCCCGGTGAAGTGACGCTGGCCGGTTCGAAGCTGCTGCGCGATGCGGCCCCGGCGCTCGCCGAGGCACCGGCCATCGCCCGGCTGCGTGCCGCTGGTGCGGTGATCATCGGCAAGACCAACATGACCGAATTCGCCTTTTCCGGCGTTGGCATCAATCCGCATTACGGCACCCCGGGCAACCCGGTCGACCGCAGCCGCATTCCTGGCGGTTCTTCGTCGGGCGCGGCGGTGAGCGTGGCCGACGGCATGGCGGAAATCGCCATCGGCACCGATACTGGCGGCTCAACGCGTATTCCCGCGGCGCTCTGCGGCATCACCGGCTGGAAGCCGAGCCAGCAGCGGGTGCCGCGCGATGGCGCCTTCCCGCTCTCCTTCGCGCTCGATTCCATCGGGCCGCTGGCGAAAAGCGTGACGGAATGCGCGCTGGCCGATGCCGCCATGGCCGGCGAGCCGGTGCTGCCGCCCGATGCCGCGCCTCTGGCCGGCCTGCGTTTCGGCATCCCCACCGGTCCGCTGCTTGACAACATGATGCCCGAGGTGGCGCAGGCTTTCGCGGTTGCCAAGGCCGTGCTGGAAAAGGCCGGCGCGCGCATCACCGAATGGCCGATTGCCGATCTGCTGGGGCAGGCCGGTGTGCTGAATGCGCGCGGTGGCCTGGTGGCGCCGGAAGCCGCCCATATCCATTCGGCCTGGTTGGAAAGCAAGGCGGAAGAATTCGATCCCATGGTGCTCGGCCGCGTGCGCCGGGGCTTGGCTGTCTCAGGCCCGGATTACGTGGCGATCCAGCAGGGCCGCGCCGCCCTGGTGCATGCCATGGACCAGCGGCTGGCCGATATCGACGCGCTGCTGTTGCCCACCGTGCCGCTGCTGGCGCCGAAAATCGCCGAACTGGCCAATGATGAGGCGGCCTTTACCCGCGACAACCTGCTGCTGTTGCGCAATACAGCAGTTATGAATTTCTTCGATCTCTGCGCCATTTCGCTGCCCATGCCGGTGGTGAAGGGCGCGTTGCCCGCCGGGCTCATGCTGGCTTCCCGCAATGGCCAGGATAAGCGCTTGTTCCGTATGGCGCTTTCGGTCGAGGCTGCCCTGGCTTAAGGGCGGTCTAGCCAAAGCGGGGTTTTTAGCCCTATAACCCCGGCCATGAGCCAGTCCCGCCCCGCCTCACAGCCCGCTAAAGTCGGTATCGTCAGCCTTGGCTGCCCCAAGGCGCTCGTCGATTCCGAACGCATCATCACCAAGCTGCGCTCGGAGGGCTATGCCATTTCCGGCGCCTATGACGATGCCGATGTGGTGCTGGTGAATACCTGCGGCTTCCTCGACAGCGCCAAGCAGGAGAGCCTGGAAGCGATCGGCGAGGCGATGCGCGAGAATGGCCGCGTCATCGTCACCGGCTGCATGGGCGTGGAGGAAGAGAAAATCCGCGGCCTGTTCCCGGATGTGCTCGCCGTCACCGGCCCGCAGCAATACGAGGCGGTGGTCAGCGCCGTGCATGAAGCGGCGCCGCCGGCCCATGATCCCTTCGTCGATCTGGTGCCGCCGCAGGGCATCAAGCTCACCCCGCGCCATTATGCCTATTTGAAGATTTCCGAAGGCTGCAACCATTCCTGCAGCTTCTGCATCATCCCCTCCATGCGTGGCAAGCTGAAGAGCCGGGCGTCGAATGACGTGCTCTATGAAGCCGAGCGGCTGGTCAAGGCCGGGGTCAAGGAACTGCTGGTGATCTCGCAGGATACCTCGGCCTATGGCGTCGATCTCAAGCATGCCGAAAGCGTATGGCGCGGCCAGAGCGTGAAGGCACGCATGACCGAGCTATGCGAGGCGATGGGCTCGCTCGGTGCCTGGGTGCGGCTGCATTACGTCTATCCCTATCCGCATGTCGATGAAGTCATCCCGCTGATGGCGGAAGGCAAGCTGTTGCCCTATCTCGATATCCCGTTCCAGCATGCCGAGCCGCGCGTGCTGAAATCGATGCGCCGCCCCGGCAACCAGGTGAAGCTGCTGCAGCGGCTGAAATCCTGGCGCGAGATCTGCCCGGATATATCCGTGCGCTCCACCTTCATCGTCGGCTTCCCCGGCGAGACCGAAGCCGATTTCGAGTTCCTGCTCGACTGGATGCAGGAAGCCCAGCTCGACCGCGTTGGCTGCTTCAAATACGAGAATGTGGAAGGCGCCGCCGCCCGCGACCTGCCGGACCAGGTGCCGGACGAGGTGAAGCAGGAGCGCTGGGAGCGGTTCATGGCGGCGCAGCAGAAGATTTCCGCCGCCAAGCTGAAGGCCAAGATCGGCCGCACCCTGGATGTGCTGGTGGATGAGGTGAAGCGCACCACTGCTGTCGGCCGTACTTACGCCGATGCGCCGGAAATCGACGGGCTGGTGAAGATCAAGGCGGCGGCTGGCGTCAAGGTCGGCGACATGATCAAGGTGCGCATCGACAAGGCCGACGCCTACGACCTCACGGGTACGCGGGTCGCTTAAGGCATCTTGTTCTTCTTCGTCATCGCCGGGCTTGACCCGGCGATCTCTGGCCACTCGGCATGAGATGCCCGGGCTCTAAGCGCACGCCGCTAAAAGCGGCGTGGGCGCAGAGGCTCGAAGGGCTGGCCCGGGCATGACGTATTTTCTATGAATTACGCCCCTTCACCGCCTGCTTCCAATACTCGGCATCCTCATACACCGTCGGATCAGGGATGCCGGCGAGATGGAAGGCTTCGGCACGTTCGACGCAGGTGCCGCAGCGGCCGCAATGATGCGCGCCACCCTTGTAGCAGCTCCAGGTTTCGGCAAACGGCACGCCCAGCCTGGCCGCTTCCGTGACGATGCCGGCCTTGGTGGTGTGCACGAAGGGCGCGAAGAGTTCGACCTCCCCCATGCCTTCGAGTGCCTTCTCCTGCATGGTGCGGAAGGCATCGACGAAGGCCGGGCGGCAATCGGGGTAGATGAAATGATCGCCGCTATGCACGGCGATGCCGACCGCCTCCGCCTTCATGCCGCTGGCGATGCCAAACGCGATGGTCAGCATGATGGCGTTGCGGTTCGGCACGATGGTGGATTTCATCGTCTCCTGTGCGTAATGGCCATCGGGAATGGCATCCACCGCCCCGGCGATCAGCGAGGATGACGACAGGAACTGCGCCAGGGCGCGGATATCCACCACGTCATGCCGGGCGCCAAGGCGCTGGGCGGTGCGGGCGGCATATTCCAGTTCCTTGGCATGGCGCTGGCCGTAATCGAAGGTCAGCAGCCGCACCAGTTCGCGCTCGGCAGCCACCTTATGCGCCAGCGTCACCGAATCGATGCCGCCGGAGCAGAGGATGACGGTCTTGAGGCTCATGCCGGCCCCCCATTCATGCCGATTGTAACTCAAGTTTGCGGCGGCGCTGCTGGTTCAGCGCCAGCAGGCCGAGCAGGGCCAGTGCCGGCACATAGACCCAGTGCTTGGTCGGCCGGTCGGAGGGCAGCAGCACCTCGGTGATGACATAGCCGTTTTCCAGGCCGACACGCTTTGCCGCCGAGCCGAACTTGATGCCGGCGATCTGCATGCGGTCACCGAGCTGGGTCACCGTGGCGCCGGCTGCATTCACCCGGACGCGGCCATCGCCAGGCGCAGTGAGCGGCAGCGACACCGTCTTGCGCACATCCTCGCCTTCGATATTGGTGCCTTCCACGATCATCAGCAGGCGGCCATCGGCGGGCAGTTCGCCGGCAATGCGGAACAGCTCATTGCCCGGCCGGTGGATATAGGGATCATACAGCTTGTCCCAGAAGAAGCCGGGGCGGAACAGCGCGAAGCAGATCAGCAGCAGCGCGATATTCTCCCACCAGCGGCTGCGGGTGATGAACCAGCCCATGGTGCCGGCGGAGAAGACCAGGATGGCGATGGTGGAGATCACGATCACCAGGCCGGCTTCCAGCCAGTGATCGACATCGATCATCAGCATCTGCGGATTGAAGATGAACACGAATGGCAGGATCGCCGTGCGCATCGAATAGACCGTGCCCTGCAGGCCGGTCTTGATCGGGTCTTCGCCGGAGATGGCGGCGGCAGCGAAGGAGGCAAGGCCGACCGGCGGCGTGACGTCGGCCATGATGCCGAAATAGAACACGAACAGATGCACCGCGATCAGCGGAATGGCGAGGCCCGATTGCGCGCCCAGTTCCACGATCACCGGCGCCATCAGGGTTGCCACCAGGATGTAGTTCGCGGTGGTGGGAATGCCCATGCCGAGGATCAGGCAGATGAAGGCGGTGAGCAGCAGCATGGCGATCAGGTTGCCGCCGGAGACGAACTCGACGAAGTCGGTCATCATCAGGCCCATGCCGGTCAGCGTCACAGTGCCGACGATGATGCCAGCAGTGGCGGTGGCAATGCCGATGCCGACCATGTTGCGGGCGCCGAGATTGAAGCCATCCACCAGGTCGGCGATGCCCACCCGGAAGGCGGCGGCGGTATCCTGGCGGCGGAACAGCGCAATCAGCGGCCGCTGCGTCACCACGATGGCCATGATCGAGGCGGTGGCCCAGAAAGCCGAGAGGCCGGGCGACATTTCCTCCACCATCAGGCACCACAGCAGCACGATGATCGGCAGGGTGAAATGCAGTCCGGTGCGGGCCACGGCCCAGGCCTCGGGCAGCACGGTGATCGGTGCGTTGGGATCATCGAGCTTGAGATCGGGATAGCGCGCGCCATACCACAGCGTCACCAGGTAGAGGCCAAGGCCGGCAAGGCCGACCAGCCAGGGGGCGGCGGCGCCGAACACAGCCTGGATGCCGAGGATGCCGTAATAGATCGCGCACATGGCGACGATGGTGCCGCTCCAGCCCAGCGCCAGCCGCAGCCAGCGTTGCGCCCTGGTATGCGCGGCGGAACGCATCAGCGGCTTGGAGCCGATTTTCACCGCTTCCAGATCGACGATGTAGAACAGCGCGATATAGGAGATGATCGCCGGCAAAGCGGCGTGCTTCACGATTTCGGAATAGGGCAGGCCGACATATTCGGTCATCAGGAAGGCGGCGGCGCCCATCACCGGCGGCATGATCTGGCCATTCACCGAGGAGGCAGTCTCGATGGCGCCGGCCTTGATGCCGGAAAGCCCGGTACGCTTCATCATCGGGATGGTGAAGATGCCGCCAGACACCACGTTGGACACCGAGGAACCGGAGACGACGCCGTTCAGCGCCGAGGAAACCACCGCCACCTTGGCCGGGCCGCCGCGTAGATGGCCGAGCAGGGCAACGGAAATCTGCATCATGTAATTGCCGCCGCCGGCCTTCTCCAGCAGCGAGCCGAACAGCACGAACAGGAACACGAAGCTGGTGGAGACGCCGAGCGCGACGCCGAACACGCCTTCCGTGGTCAGCCATTGATGCTGCAGGAACTTGGTCAGCGACGAACCCTTGTGCTGGATCACTTCCGGCATGTAGGGGCCGGTAAAGGTGAAGACGATGAAGAACAGGGCCACCACCACCATGGGCGGGCCGAGCGTGCGACGCGTTGCTTCCAGCAGCAGCAGCATGCCGATGCCGGCGATCACCAGATCCTGCATGATCGGCGTGCCGGGGCGGGTCGAGAGCGCCACGTAATGGCTGTAGAGATAGCTGGCAGCAAAAGCGCCGAGCAGGGCGAAGATCCAATCGAGCAGCGGCACGCGGTCGCGCGGCGATTTTTTCAGCGCCGGATAAGCGGTGAAGGCCAGGAACACCGCGAAGCCGAGATGGATGGCGCGGGCTTCGGTGTCGTTGAGGATGAATACACCGAAGATGAAGGGCAGCGGCGAGGCATACCAGACCTGGAAGACCGACCAGGCCACGGCAACGATCAGCAGGATGCGGCCCGCCAGGCCCAGCGGCTCGCGCGCACCGGTATCGGCTTCCGCCACCAATTCATGCAATTCGGCTTCGCTTGCCGGCCGGCGCTTGCTGTCGTCGCTCATCACTGCCCCCGAAAAATCGTCACGCAATAGAAGTCACGCAATAGAAAACGGCCGGCCCGTTGCCGGGCCGGCCGTGCAGGCCGGACTTACATCCAGCCCTTTTCCTTGTAGTACTTGATGGCGCCCGGATGCAGCGGCGCCGAGAGGCCGTCCTTGATCATGTTCTTCGGCTCCAGCACGGCGAGTGCCGGATGCAGCTTCTTGAACTCGTCGAAGTTGTCGAAGGTGGCCTTCACCATCTGATAGACGGTCTCATCCGCAACCTTGGCCGAGGAAACCACGGTGGCGAGCACGCCATAGGTGGTGGTCGGCTGCGGGTTGTTGTTGTAGAGGCCGCCCGGGATCGTCGCCTTGGCGAAGAACGGGAAGTCAGCAACCAGCTTGTCCACGGCCGGGCCGGTCAGCGAGATCAGCTTGGCGCCGCAGCTCGTGGTCGGATCCTGGATGTTGGCGGAAGGGTGGCCGACGCCGTAGAAGAAGCCGTCGATCTTGTTGTCGCAGACCGCCGGGCCGTGCTCGTCGGCCTTCAGCTCGGAAGCCAGCGCGAAGTCCGAAAGCTTCCAGCCCATGGCGCCCATGAGCTGCTCGAACGAGGCGCGGGTGCCCGAACCCGGATTGCCAATGTTGAAGCGCTTGCCCTTGAAATCCTCGAACTTGGTCACGCCGGCTTCCTTGCGCGCCAGCACGGTGAACGGCTCGGGATGGATCGAGTAGACCGAGCGCAGGTCGGTGAACGCGCCGGCATCCTTGAACGCGCCTTCGCCCTTCAGGCCGTAGTAATGCACGTCAGACTGCGCCATGCCGAAATCCAGTTCGCCGGCCCGGATGGTGTTGACGTTGTAGGCCGAGCCGCCGGTCGATTCCACCGAGCAGCGGATGCCATGGGCCTTGCGATCCTTGTTCAGCAGGCGGCAGATCGCGCCGCCGGCCGCATAGTACACGCCGGTGACGCCGCCGGTGCCGATGGTGACGAATTTCTGCTGGGCGATGCCGGCGCCGGGCAGGGCGGCCAGCAAGGCAGCGGCGAGTGCGCCACCGGCCAGATGCTTGATTGAGAACGCGGTCATATTGTTGTCCCTCCTTGTTGAGATCGCGATAGGCACGCAAAACGGTGAAGAGTCGCGAGGCCGCTTACCGTCCTTCTGATAGCGGAAAGCGCATTGCCCCCGCCATGCGTATCGGTGCCGGCCCCATGCTCTGGTGTAATGGGGCCGTTCCAGAATGATTCCGTCAAGCCGCAGGGGCCGACAACATTGTAGCGATACTTTTCTCCGCCCAGGTAAGGGCTGCGCCGAATTGCCCGGCCAGCAGGCCCGGCGGGCCATGCTTGGGGCGCATCACCTGTACGGCGAAGGGAATCGAGGGCTGCAGGCGGCGGATCGCCACCTTGGCCGGATTGCGCGCTGCCGCCGTATACTGATCGACGATGGCTGCCCCGGCGCCCTTTTCCACCAGGGCCAGTGCCACCTGGTTGGTTTTCACTTCCACAATGGGATCGAGTTTCACACCGGCGAGGTTCAGCACCGCCGAAAATACCGAACCCAGCGGATCGTCGCTGCGCAGGCCGATGAAGGGCTGGCGCGTGAAGTAGTTCAGCTTCACCACATGGGGCAGGCTTTTTTCCTGCGCCGCCGGAAAGGCGCCGAAGAAATGCCCCTGGGCCAGCGGCGCCAGTTCCAGGCCGGGATGCGGCGGGATATCGAAGCCGATGCCGATATCCACCTCCTGGGTCAGCACGGTGCGCACCAGGTCGGCATATTGCCGCGTCTCGACCTCGAAGGTCACATCCTTGTGCTTCTGGCGGAAGCGCGTGATCGCCAGCGGCACCAGTTCCAGGCACAGGGCCGGCGCCGCCGCGATGCGCAGATGGCCGCTGGAAGCCGTGCCGAGATTGCGCGCCAGCTTGCGCAGGTTCTCCAGGCCGGCGATCAGTTTCTCGCTTTCCGCCTGCAATATCAGGGCTTCCTTGGTCGGCAGCAGCCGGCCGCGCACGCGGTCGAACAGCTTGTAGCGCAACTGGTCCTCGGCGCGCAGCAGCAGCCGGGTTGCCGCCGGCTGCGAAATATTCATCAGCTTGGCCGCCGCCGTGATCGTGCCGGTCAGCATCACGGCGTGAAAGATTTCCAGATGGCGCAATTGCATCGCCAGACCCCTCGGTTTCGCCCATAACATAAAGGTATGGGTGGTCCGAGTAAACGCAGTGGCCCGGCTCGGCCGTCGAGCGCATGCTCAGGCCCGCCTCCCCTGGCGGAAATCTGCCGGGCGACAGAAAAGAAGGAAGCTTGCCATGCATGTGCTGGTGATCGGCGCTGGCGTGATCGGCATGACCACGGCCTGGGCTTTGGCTCGCGACGGTCACCAGGTGACGGTGCTGGATGGCGGGCCGGAACCGGCCAGCGGCGCCAGCCATGCCAATGGCGCGCAGCTCAGCTATTCCTATGTCGCGCCGCTGGCCGGTCCCTCGATCTGGAAGGACCTGCCCAAGCTGCTCTGGGGCCGCGACGCGCCGGTGCGATTCCGCGCTGGCTTCGATCTGCGGCAATACCGCTGGGGCCTGAAATTCCTTGCCGCCTGCACCGGCGCCAAAGCGCGCGGCACCACGGAGGCGTTGCTGAAATTGGCTTTCCTCAGCCGCGATGTGCTGGGCGGCGCCAAGGACCTGCGCGAGATCGAGTTCGATCATGTGCAGGCCGGCAAGCTGGTGGTCTATTCCACGCCCGAGAGCTTCGCGGCGGCCAAGGCGCAGACCGCCTTCCAGCAGACGCTCGGCTGCAAGCAGGAGGTGCTCGATGCCCCGGCCTGCCTGGCGCTGGAGCCGGCCTTGCAGGCCATCGCGCATCGCCTGGTCGGTGGCATTTTCACGCCGGATGATGCGGCGGCCGATCCGCGCAAGCTCTGCCTCGGCCTGCTCAAGCTGCTGGAAGGCCATAACAGCGGCGTGCAGTTCCATTTCAACACACCGGTGATCCGGCTGCTGAAGGAACAGGGCCGCCTGGTTGGCGCCGAAACCGCCAATGGCGTGTTCCGTGCCGATGCCTATGTGCTGGCCGGCGGCATCAGCAGCGTCGAGCTGGCGCGCGGTATCGGCCTCGACCTGCCGCTCTACCCGATCAAGGGCTACAGCCTGACGCTGGATGTTGCCAACGAGAATGCGGCGCCGCGCGTCAGCGTTACCGATTACGGCAACAAGGTGGTCTATGCCCGGCTGGGGCAGAAGCTGCGCGTCGCCGGCATGGCCGATATCGTCGGCAGCGACTTGAGCCTGGAGCCGGACCGCGTGGCGCAGCTTACCCGCCAGGCGGCGGAAACCTTCCCGGTTTCGCCGCAAGCGCCGTCGCAACAACCCTGGTGCGGCCTGCGCCCGGCAACCCCGAGCGGCCGTCCGATCCTGGGCAAAAGCGGCATCGACGGCCTGTGGCTGAATGTCGGCCATGGCGCGCTCGGGCTTACGCTGGCTTTCGGCTCGGCGGCAACCGTCGCCGCCGTGATCGGCGGCAAGCAAGCTCCGGTGTCGCTGGCCGATTTTTCGCTGCAAGCCTGACGCCCCCCTTAGCCCAGGTCCCGCATCCAGGCGCGGGCGGCATCGGCATCGGCTGTCTGCCGCCCGGCGAAAGGTGCCCCGACACTGATCTGGCGCACCAGCGCGGCATTGTCGGGCGCCGACGAGCCATCGGCGAGCAGGGTGTTGTTCTCGAAGCCGACGCGGGCATGGCCGCCAAGGCCGAGCGCCGTGACGGCACAGGCGCCTTCCAGCTTGCCGAAGGCGCAGACGGCGAATTCGCCCCAGGCCGGCTGCCATAGCTGCATGAAGGGTAGCAAATCCGTCGGCTGCGATTGCTGCCCCGCCGTGTAGCGGCCGAGCACGAACAGCACGAAATGCTTCTCGCCCGGCACGATGCCGCGCGCCACCAGATCGCGGAATTTCTGCAGATCCTCGGCGGAATAGAGGATGTATTGCAGCAGGGTGCCGGCCTTGTGCATATGCGCCAGGAAATCTGCCGCCGCCGCTTCATGGGCGGCATCGGGCACGATTTCGCGAATCCCTAAGCTGCAGGCTTCCGGCATCAGCTCGCGCATCGCCGCAATCTGCTCCGGGGCGGCATAGATGCCGGCGGCTTCGCTGGTGCATTGAATGATCAATTTGTCGCCCAGTGCCGCGCGGATACCGGCAATCGCCGGGCGGTAGAGTTCCGGTGCGATGGAATGACGCCCACTCGGCTCGCGCACATGCAGGTGGATCATCGCCGCGCCCGCTTCCAGGCAGGAGACGGCGCAATCCACCAGTTCCGGCACGGTGAGCGGCACGGCGGCGTGATCGGCTTTCAGCTTGCGCGCGCCGTTCGGCGCCACGGCGATGAGAGCGGGGAGCATACTCATGCCGTCGCTCCCGCGATGGCGGCATCCACCGCATCGCCCAGCCGTTCCACGATCATGTCGATCTCGGCGGCGTTGGCAATGAAAGGTGGTGCCAGCAGCACATGGTCGCCGTGCAGGCCGTCGATGGTGCCGCCCATGGGATAGCACATCAGGCCACGCGCCATCGCCTCGCGCTTCACCCGCGCATGCAGTTTCAGCGCCGGATCGAAGGTGGATTTGTCGGCGCGGTCGCGCACCAGCTCGATGGCCTGGAACAGGCCGCGGCCACGGATATCGCCGACATGATGATGGTTGCCGAAACGCGCCTGCAGCCGGGCGGTGAGGTGGCTGCCCATCGCCACCACGTTTTCCAGCAGCTTGTCACGCTTGATTACGCGCTGCACTTCCAGCGCGGCGGCGCAGGCGACGGGATGGCCCAGATACGTATGGCCGTGCTGGAAGAAGCCGCTGCCCTGCCGGATCGCGTCGATGATCTTGCCATGGATCAGCACGGCGCCGATCGGCTGGTAGCCGCCGCCTAAGCCCTTGGCGATCACCTCGATATCCGGCGCAATGCCTTCCTGTTCGCTGGCATGCAGCGTGCCGGTGCGGCCCATGCCGCACATCACTTCATCCAGGATCAGCAGCACATCGTACTTGTCGCAGATTTCGCGGATGCGCTTGAAATAACCGGGTGCCGCCGTCACGGCGCCAAGCGTGGCGCCCACCACCGGCTCGGCGATGAAGCCGATCACGTTTTCGGCGCCAAGCTCCAGGATTTTGGCTTCCAGGTCGTTGGCGGCGCGCAGGCCATAGGCTTCCAGGCTCTCGCCCTCCTGGCGCTCGCGATACTCGAAGCAGGGCGCGATATGATGCGCCTCGATCAGCAGGGGCGCGAATTGCTGCCGCCGCCAGGCATTGCCGCCGACCGCCAGCGCGCCGAGCGTGTTGCCGTGATAGCTCTGGCGCCGGGCGATGAAATGGCGCTTTTGCGGCTGGCCCTTTTCGACCCAGTATTGCCGCGCCAGCTTCAAGGCGGTCTCGATGCCTTCCGAGCCGCCGGAGATGTAATAGACATGGCTCATGCCGGCCGGCGCATCCTCGATCAGCATGTCGGCCAGGGTCTCGGCCACTTCGGTGGTGAAGAAGCCGGTATGGGCGAAGGCCAGCTTGCCGGCCTGCTCCTGCAGCGCCCGGGTCACGTCTTTATGACCATGGCCGAGGCAGCTCACGGCGGCACCGCCGGAGGCGTCGATGTAACGCTTGCCGTCTTTGTCAGTCAGGTAGATGCCTTCGCCGGAAACGGCGACAGGCAGGGGGAATTGCATCTGGCGATGCAGGATGCGGCTCATGGTTTCCTCGTCTTACGCGCTACCCAGTAGGTGTCGAAGGCGCCGAGCTGGGCCTCGGCGTTGCGGATGGCGGTGAGTGCCTTGTCGCCGGCACGGGCGGCGAGCAGGGCGAGCAGGGTTTCGCAGGCGGCGAAGGCCGGCGTCACGCCGTGGAAGAAGGAGGGGCCATCGGTCGGCACCAGCAAGGTGGTGGTGGCCTGGCGGGCCAGCGGCGAGAGCGGGCTGTCGGTGATGGCCAGCAGCTTGACGCGGCGCTGGGTGGCGAATTCCGCCTGTTCCACGGCGCCGCGCGTATAGGGCGCCAGGCTGATCGCCAGCAGCACATCCTGCGGCCCGGCATGGCGCAACGGGTCGCGGCCGGTATCGCCGGGGCCATCGAGCAACTGGCCATTGTCGCGCAGCAGGCCGTAGACATAGGCGAAGTGATAGGCGACGGAAAAACAGGAGCGCAGCCCCAGCACATAGACGCGGCGTGCGGCCTCGATGGCCTCGGCGGTATCCAGCAGCGCCTGGGTGCCGTTTCTGGCGGTGAGGGCGCTTACCTGCTGCGCCTGGTGGCGCTCCATCTGTTCCGCCAGCGGCGCCGCGCCGCCCTGGCGGGCGCGTTTCTGCAGGCCAGGCACGCGCTCGGAAAACGGCGCCGACTTGCCCCCAGGTACAGGCCCGGGACGCAAAGCCTGGGCATGCACCTGGCGGAAGGCGTTGTAATCAGCGAAGCCCAATTGGCGCGCCAGGCGCAGCATGGTCACTGGCGGCACGCCCGCGCGCCGCGCCTGTTCGCGCATGGACAGCAGGGCGACATCCTGGGGATGTTCGAGCACGAAGCGGGCCGCTGCCTGCGCCTGGGGCGTGAGGCTGTCGAACTGGTCGACGATCTGCGGGCCAAGCGGGGCGTGCTCCATGGCGGCGAAGCAAACCATGGAATCGCCGCGCCTGCAACAAATGATTCAATTTTCTTGGTTGTGAAACAAATGCTCCGAAATGCAGACAATTTATCGATAAAGTGTGATTGTTCTTGCACCCTGCGGAGCCTTGGGTAGAATTCAGTCCAGAGCAGGAGCGGGGCGTGAGCAACACGGAAAATCAGGCAGTAGGCGATCAGGCCACCGTTGTCTTTCAGACAATGGGCGACACTGCCTTCAGCGTCGAATTCGCCACCAAGGTGGATCGCGCCGCCAATGCCCGCGTCATGGCGCTGCATCGCGCGCTGGCGAAATCCGCCTTGCCCGGCGTGATCGAGGCGATTCCGTCGTTTGGCGCCCTGGTGATCCAGTATGATCCGCTCAGCACCAGCCGTGCCGAGCTGCAACAGGCCGTGGAAGCCATGCTGCCGCAGTTGAAGCCGGAAGCCGCCGCCGGAAGGCTGTGGTCGATTCCCTGCTGCTACGATGCGGAGTTCGCGCCGGATCTCGCCGAAGTCGCCGAGCGCTGCGGCCTCAAGCCCGCCGATGTGGTGCAGGGCCACAGCCAGGGCCGCTATTTCATCTACATGCTCGGCTTCATGCCGGGGCTGGCCTATATGGGCGGGTTGGCTGAGACGCTGCAATTGCCGCGCCGCTCGGCGCCGCGCCTGAAGGTGCCGCAGGGTTCGGTGGCCATCGCCGAGGCCATGACCACGATCTATCCCTGGGAAAGCCCGGGCGGCTGGCATCTGATCGGCCGCACCCCGGTGCGGCTGTTCGAGCAGCACCGGCCGGAGCCGATCCTGTTCGCGGCTGGCGATGAAGTGACCTTCCGCGCCGTTTCCCGTGCCGAATTCGATAAAATAGCCGCAGAGGTCGCCGCTGGTCGCTTCAATCATGGCTCGCTCAAGGTGATGTCATGATTCGCGTCAAGGCACCGGGCCTGTTCACCACATTGCAGGATCTTGGCCGCTATGGCGCGCAAGAGCAGGGCATGCCGGTGGCCGGCGCCATGGACACGCTGGGGCTGCGCATCGCCAATGCGCTTTGCGGCAATGCCCAGAATACGGCGGCGCTGGAACTCAGCTATATGGGCCCGACCCTGGTAGCCGAAGCGGAGTCCGTGCAATTCGGCCTCGCCGGCAACATGGCGGTGGAATGGCTGCCCGCCGATGGCGGCAGCCCGAAGAAGCTCGGTTCCTGGCGTAGTGTCACGCTGAAGCGCGGTGAAGCCTTGCGTATCGGCGTGCTGGGCGAGGCCTATACTTATGTCGCGGTTGCCGGCGGCTTCGATCTGCCGCCGCTTTTGGGCAGCCTCTCGACTTATACCCGCGCCGGCCTGGGCGGCTTCGAGGGCCGGCAGCTGCGCGAGAATGATGCGCTGCCGCTGAAATCCGTCACGCCTGGCAGCGATCAGGAATTGGCCGCTGACGCGGCTTCGCTCTATGGCGAGGGGCCGGTGCGGGTCACGCTGGGGCCGCAGGCCTATCGTTTCTCGGAAGCCGGCACGCAGGCGTTTCTCTCCGGCGAATACACCGTGAGCAAGGAAGCCGACCGCATGGGCTTGCGGCTCGAAGGCCCGGTTATCGAGCATCTGCGCGGCGCCGACATCGCTTCCGAGGGCATTGTCACCGGCGCCATCCAGGTGCCGGGCAACGGCCAGCCGATCCTGCTGCTGGCGGATCACCAGACCACCGGCGGCTATACCAAGATAGCCACGATCATTTCCGCCGACCTGCCGCGCGTCGGCCGGCTCAAGCCCGGCGCGAAACTGCGCTTCCAGGCGGTCAGCGTCGCGGAAGCTGAAAGCATCCGCCGCGCCCAGGAAGCGGCGCTGAAAAGCCTGCTCGGCGGCATGCGCCCGGCACGGCCCGAGGGTGGGCTGGACCTCGATGCGCTCTACACGGCCAATCTGATCAGCGGTATGGTGGATGCCGCAACAGGAGCAGACGCATGAAAGTGAACCTGAACAGCGATCTCGGCGAAAGCTATGGCGCCTGGACCATGGGCGATGATCCGGCAATGCTTTCCGTGGTCGGTTCGGCCAATGTCGCCTGCGGCTTTCATGGCGGCGACTGGCTGGTGATGCGCAATACCGTGCTGGAAGCGAAGAAGAACAATGTCTCCATCGGCGCGCATCCGAGCTATCCGGATATCCAGGGCTTCGGCCGCCGCGCCATGAATATCACCGGCGTGGAAGCCGAAGCGCTGATGGCCTATCAGATCGGCGCCCTGCAGGGTATCGCGGCACTTGCCGGCCACAAGGTGACGCATGTGAAGCCGCATGGCGCGATCAACAACAAGGCCTGCGTCGACCGCGCCCTGGCCGATGCCCTGGCGCGCGGCTCGGCGGGAGCCGGGCGCGACCTGATCTTCCTGGCGCCGGCCGGCTCGGCCCTGGTGGCGGCAGGCAAGGCGGCGGGCATCCCGGTGGCCGAGGAAGTCTTCGCCGACCGCAATTATGATGACGATGGCAACCTGGTGCCGCGCGGCCAGGCCAATGCCATGGTGCATGATCCGGAAGAAGCCCTGCAGAATGTGCTGCGCATGGTGCGCGAGCAGGTGATCGTCTCGGTGACCGGCAAGCGCATTCCGGCCAAAGTCGACAGCATCTGCGTGCATGGCGACAGCGACGGCGCCGTGGCGATGGCGCGGCATATCCGCTCAGGGCTCGAAGCGGCGCAGGTGCGCCTCGTCACCCTGCCGGAGATGCTGGCTTAGCCTTTCTGTTTTGTCGGCAGACGCCGGAGGTCCGCCGTTGCCAGGCCTTCTGCCGCTTGGCCGGCAAAACGGCCGGGCGGCTCGCCATAGCGCGCCTTGAAGGCGCTGATGAAATTGGTGACGTGATTGTAGCCGACGCGGAAGGCCACCTGTTTCAGCGGTGCGCCGGCTTCCAGCGCGATGCGCGCATGTTCCAGCCGCTGGTTGCGCAGCACATCGAACACCGTGCCGCCGAATTCATGGCGGAAACAGGCATTCAGCCGTTTTTCGCTCAGGCCCACTGCCGCAGCCAGGTCACCCAGGCCCGGCGGATTCCGCATATCGGCCAGCAGCCGCTCGCGTGCCGCCATCACCGCATCGCGCTCGCGCAACGTGATTGGCCGGCCTTGCCGGGTCTTGGCGGCGAGCTGTGTCGCCAGCAGTTGCAGCACCGTGCCTTCCATGAACAGCAAGCGCAGCGGGCCGTTCAGGCCCGGCGCGAACAGGCCGGCCGCCAGCCGGCGCAGGCGCTGGTCCGCCGGCATGGTGATGAAGCGGCTGACGGTGAATTCGCGCGCCAGCATCGGGCGCAGGGCCGCCGGCAGGTCGCCATCGAAAATGCGTTCCAGCCGATCCAGCCGCAGCGCATAGCCGGCCAGCCGCAGATGCTGCGGCGCCTTGACGTGATAGCGCGGGTTGCGGTCGGAGGGGCGGAACAGCAGGGCCTGATCAGTACCGGAGGTGGCGAGCTGGCCATCGGGCATTTCGATCTCGACCTTGCCTGAAACCGTGATGTTGCTGCTGATCCAGGGCTCGGATTCGGTATCGCGGGGTTGCACGGTGATGTCGTTGCGGACCTCGGCGCTGGTGAGGAAGATGCGCAATCCCGGGCCGGTCTCGATCCGCTCGATTTCCGCCTTCCACTGGCTGTCATCCAGTTTCATGCGCGCACTGACTTGCAGCGGCCGTTCGCTGCCCGCCTCATGCAGCAACCAGTCGATATTGTTCATTCGCCCCCGTTCGCGCCCCACCGCGATTCTTTCCATACCCTGTGGCTGTTTCGCATAGCACCACCGGTTGCGCATAGCACGCGCTTTGCGGCGATTTGCTCGCCGAAATGGCTTCTTTTCAATTGGAAATTGACATTGTCGATCCGGAAATCTCTGGCGCCGCGTAAATCCGGCCCTCCCGCATAATTGCGGCTTTTTCCCATATACCGCCCTGCTTGATCCATCCCGATGCCGTCGGAATAAGGAATGAAATCAAGGGATTTGGGGGTGTAATGCGGGGTATTGGAACGGGTACAGGGCTGTGGCGGGCGGCGACTGTCACCGCAGGGGTGGTGTTGCTATTCGCCAGCATGCCTGCCCTGGCGCGGGACCTGAAATGGGGTCCGCATATCGACCTTGAGGCCAAGCCGGGCAGCAAGCGCAGCCTGGGCGAGGCCGATCTGTTCGTGCCGCTGCTGCAGAATGCCGACACGCTGCTGTTTGGCAGCTTCCGTGCGCGGATGGATGACCATGACGGCAACGAAGGCAATTACGGCCTCGGCCTGCGCCACATGCTGAATGCCGGCTGGAATCTCGGCGCCTATGGCTATTTCGACCGCCGCCGCACGGAATATGGCCACCATTTCCATCAGGCGACCATCGGCCTCGAGGCGCTGTCGCAGGATTGGGACCTGCGCGCCAACTACTATGCGCCCATTGGCCGACGCAGCCATCAGATTGACAGCCTGAACGCGGCGTCGATCTCGGGCGCCACGGTGGTCGTGCGCGGCGGTGAGGAACGCAGCCTGGGCGGCTTCGATGCCGAGGTCGGCTGGCGTGTGCCGCTGTTTGATGCCAAGGCGGAGCAGCAGTTGCGTGTCTATGGCGGCGGCTATCGCTTCAGCGAAAGCGGCGTGCCGGATATCAGTGGCCCGCGCGCCCGCGCCGAACTCACCTTCGACAGTGTGCCGGGCCTTTGGGAAGGGTCGCGCTTCTCGCTCGGTGCGGAATGGCAGCATGACGAGCCGCGCGGCAGCCAGGGCTTTCTCACCGCCCGCCTGCGTATTCCCTTGCAGGTCTATGGCAAGCCGGCCGCGCGGCTGACGCCGATGGAACGCCGCATGGCCGATCCGGTGGTGCGCGATGTCGACGTGGTCAGCCGTGCCGGCAGTTTCGGTGCGCCGGAGGTGGCGACCGCGAATGGCGGGGTGGTTACTGTCCTCAGTAGCGGTTCAACCGTTGGCGCCGATCTGCCCAATGCCGTAGCCGCCGCCGGAAATAATTCGACTGTCATCCTGACCGGCGCGTTCGATCTTACAACCGGCATCATTTTGCAGTCCGGGCAGACCGTAATGGGCGCCGGTACGCTTCAGGTGCGCAGCCCGTCTGGCCGGACCGCTGTACTGGCAGCACCAGGCGCGACAGTCACCAGTTCGGTGAGCGGTACCTCGGCTTTTTCCATGGCACAGGATGCCACCCTATCCGGCATTGTGACTTCATCGGTCGATGCACAAGCGGTGGATGCTTCAGGAACCACCAATGCCACGATCATCAACAATCGGCTTACTTCGGTCGCCTCGGGCGGCGCCCCCAGCATGGGTATTACAGCTAACGCTGCAGCCAATATCACGATCCGAAACAACGTGATCTCGGTCAGTTCCACGGGTGGTGTCAGTTCGGCGACGGCATTGGATCTTTTTGCCGTGACCAATGCTCTGGTCGCCGGCAACACCATCACGGCCACAGCCGCCGGCGGTGCAAATGCTTATGCTGTTTCGCTGGATTCATCGAATCTGGCAGCCGGCTCTGTAGGCAACAGGCTGGGCACCGGGAATGCAGGTGGTTGCAACACGCAGAACAATGGCAGCGGTTTTGTGGGCTATGCCAATGCGCCCGACTGCAACGCCTTCTGATGGGGAAACGAATGAAAACCACGGCAAGAATTACCGCGGCGCTCTTTGTGTTCGCCAGCATGCCTGCCCTGGCGCAGGAAGCCGCGCTGAAATGGGGTCCGCATATCGACCTTGAGGCCAAGCCGGGCAGCAAGCGCAGCCTGGGCGAGGCCGATCTGTTCGTGCCGCTGCTGCAGAATGCCGACACGCTGCTGTTTGGCAGCTTCCGTGCGCGGATGGATGACCATGACGGCAACGAAGGCAATTACGGCCTCGGCCTGCGCCACATGCTGAATGCCGGCTGGAATCTCGGCGCCTATGGCTATTTCGACCGCCGCCGCACGGAATATGGCCACCATTTCCATCAGGCGACCATCGGCCTCGAGGCGCTGTCGCAGGATTGGGACCTGCGCGCCAACTACTATGCGCCCATTGGCCGACGCAGCCATCAGATTGACAGCCTGAACGCGGCGTCGATCTCGGGCGCCACGGTGGTCGTGCGCGGCGGTGAGGAACGCAGCCTGGGCGGCTTCGATGCCGAGGTCGGCTGGCGTGTGCCGCTGTTTGATGCCAAGGCGGAGCAGCAGTTGCGTGTCTATGGCGGCGGCTATCGCTTCAGCGAAAGCGGCGTGCCGGATATCACTGGCCCGCGCGCCCGCGCCGAACTGACCATTGATTCTATTCCCGCTCTGTGGGAAGGGTCACGCTTCTCGCTCGGTGCGGAATGGCAGCATGACGAGCCGCGCGGCAGCCAGGGTTTCCTCACCGCCCGCCTACGCATTCCCTTGCAGGTCTATGGCAAGCCGGCCGCGCGGTTGACGCCGATGGAACGCCGCATGGCCGATCCGGTGGTGCGCGATGTCGATGTCGTCACCCGGGCCGGTACCTTCGGTGCGCCGGAGGTGGCGACGGCCACGAATGGCAACCCGATCAGTGTGATCAGCAGCACGCAGAATACGGGCGCGACGCTGAGCGATGAACTGGCGGCTGCGGGAGCGAACTCCACTGTCATCCTTTCCGGCACTTTCAATACGACCGCAACAACCACCATGCAGGTCGGCCAGACCGTTATGGGCTCCGGTACGCTGCGGGTGCGTAGTGCCTCTGGCCGCACGGCAATTCTGACCACGCCGACGGCAACGATTTCGGGCGCAATCGATTCCGGGATAACCCTGGTGGCCAACGCCGATGGTGCCGTGACAGGTCTTGCCATCAGCAATACGCACAGCGCGAGCGGCTCCGCCGCGAGTCTGAGCGTCGAAGGCAATAATGTCAGGGTTGCAAATAATGTGATCACTGCGGGCAGGTTAGATGCAGTCAACAGCAACACGGCTGTTGCCCTTCGGGTCCAGGCGGATAACGCCGTAATTGATGGCAATGTCATCACGACAACAAATGTCGGCGGCGGTGCTGCGATCGGCCTTGTTCTGGATGCAGCGAACAATGCCCAGGTTACGGGAAATACGCTCAGTGCATCCGGCGGGGCTAGTAACTGGCACACGATGTTTTTTGGCGGAGTGAATGTTTCGGCCGATTCTGTCGGTAACAGACTCGGCACCGGGAACACAGGTAGTTGCAACACGCAGAATAATGGCAGCGGTTTTGTGGGCTATGCCAATGCGCCCGACTGCAACGCCTTCTGAT
>VFQP010000638.1_pt1 | contig 60612 bp, 68 predicted proteins | sample 3512351 | NCBI WGS metagenome assembly VFQP01 (sample SAMN10412372, study PRJNA504923) | tailings metagenome | isolation source: Relicate 1 Philex TSF1 revegetated site | place: Philippines: Tuba, Benguet | collected 2017-08-29 | reverse complement strand
GGTGGCCGACCCCTCCGGGGTCGGCGGTGCCTCCGGCGGGAGTATTTGGGCCGAGATGAAGCCCCGGGGCGGTCAGGCGGCGGGGCCGCTCAGCGCGCGCAGGCGGCGGTTCGCGCCCACGATCTTGCGTCGGGCGTCGGCGCCGATGCCGGCGTCGAGGGAGAGGCGGAGGTCGGAGTGTTTCGCGACGAGGGCCGCGAGCGGGGCGGCGGGGATCGTGAAGGCGCGGGTGGGGGCCGTCACGATGACGGTCGCCGTGGCGGGATCGCGGGAGAGGACGCCGAGTTCGCCCACGAAGAGGCCTTCGGGGATGGTGGCGACCTCTGCGCCGTCGTGGGTGACGGACGCCGCGCCCGAAGCGATCCAGGTCAGCCGGTCGACCGGGGCGCCTTCGCGGGTGAGGACCGTGCCGGGGGCCAGGTCCTCCCAGGCGCCGCGGGAGAGGAAGCGGCGGGCGGAGAGGCGGGAGAGGCCCGGAAGGGCGGCGTCGAGGAAGCGGCGCTCCTCGTCCGTGAAGGTGAGGCCGCGGGTCAGGAGCCAGAGGCGGGCGATGCCGAAGAGGCTGAGGAGAAGCCAGGACACCTCGATGAAGGCCGAGAAGGGGTTGAACCAGGCCGAGAGCGAGGTGAGGACGCAGAGGGAGGCCACGAGGTTGAGCGCGGGGAAGGCGTAGCCGTCGCCGCGGATGACCCCGAGTTGCAGCGCCGCGTAGGCGCCGAGGTAGAGGAAGGCGCCGAGCGTGCCGGCGGCGGTGTAGACGGCGTCGGGCATCAGGGGCGCGGCCGCTGGAGCGGGCCGGGGGGCGGGGGCATCGGGGTCTCCGGGCGGCGGGCGCGGGAACTATGCGCCCGCGCCCCGGGCGGACGCAAGCGCGCGCTATTCGGCCGCCTGTGCGTGGGCGACCTGCCGGGGGGGGTGGAGGTAGTCGCGGGTGAGCGGGACGGCTTCCTGCCGGTGGGCGAGCTGCACCTGGAAGACGCATTGCCAGTTGTGGCGGAAGGTGAGCTCGCAGGCCAGCAGGTAGTAGCGCCACATCCGGCAGAAGCGGTCGTCGTAGAGGGCGCGGGCGCGGTCGATGTTGGACATGAAGCGGTCGTGCCAGTGCCTTAGCGTTTCGGCGTAGTGGAGGCGCCAGATCTCGACGTCGGTCATGTAGAGCGCCTGGCGTTCGATGGCGGCGGTCATCTCCGACAGGGCGGGGATGTAGCCGCCTGGGAAGATGTAGGTCTCGATCCAGGGGCTGGTGATGCCGGGCGGGCGCATCCGGCCGATGGTGTGGATCAGCGCGACGCCGCCTTCGGCGAGGCGGTCGGAGACGTTGGCGAAGTATTCGCCGTAATGCGGAACGCCCACGTGTTCGAACATGCCGACCGAGACGATGCGGTCGAAGGACTCGGACACGGTGCGGTAGTCGGCGAGGCGGAACTCCACGAGGTGGTCGAGCCCCGCGTCCCGGGCGCGGCGGGTGGCGACCTTGTGCTGCTCCTCCGACAGGGTGACGCCGGTGACGCGGGCGCCGTGGTCGCGGGCGAGCGTGAGCGCCATGCCGCCCCAGCCGCAGCCGATGTCGAGGACGCGCATCCCCGGCTCGAGCAGGAGCTTGCCCGCGATGTGGCGCTTCTTGGCGGCTTGCGCCTGTTCCAGCGTCATCGCGGGGTCGGCGAAGTAGGCGCAGGAATACTGGCGGTCGGCGTCGAGGAAGAGGTCGTAGAGCTCTCCCGACAGGTCGTAGTGGTGGGCGACGTTGGCGCGGGCGCGGGGGGCGGGGTTCCACTGGTGCCAGCGGCGCGCCGCGCGGCGGGCGAGCGTGAGCGGGCGCTGCCACCACAGGCCGGGGAGGCGGTCGATGCCCGCCGTGGCGCCGAGGTTCTTCATGACGAGCGCGAGGAAGCCGCGCAGGTCGTCGTCCTCGATCAGGAGGGTGCCGTCCATGTAGGCCTCGCCCACGGCGAGGTCGGGGTTTAGGAGGAGGCGGCGGGGGGTCTCGGGATCGGTGAAGCGGATGGAGATCGGCTGACCGGTGCCGTCGCCTGCGGTGATGCGCTGGCCGTCCGGCAGGGTGAGGTGGAGCGTTCCGTGACGGACGATGGTTTCGGCCATCCGGCCGACAAGCCGTTCCAGCATGGTCCACCCCCTTCGCGCCGGTCGCGGCGCCTGTCGTCTGACTTTCCCTCCGACGCCGCCGGCAGCCGGCAGCCGTTTCCCCTTTGCGTCGGACAGTTTGTCCTTGACGCCTGATTCGGTAAAGGCGGCGGTGGCAGGCGCCGGCGGAAAAGCGCGAGGGGCGGCAAGGGCTTGCGGCCATCTTGATCCATGTCAAGTTTAATTGTCACCCGCGCTGTAAACTCAGATTTACACAAGGGAGACCCGCATGCGCATCCTGTTCATCCACCCGAACTACCATTCCGGCGGCGCCGAGATCGCGGGGAACTGGCCGCCCGCCTGGGTCGCCTATCTGGCGGGCTCGCTGAAGCGCGCGGGCTTCGACGACATCGAATTCATCGACGCGATGACGCTGAACCTGCCCGAGGAGGAGTTGCGCGCCCGGATCCGGGAGCTGAAGCCCGACGTGGTGGGCACGACCGCCATCACGCCGTCGATCTACGTGGCCGAGCGGGTGCTTCAGATCGCGCAGGAGGAAGTGCCGGGGGCACTGCGCGTGCTGGGCGGCATCCACGCGACCTTCATGTACCGGCAGGTCCTGTCCGAGGCGCCGTGGATCGACGTGATCGTGCGCGGCGAGGGCGAGGAGATCATCACCGAGCTGATGCTGGCGGCCGAGGACGGGCGGTGGCCGGCTGACCGCTACAGGATCAAGGGACTGGCCTTCCGGGACGGGGACGAGATCGTGGCGACGGAAGCCGCCTCCACCGTCAAGGACCTCGACGGGCTCGACCCGGACTGGTCGCTGATCGAGTGGGAGAAATACATCTACATCCCGCTGGGCGTGAAGGTCGCGATCCCGAACATGGCGCGGGGCTGCCCGTTCACCTGTTCGTTCTGCTCCCAGTGGAAGTTCTGGCGCGACTACCGGGTGCGCGACCCGATCAAGGTCGTGGACGAGATCGAGCGGCTGGTGAACGACCACGGCGTGGGGTTCTTCATCCTCGCTGACGAGGAACCCACGATCAACCGCAAGAAGTTCGTGCAGTTCTGCGAGGAGCTGATCGCGCGGGGGCTGCCCGACAGGATCAAGTGGGGGATCAACACCCGCGTGACCGACATCATGCGGGACAAGGACCTTCTGCCGCTCTACCGGAAGGCGGGGCTGGTGCACGTGAGCCTCGGCACGGAAGCCGCGGCGCAGCTGAAGCTCGACCTTTTCAACAAGGAGACCAAGGTTTCCGAGAACAAGGAGGCGATCCGGCTTCTGCGCGAGGCCGACATCTTCACAGAGGCGCAGTTCATCGTCGGCCTCGACAACGAGACGCCCGAGACGCTGGAGGAGACGTTCCAGATGGCGTGGGACTGGCAGCCCGACCTTGCCAACTGGTCGATGTACACGCCCTGGCCGTTCACGCCGCTCTTCCAGGAGATCCGGGACAAGGTCGAGGTCTTCGACTTCTCGAAATACAACTTCGTGACGCCGATCATGGCGCCGGATGCCATGGACCGGGCGACGCTTCTCGACCGGGTGATGCACAACTACCGGCGCTTCTACATGAGGAAGGCGCTCTTCTACTATCCGTGGCGCGGCACGGGGTTCCGGCGGAAGTATCTTCTGGGCTGTCTCAAGGCCTTCTTCAAGGCGGGGGTGAGCCGGACGTTCTACGACCTTGGGAAGGTCGGCTACACCGGGCCGCAGTCGAAGAAGGGCGTGCATTTCGACTTCGACGAGACGCGGACGATCGCGGAGGCGCAGATGGCCGACTGGGAGGCTGCGGCCGACCGGGCGGCGCGCGCCAAGGAACGGCGCGAGGCGGTGAAGGCGCAGATGAAGGAGCGGGCCGTGGAACGGTCGGGCGCCTTCCGGATGCCGAATGGGGCCGAGGTCATGGCCTGCGGCGGCGGGCGGGAGCAGATGGAGGAGACCTGAGGTGGCGGCGGGGGCGGGGCTCATCGGGCCGAACGCCCTCACGCAGCTCCTGCCCGTGCTGGAGCGGGCGGGGGGCGCGGAGCTGAGGGAGAGGCTTCTCGCCCGTGCCGGGGTGACGGCGCTGCCGGACATGACGGGGCTGATCGACGAGGCGCCGGTGGCGCGGCTGCACCAGGCGATGCGGGCGGAGGTGCCTGCGCTCGCGCCCGCGCTGGCCTTCGAGGCCGGGGCGAGGACGGCGGACTACATCCTGGCCCACCGCATCCCCAGGCCCGTGCAGGCGGTGCTGACGCGGCTGCCCGCCTGGGCGGCGGGGCCGGTCCTGTCGAAGGCCATCGCGCGGAACGCCTGGACCTTCGCCGGGTCGGGACGGTTCGAGGTGCTGCGGGCCTGGCCCGCCGTCTTCCTCATCCACGACAACCCGGTCGTCCGGGGGGAACAGGCCGAGGCGCCCGTCTGCCACTGGCACGCGGGCGTGTTCGAACGGCTCTACCGCGTTCTGGTGACCGACCGCGCCCGCGCGCGGGAGGTGGCCTGCTGCGCCTGCGGCGCGCCCGCCTGCCGGTTCGAGGTGACCGCGGTCTGAAGGCGCGTGCACGAGAGGCCGCCGGTCCGTGACAATTCTCAATCGAATGTCACGAAAGCCTGACACTTTTCCTGTCGTTTTGGAGTTGCGTCCAAAGTCCCGCGTTTCGCAGACTGCACGGGCAGTCAGAAGAGGCGGGGCACCGTCCAGAGAGGGGTGGCGACCGGACATGGTGGCACCGACCGCAGGGATCCTGAGGCGGCCGAGCCGGCGCGGGTTCATGAGCCCGCTTGCCGTTCTGGAGCTCGTGCGCGCGGTGGAGGAGTTGCTGGGCGCGGACGCGAAGGCCGAGGTCCTGCGCGAAGCGCTGATCCATCGCGTGCCCGGGCCGGACGAACCCGTGCGGGAGGACAAGGCCGCGCGGCTCCACAAGACGGTGCGGCGGCTCTGGCCGGAGGATGCCGATGCGCTCCTGCGCCGGGCGGGGGAGGAGGCGGGGCGCTACGTCGTCGACCACCGCCTGCCCGACCGGGGGCGGCAGCTGCTTCTCCGGATGCCGCGGTCGGCGGCGGCGTGGCTCCTGTCGCGGCGGATGGAGCAGCAGGCCTGGACCTTCACCGGATCGGGCCGGTTCCTCGTGGAGAGCGCGGGTCGGCTGTCGCTTCTCGACAATCCGCTGGTGCGGGGCGAGAAGGCGAACCGCCCGATCTGCTTCTACCACGCGGGCTTCTTCGAGAAGCAGTTCCGCGCCGTGGTTCATCCGGGCATCCGCTGCATCGAGACCGCCTGCGAGGCGAAGGGCGATCCGGCCTGCGTGTTCCGCCTGCTCACGCCCGCGGAAGCGGCGGCGGACCTGTCTCCCTTGACTTCCCCGGCCTGAGGCGGTGTATCGGCGCGGACCTTCACGCCCCTCCGGGAGACCCCCATGCACGCCTACCGCAGCCATACCTGCGCCGAGCTGAACACCTCCCACGTGGGGCAGACCGTGCGTCTGGCCGGCTGGGTGAACCGGGTGCGCGACCATGGCGGCATCCTCTTCATCGACCTGCGCGACCACTACGGGATCACGCAGGTGCTGGCCGACCCCGACAGCCCGGTGTTCGCCGAGGTGGAGAAGGTGCGCTCCGAATGGTGCATCCGGATCGACGGGGTGGTGAAGGCGCGCGACGCCTCGCTCGTGAACGCGAAGATCCCGACGGGGGAGATCGAGGTCTTCGTGCGCGACCTCGAGGTGCTGGGCGCGGCGGAGGAGCTGCCGCTGACCGTGTTCGGCGAGCAGGAGTATCCGGAGGAGACGCGGCTGCGCTACCGCTTCCTCGACCTGCGCCGCGAGAGCCTGCACCGCAACATCATGCTGCGGTCGGCGGTGGTGGCGGACCTGAGGAAGCGCATGTGGGCGCAGGGATTCACCGAGTTCCAGACGCCGATCATCACGGCCTCGTCGCCAGAAGGGGCGCGGGATTTCCTGGTGCCGTCGCGGCTTCATCCGGGCAAGTTCTACGCGCTGCCGCAGGCGCCGCAGCAGTTCAAGCAGCTGATCATGGTGGCGGGGTTCGACCGCTACTTCCAGATCGCGCCCTGTTTCAGGGACGAGGACCCGCGCGCCGACCGGTCGCCGACGGATTTCTACCAGCTCGACCTCGAGATGAGCTTCGTGACGCAGGACGATGTTTTCGCCGCAATCCAGCCGGTCGTGCAGGGGGCGTTCGAGAGCTTCGGCGGGGGCCGGAAGGTCGATGCGGAGTGGCCGCGGATCTCTCATGCCGACGCCGCGCTCTGGTACGGGACGGACAAGCCGGACCTGCGGAATCCGATCAGGATGGAACGGGTGAGCGAGCATTTCCGCGGCTCGGGATTCGCCGTGTTTGCCAAGCTGCTGGAGCAGGAGGGGACGGAGGTCCGCGCGATCCCGGCGCCCAAGGGCGGGAGCCGGGCCTTCTGCGACCGGATGAACGCCTGGGCGCAGAAGGAAGGGCTGCCGGGGATGGGGTACATCTTCTGGCGTCAGGAGCCGCTTCCGAATGAAGCTTACTCCGACCTAGAGCACCCGCTTCGTAAGCTAAGCGAAGATCAGCAACTTTCGGTGGCTGGCAATGCGGATTTCCGCTGGATAGATGCAAACCACTACATCGCCGGTGCCGGGCCGGTGGCGAAAAACATCGGACCCGAGCGGACTGAAGCAATTCGAAGAAAGCTCGGTCTCGGCGCCGGCGACGCGGTCTTCTTCGTGGCAGGCAAGCCCGCGACGTTCGAGGCGGTCGCGGGGCGGGCGCGGACGGTGATCGGGAAAGAGCTGGGGCTGACCGACGAGGATCGCTTCGCCTTCTGCTGGATCGTGGACTTCCCGATGTACGAGAAGGATGCGGAGAGCGGGAAGATCGACTTCTCGCACAACCCCTTCTCGATGCCGCAGGGTGGGCTCGAGGCGCTTCAGGGCGATCCGCTCGAGGTGAAGGGGTTCCAGTACGACCTTGCCTGCAACGGCTACGAGCTGATTTCGGGCGCGATCCGGAACCACAAGCTCGAGATCATGTACAAGGCGTTCGAGTTGGCGGGCTACGGCAAGGACGAGGTCGAGCGGCGCTTCGGCGGCATGGTCAACGCCTTCCGCTACGGGGCGCCGCCGCATGGCGGATGCGCGCTGGGCATCGACCGGATGGTGATGCTGCTGGCGGACGAGGCCAATATCCGCGAGGTCATCATGTTCCCGATGAACCAGCGGGCCGAGGACCTGATGATGGGCGCGCCGTCTGAGCCCACGCCGGAACAGCTCATGGAGCTGGGGCTGAGGGTGGTGAAGAAGGAATGAACCTCGGGGAGCCCGTTCCCGGCTGGACGCCGCCGCCGCGCCCGGGGCCGGACGGCTTTCTGGGACGCTACTGCGAACTCGCGCGGCTCGACGCGGCCAAGCACGCCGAGGCGCTGCATGCGGCGAACCGGGCGTCGGACGCGATCTGGGACTTCCTGCCCTACGGGCCCTTCGCGGAGGGCGCGGAGTACCTGTCGTGGGTGGAGGAGATGGCGGCGAAGACCGACCCCTTCTTCTACGCCATCCGCGACCGCGCCACGGGAGAGTGGTGCGGCGTGGCCTCCTACCTCAGGATCACGCCGGAGGCCGGGACGATCGAGGTGGGGCACATCAACTTCGCCCCGTCGCTCCAGCGGACCCGCGCTGCGACCGAGGCCATGTTCCACATGATGCACTGGGTGTTCGAGGCGGGCTACCGCCGCTACGAGTGGAAGTGCAACGCGCTGAACATGGGTTCGCGCCGGGCGGCGGAGCGGCTGGGGTTCAGCTACGAGGGCGTCTTCCGGCAGGCGGCGGTGGTCAAGGGACGCAACCGCGATACCGCGTGGTTCGCCTGCATCGACAGGGAGTGGCCGGCGCTTCGCGCGGCCCACGAGGCGTGGCTCGATCCGGCGAACTTCGACGCTGAGGGTCGGCAGCGGCAGGCGCTCGCGGACCTGACGCGGCCGATCCTTGTCGCGCGCGATCCGGGCTAGACGACGCCCGCGCGGGCGATGCGCGTGTCGATGAGCCGGGCGAGCGACTGGATCGCGGCCTGCACGCCGGTGCCCGAGGAGCGGCTGTCGCGCAGCGCGGCCGCGGCCTTCGACAGGGCCTCGTCCCGCGCGCTCGTCGCGACCCCGCCCACGAACTGCGCGGCGTAGTCGAGCGCCGGACCGTCCGGGGCCGCCGCGAGGAGTTCGGCCACGTGCGAGAGGTCGTCGCGGAGCGCGATCGGGTCGGGCAGGACCGCCGTCTCCGTCACCGGGCGGGGACCCTGCGGGCGCGCCTCGGGCGGGAGGTGGGCGAGGACGGCCGACTGGAAGGCGGCGAGCGAGGTGAAGGGCTTGGCGAGGAAGTCGTCCGCGCCTGCGGCCAGGGCCGCTTCCCTGTGCGCGTCGTCCCCGGAGATGGCGAGGAGCACGGGCACACGCGGCTGGGCGCGGGCGAGGTCGCGCAGGAGCGAGGTGCCCGAGCCGTCGGGCAGGCCGATGTCCACCACCACGACCGAGGGGCGGTAGACCGCGAGATGCCGCGCGGCGGAGCGGAGCGAATCGGCGCGCCGGATGCGGGCGCCCGAGCGCAGGCAGAGAAGCCGCATCGCCTCGCACGCGAAGCGGCTGTCCTCGACCACGAGGACGGTCTGCCCCAGAAGCGGCCGGTCGGCCGTGGGACGGCGGTTCCAGATCAGGTCGGAAATGGGATCGGACATGGCAGCTCTCCCCGGAATCGATGGTTTGAGTAAGGAGAGGATTGGCTAATGCGAGGTTAAGCGACCACGCCGCGGCCATCGGTCCCTTGCGGGTGCGCGGCGCGATGCCCATAACCCGTGCGAAACCCGGAGAGGACCCCATGATCGGCCGACTGAACCACGTGGCGATCGCCGTGCCCGACCTCGAGGCCGCGGCGGCGCAGTACCGCGAGACGCTGGGCGCGAAGGTCGGCGCCCCGCAGGACGAGCCCGCGCATGGCGTGACGGTCGTCTTCATCGAGCTGCCGAACACGAAGATCGAGCTTCTCCATCCGCTGGGCGAGGCCTCGCCGATCCGGGGGTTCCTCGAGAAGAACCCCTCGGGCGGGATCCACCACGTCTGCTACGAGGTCGAGGACATCCTCGCCGCCCGCGACCGGCTGCGCGCGGCGGGCGCGCGGGTGTTGGGCGACGGGGAGCCGAAGATCGGCGCGCATGGGAAGCCCGTGCTCTTCCTTCATCCGAAGGACTTCACCGGCACGCTCGTGGAACTGGAGCAGGTCTGATGATGGGGCCGGTGACGGGGCTCGTCCTCTATCTCGTGATCTGGTTCCTCGTGCTGTTCGTGGTCCTCCCGCTCCGGCTGGAGACCCAGGGAGACCGCGGGGAGGTGGAGCCCGGGACGCCCGCGGGGGCGCCCGCGAACCTCGACATGTGGAAGAAGGCGCGGCTCGTCACCTGGGTCGCGGCCATCGTCTGGGCTGTGGTGGCGGGGGTGATCCTGTCGGGCGTGATCTCCGTGCGCGACATCGACTGGTTCGGCCGGATGGGCTGACCCTGCCGCGAGCGTGAGGCCCCGGGTCAAGCCGGGGCGCGGGGTAACTGGTCCGTCGCGCCCCGGCTTGACCCGGCCCTCCTGCCGTGAGGATTGGCGGGACGCGAGGCCCCGGCTCAAGACCGGGGCGAGCGGTATTCGCGGAAAGGTGGAGGTCCCGGCTCGAGGCCGGGACGGGTGACGCTTCAGCCCCGCCGCCCCTCGAGCCGGTGGAAGAGATGCGTGAAGGCCGCGGCGCCGATCACCGGGACGAGGAGGTTCACCACCGGAACGGCGAGCGGCAGCGCCATGACCGCGCCCGCGAGCCAGATGGTGCCCGCGTTGCGCCTGCGGGCCTCGCGCGCCGCGGCGCGGCCGAGGCGGCGCATGGCGATCAGCTGGAAATACTCGCGCCCGAGGAGATAGCCGTTGAGCGCGAGGAAGATCACCGGCGCGAGGGGGGCGAAGAGCAGGTAGGGGATCAGCGCCGCGAGGTTCGCCGCCACGATCACGCCCAGAAACCCCGCGCTGTCCCGGAGCGCCGTCCCGAACGGCACCTTGGGCGCGGGGCCGAGGTCGGGATAGTGCCTGGTCTCCACCGCGTCCGTCACGTCGTCGAGAAAGATGCCGGTGAAGGCCGAGGCCACCGGCACCATCAGGAACACCGACAGCACCAGCATGAGCGGCACGACCGCCCAGGACAGCGCGTCGTTCACCCAGGTGATCTCGCCGATCCAGGGCAGCGTGACGCTGTCGGGCACGAACCATCCCACGAGCCAGACGAAGGCGACCGTCGCCGCGAAGAGCTGCGCGAGGGTGAGGCCGATGCCCATCAGGAGCACCCGGCGGAAGCGCGGGTCGCCGAGCTGGCCCAGGGCCTTGCCGATGGCGTCGGCGATCATGCCTCGACCCAGGTTGCGACGCGGGCGAGGTCGGGGCGGGGGCGGTCGGGGGGCGCTGCGGTTTCCGTGCCGATGTGGATGACGCCCGCCACGAATTCGTCGGGCGCGAGGCCGAGTTCGTTGGTGGCGAAGTGGCGGTCGTGGACGGCCCAGCCGGTGAGCCAGTTGGCGCCCCAGCCCGCGGCGAGCGCGGCGTTGAGCAGCGCGAGGCAGACGGCGCCGGCCGACAGCGTCTGTTCGAGCGCGGGGATCTTGTCGGAGGCTTTCGGCGCCGCGACCACGACGATGGCGAGGTGCGCGTCGGCGAACTGGGCGGTCATCTTGGCGATGGCCTCCTCGGGCTGGCCGAGCCGCACGCCGGTGTCGGGCACGGCGGCGGCGAGGCGGAGGAGCGCGGGGCGGGTGAGCACGACGAAGCGCCAGGGCTCGAGCTTGCCGTGGTCGGGCGTGCGGGCCGCGGCGGTCAGCAGTGTTTCGACCTGCGTGCGATCGGGGACGGGAAGGGTCAGCGACTTGGCGGGGCGGGAGCGTCGCGTGAGGAGGAAGTCGAGCGCGGCGGGGTTGGGCGTGGGCATGGAGGTCTCCGCTGGTTCCGCCTCATGTCGGACTTCGCGCGCGGATGGTCAAGGCGCGGGGCGCAGCCCGCAGGGCAAGGCCGGAGCCGGGGCTGGGCTGGTGCCCCCCGCTGGACCGGACCTGTGTCTGGGCGCAGACACCGGCGGAGGGAGCATCCGGGTGACGGACGGTCGCCCGGCCCCCCCGATTGAGGCCCCGAGCCGGCGATGGACGCGCGCGAGAGTCTCCTTCGCGCGCGTCCGGCCATTACATGCCGAAGAACAGGAGAAGGAGGACCCCGAGGCCGGCAATGAGTTCGCCGCTGAGAAGGCCATTCCCGCCATCGTCAGCGTCGTCATCGTCGTCATCGTCCTGGTCGTCCGCCTTGGCCTGGGGCGGGGCGTCGCTGCCGGACGGGTCGTCCCCGACCGGAAGATCGTCGGGCGGCAGCGTCTGCTGAGCGAAGACCGACAGATCGATCCTGGGCGCCTCGGACCAGAGCGAGATCTCCTCCGCGCCTTGCGCCGACTTGGAGAAGGCCAGACGGACGATCTCGTGCGGTGTGTCGATCCGCAGGCCGAGACCGCCGTCAGGTCGCATTCCGCCCTGGCTTCCGCTCACGGCATAGGCGCTGCCGTTCTCGACGCCCTCGGCGTGCAGCGTCCGATAGGTCGCGCCAAGGCCCGGAAGGTCGATCACCACCTCGCCCGGGGGGGTGGCGCCGGCGGCGAGGAAGAGGACGAACTTGTGGTCGTTCTCGTAGCCCCAGCTCCGGATGGCGCCCGGCGGGCCCTCTGCGATGGCGGTGGCGCCTCCGGTCGCTTCCTCGAACAGCTCCATGAGAAGCGCCTTGTGGTCTGCCGTGATGTCTCCCCCGTGCAGACGCGCGCTCCAGTACGTCTCGAAGGGGGACAGTTCCTTCGGAGCTGGCGCAGGGGGCTGCACCGATGGAGGAGAGTCCACCGGGGGCGCCGGAGGCGTCGGCGGAGGTGCCGGGGGTGTGTCCGCCGGGGGGGCCGGAGGGGTGTCCGCCGGGGGGGGCGGAGGGGTGTCCGCCGGAGGCGCCGGAGGGGTGTCCGCCGGAGGAGCCGGAGGAGTCGGCGTGGCATCCGCCGGGGGCGTCGGGGTGGCGTCCGCCGGAGGAGCGGGGGGTGTCGGCGGAGGAGCCGGGGGCGTGTCCGCCGGAGGCTCGGCGGGCGTGTCGTCGGGCAGGTCGTCGCCCGGCGCGATCTCGCCGCTCCAGATGCCGCCCCAGCCGAGGCTGAAGGCCGGGGAGGTCGGGCTCAGCCGGAAGTCGAAGGCTGCCGCGTTCAGGAACAGCGGGTTCACGCCCAGCAGGTTGCCGTCCGCCGCAAGCGGCGCGTTGTTGCCCCCATCGGTCTTGAACGACGGCTGACCGGGCGTTCCGTTGAAGGTGAGGTTGTTCTCCCAGACCACGTTCTGGTTGACGTAGCCGCCGTAGGAGTAGTTCCCGATCGCGGTGTTGTGGCTGTTGAACGCGGGGTTCGTGACCGCGATGTTGTCGATCCAGGTGTTGTTGGACGACTGCTGGTTCGACAGCTCGCCCCGCCAGGTGCCGAGGTTGAGGTTGTCGACGTTGTTGAAGGCCACGGTGTTGCCGCGGACGGTGACGAAGTCGGACCAGGTGACCTGGATGCCCTTGGAGCCGTTGCCGAAGGCGAGGTTGTTCTCGACCAGCGTGGGGAAGGTGTAGTTCGGGAAGCCCGTGGTCTGGGTCGACTGGAAGTCGTCGATGATGATCCCGTTGCCGTCGGTGTGGTCGCCCTTCACCACCGGCAGGGTGATGTTGTTGTAGCTGATGTTGTCCCGCACGATGGTGCGGAAGCCGGGGGTTTCGGTATCGCCGGTGATATTGCGGTTCTGATAGACCGAGATCCCGCTGGTGTGCCAGCCGTTGGTGCCCGCGTTGCCGAAGGTCGTGTTGCCTTCGATGACGATGAACTCGGAGTAGTTGAACTGGATGCCCGAGCCGCCGCTGTCGTGGACGGTGTTGTTGCGGATGAGCGTGTAGGCCGAATCCTGGACGTCGATGCCGTGGCCGGTGCCGCCGACGATGTCGAAGCCTTCGATGGTCACGTTGTTGGCGCGGACCATGACGGTGCTGTAGGCGCCTTCCGGCGGACGGATGAGCGCCTGGCCGGGGATTTCGGACTTGAAGGTGAGCTGGCCGTCGGGCAGGCCGCCGGGACCGTCGTTCCAGCCGCCCTTGTCGATCCAGAGCGTCTCCGTGTAGGTGCCGGGCCGGACCATGACCGTGTCGCCCGCGAGCAGGTCGCGCCAGAGCGCGCCGTTGATCGTGGCCCAGGGCTTCTCGATCGAGCCGTCGCCGGTGAGGTCGTTGCCGTTGGGCGCGACCCAGAAGGTGCGGCCGGTGCCTGCAGTGGTTTCGGGAATCCAGGACGGGAGGTCGGGGGTCGGGGTGGTCATGGGTGGGTCTCCGGGTACAGGCGTCGGCGCTGGGCGAGGCGCGGGTGGAGGAACTGGCACGTGTTCCGGCTGGGGATGAGGGTCAGGCTGGATCGCGGTTCAGTCGGAATGCGGTCCGTCCGCACGGAGGCGTCGGCGGCCTCGGCGGGCTGTCCGGCGTCCGGCCAAGGCAGGACCGGATCGGCTGATGAGCCGATGTCGAGGAGTTCTTCTTCCATGGATGTTTCGGTGGGCGCGGTCAGGAAATCCGGGCGGAGCGGGAAGACCGGCCGACGGGCAATTCGTCACGGAACATGTCGTATCCTGTTTCTTGCGCCGGAGAGGCGGCATTCACGATTGATTCATGTAACGAGCACTACAGACGGAGAAATCGGGCATGAATGTGGCAAGGTGCACGGAAAGTTTACGTCCGGTCACCATCGCCCCGGGCCAGGCCGGACACGGCGCGGTGGGACGGCGTTCCGGCTTCAGGGGGACCAGGTCCCGGGATCAGGCGAGCGTCTTCTCGAAGTGCACGCGATCGAACCCGACTTCGGTCCGGCGTTCGGTTTCGACATAGCCCAGCCGGGGGTAGAGCGTGAGATTGGCCGTCATCGCGGCGTTGGTGTAGAGGCGGACGCGGGTCAGGCCGAGCCGGCGCGCGGCCTCCTCGCAGTGGGCGACGAGGGCGCGGCCGATGCCCTTCCCGGCGACGCGCGGATGGACCGCAACGGTGTCGAGAAACATCGCCCCCTCTGCCGGGCGGAAGGAAATGTAGCCTTGGAGGTCGCCCTCCGCGCCGACGGCGACGTGGACCTCGCCCGCAGCGATCTGCGCGGCGATGTCGGCGTCCATCGGGGCGGGGCGCCGTCCGATCAGCGGAACGTAAGGCGCGAAGGCGAGACGCGCGCAGGTGCGGATCGGGTCCTCGTCGGACGGGCGCGCGGGACGGATCGTCATGGGGCGCTTCCCTCCGGCGCCAGCCGCGCGGCCCGCGCTACGTCCCGTCCGGGTCGGGGCGCAGCTGGTAGACCCCCTCGGGCAGGTCCAGCGCCGCGACGAGGTCGCGGAGCTGCGATTCGGAGAAGGTGATCTTCTGGACCTCCTCCGTCCGGGGGTCGAGCTGTTCCAGCGTCACCACGTCCTCGAAGGCGGTGACGGTGATGTCTTCCTGACGATGGGTCGCCGGGTCGTCGACAAGCGTGATGACGGTGGCGTCGAAGTCGTGCTCGATGGTGAACATGGGGGGCAGTGTGGGGGCGGATGCTCCGGCCCGCAAGGGGGTCAGCCGGGCGGGATGTCGAAGTGCAGCACCTCCTCGCGCGTGCCGAGGCTGTCGTAGAGCGCGATGGCGGGGGCGTCCTCGTGGTCCGCCTGCACGAAGACGACCCAGCCGCCGCGATCCGCCGCGATGCGGCCGAAGGCGCGGATGAGCGCCGTGGCGATGCCCCGGCGGCGGTGGGATTCGGCCACGGCGAGGTCGTAGATGTAGAACTCGCTCCGCTCCTGTTCGAACTTCATCAGCTCGTATCCCGCGAGCGCGCCCACGACCGCCTCGCCGTCGAGCGCGACGAGCGCGGTGAAGAGGTCGGAGCCGAGCAGGCGGGCGCGCCAGGCCGGGCCGGGGCGGGCCGCGCCGTAGGTGTCGGGCTCTGCGAAGGCCGCGCCGAAGAGGTCGAGCATGGCGTCGAAGAGCGCGTCGTCGCCCGCGGCGAGGCGGCGGAGGGGGAGGGGCCCGGTCATGCGGGCAGGCTAGGGGACGGGCGCATCGGTGGGAAGCAGGGAACGCCTCCGGCGCGGCGCGGGTTGAGGAACAGGCAAGGAGACGCGCATGGACCCCACGAGCCGGATCGCCCTTCCAAGCGGACACGGGATGCCGGTCATCGGGCTCGGGACCTGGCAGCTCACGCGGGACACGGCCGAGGCGGTGGAGGGCGCTCTCGAGGCCGGCTTCCGGCTGATCGACACGGCGTCCGACTATGGCGCGCAGGGCGGGATCGGGACCGCGCTGCGGCGCACGGCCATCCCGCGCGACGACATCTTCGTGGTCGCCAAGATCGAGGAGAGCGACGTGCCGCTGGAGGGCATCCTGCGGGATCTGACCGAAATGGGTCTCGGCTATGCCGACCTCGTCCTGATCCATCGTCCGCCGGAGGACGGGGCGGGAGAGTTCCTTTGGGAGGGGCTGATCAGGGCGCGGGACGAGGGGTTGGTGCGGGACATCGGCGTCTCGAACTACGGCGCGGAGCTGGTGGACCGCCTGACGGCCGCGACGGGGGTAGCGCCCGCGGTGAATGAAGTGGAATGGTCGCCCTGGGGCCATGACGACGCGCTCCTCGCGCATCACCGGGAGGCCGGGATCGCCGTGATGGGCTACTGCCCGCTCGCGCGGGGGCTCCGTATCGACGAACCCGTGCCGCTGGAGATCGCCCGCCGCCACGGGCGGACGCCGGCGCAGGTGCTGCTGCGCTGGAGCCTCCAGCGGGGCGTGGTGCCGATTCCCAAGGCGAACCGCGTGGACCATGCGCGCGAGAACCTCGACGTCTTCGGGTTCGCGCTCGACGAGGCGGAGATGGCGCGGCTCGACCGGCTGGAGGCCGGGTGGTCGGCGCTCGGCCATGCATGACGGGATCACGCGGCGTGACGCGGGGCCGGAGCAGGCGGCGACAGCGCTCGCGGCATTGTCATTGCCTAGCGGCGCCGGATGACCGATGTCCTCCGGCAGAATTGAACGACAGGAGATCGCGATGCGGGCCATTCTCGCCACGCTGTTCCTCGCCCTTGCGGGATGCACCGTCAGCACGGGCGCGCCGACCCCCTCCACCGGGCCCATCGGACCCGTCCTGCAGCCGGTCCCCTCGCCCGAGGCGGTGCCGAACCAGATCACCATGCGCAACGCGGCCGACAACTTCGTCGCCGTCGTCCGCCGCGTCGAACCCGTCGCCGAACAGATGTGCCGGGAGCGGAAGCCGCGCGCCAACTGCGACTTCCAGATCGTGGTGGACGACCGGCCCGGCCAGCCGCCGAACGCCTTCCAGACGCTCGACCGCACCGGGCGGCCGGTCATCGGCTTCACGCTGTCGCTAATCGCCGATGCCCGCAACCAGGACGAACTGGCCTTCATCCTCGGCCACGAGGCGGGGCATCACATCGCGGGCCACATCCCCCAGGCGCAGCAGTCGGCGAGCCAGGGCGCGCTCGTGGGCGGGCTTCTGGCGACGCTGGGCGGGCTCGACGCGCAGAGCGTCGACGTGGTGACGCAGCTCGGCGCCACCGTGGGCGCGCGACGCTATTCGAAGGAGTTCGAGCTCGAGGCGGATGCGATCGGCACCGTGATCGCGGCACGGGCGGGCTACAACCCGGTGCGGGGCGCGGCCTACTTCGAGAGAATCCCGGACCCCGGAGACCGGTTCCTCGGCTCGCATCCGCCCAATGCGGACCGGATCCGGGTCGTGCAGGCGACGGCGGCGCGCATCGGGGCGTTTTGATCCGCGTCAAGGCGCGGCGGCTCCGGCGCAGGCACTCTGGCCGCATCTTGAGGAGATGCAGGATGCGCTGGATGGACCGTTTCGACACGCACGCGGAGCTCGTGAACCGGATGGCCGGGACGCTGGGCGTCGACCTGGCCGAGGAGATGCTGCGGGGCAACCTGCCGCCGCAGGAGCTGCGCGCGACGGTGCTCAACTGCATGGGATGCCGGGAGACGGGCGCCTGCGCGGCCTGGCTCGACGCCCACGCGGAAGGGTCGGACGTGACGCCGGGCTACTGCCGCAACAAGGAGCGCCTTCAGGGGCTGGCAGGGATGCGATGACCAGGGACCGCGACGAACTTCCCGAACTTCCGGTGGCCGAGCGGCACTATTGGCTGACGCAGGGCATGGCGCGCACGGCGGGGGTCAACCTGACCGAGGCGATCGCCGCGGGACGGCTCACGCGCGACGGCCTCGCCGACATGGTCGTGCGCTGCGCCTGCTGCGAGTTCCCCGAACGCTGCGTGCGCTGGATGGCGGACGGGCGTCACCTGGGCGAGAACCCACCGCCCTACTGCCTGAACCACGAGGCGATCGAGGCCCTTCGCGCCCGCGCCTGACGCGGGTGCGGACGGCGGGCGGCCCTTGCGCGACGCCGGGGGATGCGGGACAAGGGCGCCATCGGCGGCCCGCGGGCCGCGCGGCGGGGCGACGGGCATGGCGGACGGACCTTCCGGGAACGAGGCTGAGGCCACGGCGGCGGCCACGGTCGCCCGCGTCTTGGGCGAGGAGGCCGCGGCGGTCGCGGGCTTCGCCACCCGCGCCGGCGCCTGCGCGGCGGCGGCGGTGCTGATCCACAAGACCGAAGGCCCGCTGGTCGTGGCGGGGATCGGCAAGTCCGGGCACATCGGGCGCAAGATCGCCTCGACCTTCCGGTCGCTGGGCAAGCCGGCCGTCTTCCTGCACGCGGCGGAGGCGAGCCACGGGGACCTCGGGCTTCTGCAGCCGGGCACCGCGGCGCTCGTCCTGTCGAACTCGGGCGAGACGACCGAGCTGTCGGACGTCCTCCACTTCTGCCGGACGCAGGGCATCCCGGTCGTCGGCATCACGGGCCGCGACGGCAGCGCGCTCGCGCGGGCGAGCGACGTGGCCATCGTCTACGGCCCCGTGCGCGAGGCGTGCCGCAACCAGCTCGCTCCCACCACGTCCACCACCCTGATGCTCGCCATCGGCGACGCGCTCGCCGTCGCGGTGTCGGAACTCATGGGCGCCGCGCCCGAGGACTTCCGCCGCTTCCACCCCGGCGGGCGGCTCGGCGCGCGGCTTCTGACCGTGGAGCAGGTGATGCGGACGGGGGACGCGCTGCCGCTCGTCCGGCCGGACGCGTCGATGAGCGACGTGGTGGTGACCATGTCCGAAAAGGCGCTGGGCGTTGCGGTCCTGTCGGAGGACGGCGAGATCGGCGGGATCATCACCGACGGCGACCTGCGGCGCAACGCCGGTCGGCTGTGGGACGTGCGGCCCGCCGACATCGCCACCCGCGACCCGGTGCGGATCGCGCCGGGGATGCTGGTGACGGACGCGATGGAGCTGATGGGACGGCGCAAGATCACCGCCTGCCTCGTGGAGGCGCCCGAAGGGCGGATCGCGGGGATCCTGCACATCCACGACTGCATCCGCTCGGGGGCCGCGGACTGAGCGGGCCCCCGCCGCCCTCCGCGAGGTCCCGCCCCGGCGCCCACGTCTCCCGGCTCCGCCACGCCTCCGCGCCGCCCCCGGTCGAGGCGCCCGTCCCCTGCTTCATCTCGGGACAAATACTCCACGGGGGTGCGGGGGTGTGAAACCCCCGCTTCCCCGGCCTGCCGCCGGCGCGCCGCCGGCGGTCAGTCGCTTTCGGCGACGTCGGCCAGAGCCTCTGGCTTCAGCACGGTGACATGCTGCGCCGAGGGCAGCGCGATCAGGCCCGACTGCCGGAAATCGGTGAAGGCGCGGCTCACCGTCTCGGTCCGCAGCCCGAGGAACCCGGCGATGTCGGCGCGGCTCATCGGCAGCTCGATGTGGAGGCCTGTGTCGTCGCGCGTGCCCACGCGGCGCATCAGCACCACGAGGAAGGAGGCCACGCGCTCCCGGGCCGAGGTGCGGCCGAGCGTGGTCAGGTGCTCCTGCATCGCGCCGATCTCCCACAGCGCGGCGGCCGCGAGGAAGGTGGCCTCCGCCGCGCCGCCCGAGGATGTCTCGGGCAGGTGGGCCGGGATCGCGGTCAGGACGGCGGGGGTCAGCGCGTCGCAGTCGGTGTTGCGCAGGCCCCGCACCGGCAGGCCGAGGATGTCGCCGGGATAGCCGAACGCGATCACCTGCTCGTGCCCGCGTTCGGTGACCCGGGACAGGCGGAGCACGCCTTCGCTGACGCGGTAGATCGTCCGCGCCTCGTCGCCCTGGTGGAAGAGGAACTGCCCCGCCTTCAGCCGGACCTGGTGGTCGCGGAGGGGGCCCGATGCGGCGGTCCCCGGCAGGGGTATCGCCGGCGCGCGGGACAGGAGGTCCGAATCGAACGTGACATACATGGTGGCAGCTCCCCTCGACGTTTCGGTGGACTCTCGCCGCCTCGTGTCATTCCGGTATGCGAATGCATGTAACGAAGTGTATCCTTCCCGCGGAGCCTCTTGAGTCCACGCCACCCGGTCCCAAATTCTGCAGTGGGATCATGGGGGATCGGAATGAGTGAGGAGACGATCCTCGTCGTCGACGACGATCCGAAGATGCGCAGCCTCCTGCGCACCTGCTTCGAGGCGGAGGGATTCCGGGTCGCAGAGGCCGGTGACCGGGACGCCGCCCTCTCCGCGATCGCGGCGGCGCCCGTGTCGCTCGTCACGCTGGATCTCAACCTCGGGACCGAAAACGGCTACGACATCGCCCGGGAGATCGCGCGGGACCATCGGACGCCGATCGTCATGGTCACGGGCCGGGGCGACGTGATCGACCGGGTCGTCGGCCTGGAACTGGGCGCGGACGACTACATCGTGAAGCCGTTCCACCCGCGCGAGATGGTCGCGCGCGTGCGCAGCGTCCTCCGCCGTGCCGGGCGGGACACCGGATCGGCGGGACCGGCGGCCGGGGAAGCGGAGGCCTTCGAGTTCGACGGGATGCGCGCCACGCCCTCCCAGCTCGCGCTTCGGGACCGGCAGGGAGAGCCCGTGGAGATGACGGCGGGAGATTTCCGGCTGCTCGAGGTGTTTCTCGAAGCGCCGGGGCGGGCGCTGTCGCGCGACACGATCCTCGATCGGATGCACGGGCGTTGCTGGTCGCCCTATGACCGGTCGATCGACAACCAGGTGGCGCGCCTGCGCAAGAAGATCGAGCCGGACCCCGCCAACCCGCGCGTCATCAAGACGGTGCGCGGGATCGGCTACACCATGGCGGTTCCTGTCCGGCGGGTGTGAGGGATCACGCCCCGGTGCCCGAGAGCGCGCGCCGGATGGCGTCCGACAGGTCCGCCTGCCGGTAGGGCTTGCGGATGAGAGGAAGTCCGTTCACCAGCTCGACGTCCGCCATCTCGCCCGCGTAGCCCGTGGTCATCAGGATCGGCAGGCCGGGCCGGATCCGCCGGAGTTCCTGCGCGAGGGCAAGACCGGTGCGGCCGTCCGGCATCATCATGTCGGTGAAGACGAGGTCCACGTCCCGGCCTTCCGCGAGCACCGCCAGCGCCGCGTCGGCGCCGGCGACGGGCAGCGGCGCGTAGCCGAGCGCGCGGAGGCGGTCGGCGGTCATGCGGCGCACGGCGGGGTCATCCTCCACGACAAGCACGACCTCTCCCGTTCCGGGAAGCGGGGTATCCGTGCGGACGGGCGCAGGAGCCCGCGGCGCGGCGGCCTCGGCGCGGGGGAAGTAGAGGCTCACCGTGGTGCCCTGGCCCGGTTCCGAGTAGAGCGTGACATGCCCGCCCGACTGGCGGACGAACCCATAGGTGGTGGAGAGGCCCAGCCCCGTGCCCTTTCCCGCGGGCTTGGTGGTGAAGAAGGGTTCGAACGCGCGGCGGCGGGTCTCGGCGCTCATCCCCGCGCCCGTGTCGGAGACGGAAATCCGGATGTAGCGGCCCTCGCGCACGTCGATCTCCTGCGCGAGATAGGCCTCGTCCACGTCCACCGCCTCGGTCTGGAGGAGGATCACCCCGTCGCCCTCGATCGCGTCCTCGGCATTGCGGAGCAGGTTGAGGATCGCGCTCTGGAGCTGCGGCGCGTCGGCGTCGATCTCGCCCGTCTCCTGAGCGAGCGCGAGGTCGAGGCGGATTCCGGTGCGCAGCGTGCGCCGGAAGAGCGCCACCGCCCGTTCGGCCGCGTCGTTGGCCCGAAGGCGTTCCGGCACCAGGCGGCTCTGGCGCGCGAAGGCGAGGAGCCGCGCGGTCAGGTCCGCGCCGAGTTCCGCGGCGTCGAGCGCGTCTTCCAGAAGGGCGCGCACCTCGGGCGTCACGTCGCGGTGCGAAGCGAGTTCGAGGTTGCCGATGATGAGGGTGAGGATGTTGTTGAAGTCGTGCGCGATGCCGCCCGTCATCTCCCCGATCGCGCCGAGCCGCTGCGTCCGTTCAAGGGCGGCCTGGGCGGACCGGCGCCGCGTCAGGTCGTGGAGGATGGCCACGAAGATCGGGCCGTCGGCGCTGTCGGAGCGCCCGATGGAGAGGTGGAGCGGAAAGAGCGTGCCGTCCCTGCGGCGCCCCTCGACCTCGCGCCCCACGCCGATGATGCGGCGGTCGCCGGTGGCGATGTGGTGGCGCATGTAGTCGTCGTGCCGCCGCGCCTCGCCCGGCGGCATCAGGACATTGACGCTCTGCCCCACAAGGTCGGTCTCGGAGGCGTAGCCGAAGAGGCGGATCGCGGCGGGGTTGCATCGGCGGATGCGGCCGTCGCCGTCCGAGAGCACGATGGCATCGACCGCGGCTGCCAGCAGCGCCTCAAGTTCGGCGGACGAGGACGTCGTCGGCACCCGAAGTTTCCCACCATGTTCCCGTCCTCATAGTTTTCACGGCAGCCTCCCGGCGTCAAACGGAACGCTGCGGCGGGGGCGGGCGGGCGCCGGCCGCGAGGTCGCGCAGGACACCCAGGTGTTCGGCGAGGTCGCCCAGCGTGATGACGCCCGCGAAGCTGGCCCCGTCGAGGACGATGAACTTGCGCCTTCCGGTGGCCGAGATGCGGCCGAGGAGGTCCTCCAGCGGGTCGGAGGGCGTCGCCAGCATCTCTGGCGCGAGGGCGACGAAGACGTCCTCCACCCGCGTGGTGTCCCAGAACTCGCGGTCGATCCCGCGCACGGTGCCCGTGTCGACGTAGCCGAGCGGCTGGCCGTCCTCGATCACCGGGACGAAGGAGGCGCCGTGGCGCAGCATCACATCGTCCACGAGGTCGCGGACGGTGCGGTCGGGGGGCGTGGTGTGGACCGCGCGGGTCATCAGGTCTCCCACCGTGCGGCCGAGGAGGGCGCGGCGGGTGAACATCTGCTCCCACGAGGCAGCGGCGGCGGCGGCGAGGAAGAGGCCGAGGAGGATGGGCCAGAGGCCGCCGATGACCGACTGCGTGGAGAAGAGCACGGCGAGGCCGAGCGCCACGAGCGCATAGCCGAAGGCGCGTCCGGCGAGGCTTGCTGCGCGGGTGGCCGAGAGGAGGTCGCCCCGTACGTGCCACAGCGCGGCGCGGAGCACCCGGCCGCCATCGAGCGGGAAGGCCGGAAGGAGGTTGAACAGCGCGAGGATCAGGTTGATCCCGGCGAGGTAGTCGACCAGCGCCAGCAGTCCGGCGGAGGCGCCGGTGGCCCGGGCCGCCTGTCCCGCGACCGCGAAGAGCGCGGCGAGCGCGAGGCTCATCAGAGGTCCCGCGATCGCGATGCGGAATTCGGAGCCGGGGCTTTCGGGCTCGCCCTGAAGCTCGGCCACGCCGCCGAAGAGGAAGAGCGTGATCCCCCCGACCCCCAGCCCCAGCCGCCGGGCGACGCGGGCATGGGCCAGTTCGTGCAGCACGAGCCCCGCGAAGAGGCCGAGCATGGCGAGGACCGCGAGGGCCAGGTAATCGGTCTGCGAAAGGCCGGGAGCCGCCTCGGGGAAGTAGCCGGACGCAAGGCTCCACACGATCAGCGCGGCAATGAGCAGCCACGACGGATCCACCCGGATCTGAAAGCCGAGGATGTCGACGAGCCTCACCGCGTTCGAGAACATGGACGCTCCTCCCACGGGGTCTGCGGCGGCAGGATAGCCGCGCTCCTGAGGCGGCGATTGACGGCGCGCAATCGCCGGGCGCGGATCGTCAGATGTCGAGCGTGGTCGCGCGCTCCCATTCCGTCAGGTGCGCCTTGAAGCTGTGCCACTCCTGCATCTTGAGCTTGAGGAAGCCCGCCGAGAACTCCGCGCCGAGGGCCGCCTTGAGCGCCTTGTCGGCATCGAAGGCGCGGAGCGCATCGAGGAGGTTGAGCGGCAGGGTCGGCGCGCCCTTCGCCTTTTCGGGCTCGGCATACATGTCGTTGTCGCGGCGCTTGCCGGGGTCGGCCTTGGTGGCGAGGCCGTCGAGACCCGCCGCGATGATGACGGCCTGGAGGAGATAGGGGTTGGCCGCGCCGTCGGGGAGGCGCAGCTCGAATCGGCCGGGGCCGGGGACGCGGACCATGTGGGTGCGGTTGTTGCCGGTCCAGGTCACCGTGTTCGGCGACCAGGTGGCGCCCGAGCGGGTGGGGGCGCCGTTGATGCGCTTGTAGCTGTTGACCGTCGGATTGGTGATCGCCGTCATGCCGATGGCGTGCTTCATGATCCCGCCGAGGAAGTGGTAACCCTGGGGGGAGAGGCCGAGCGGGTCCTTGCCGTCCTCGAAGGCGTTCCGGCCCTTCGTGTCCCAGACCGAGATATGGGCGTGGCAGCCGTTGCCGGTCAGTCGCTCGATCGGCTTCGGCATGAAGGTGGCCTTCACGCCGTGCTTTTCCGCCACCGACTTCACCATGAACTTGAAGAACGAATGGCGGTCGGCGGTGGTCATCGCGTCGGCATAGCGCCAGTTCATCTCGAACTGGCCGTTCGCGTCCTCGTGGTCGTTCTGGTAGGGGCCCCAGCCGAGCGCCTCCATGTAGTCGCAGACCTCGGCGATGACGTCGTAGCGGCGCATGACGGCCTGCTGGTCGTAGCAGGGCTTCACGGCGGTGTCGGCGGGGTCGGAGATCTCGCGCCCGTCGGGTGTGAGGAGGAAGAACTCGGGCTCCACGCCGGTCTTGACGGTGAGGCCGAGCTCTGCCGCCTTCGCGACCTGTGCCGCCAGCACGTTGCGGGGCGCGTGGTCGAGGAGACGCCCGTCCATCGTGCAGGTGGAGGCGACCCAGGCGACCTCGGGCTTCCAGGGGAGCTGGATGACGGTGTCGGGGACCGGGACGGCCAGCATGTCGGGGTCGGCGGGGGTGTTGTCGAGCCAGGTGGCGAAGGCCGCGAAGCCCGCGCCGTCCTTCGACATCTCGGCGATGGCCGAGGCGGGCACGAGCTTGGCGCGCTGGCCGCCGAAGAGGTCGGTGTAGGACACCATGAAATACTTCACGCCGGTCTTCTTGGCGAAGGCTGCGAGGTCTCTGGTCATGGTCGTCCCGCTCCTGTTCCCTGTCCCTGGGTTGACGTGGTCCGTGTCCTCAGTATCCGCCCCGGCCCGGTATCCAGTCCGTCCCGGCGAGCGGCACGCCCGCCATCGCGGCGGCTTCGACGGTGAGAGCGCAAAGGTCCTCGGGCTCGAGGTTCAGCACATGGCTCTTGCCGCAGGCGCGGGCGAGCGTCTGGGCCTCGAGCGTCAGCACCTTCAGGTAGTTGGCGAGCCGCCGGCCGCCCTCGACGGGGTCGAGGCGGGCCGCGAGGGCCGGGTCCTGCGTGGTGATGCCGGCGGGGTCCTGGCCTTCGTGCCAGTCGTCGTAGGCGCCCGCCGTCGTGCCGAGCTTCTGGTAATCCGCCTCCCACCGGGGGTCGTTGTCGCCGAGCGCCACGAGCGCCGCCGTGCCGATGGAGACGGCGTCGGCACCGAGCGCCAGCGCCTTGGCCACGTCCGCCCCGGTGCGGATGCCGCCCGAGACGACGAGCTGCACCTTCCGGTGCATGCCAAGATCCTGAAGCGCCTTCACCGCCTGGCGGACGCAGGCGAGCGTGGGGATGCCGACGTGTTCGATGAAGACGTCCTGCGTGGCCGCCGTGCCGCCCTGCATCCCGTCGACCACGACGACATCGGCCCCCGCCTTTACGGCGAGAGCCGTGTCGTAGTAGGGCCGGGCGCCGCCGACCTTGACGTAGATGGGCTTCTCCCAGCCCGTGATCTCGCGCAGCTCGAGGATCTTGATCTCGAGGTCGTCGGGGCCGGTCCAGTCCGGGTGGCGGCAGGCGGATCGCTGGTCGATGCCCTTGGGCAGGTCGCGCATCTGGGCCACGCGGTCGGAAATCTTCTGGCCGAGGAGCATCCCGCCCCCGCCGGGCTTCGCGCCCTGGCCCACGACCACCTCGATCGCGTCGGCGCGGCGGAGGTCGTCGGGGTTCATGCCGTAGCGCGAGGGGAGGTACTGGTAGACGAGGAGCTGCGAATGCCCGCGTTCTTCTTCCGTCATGCCGCCGTCGCCGGTGGTGGTGGAGGTCCCGGCGAGCGTGGCGCCGCGGCCGAGCGCCTCCTTCGCCTGCGCCGAGAGCGAGCCGAAGGACATGCCCGCAATGGTGATCGGGATGGCGAGGTGGATCGGTTTGGACGCGAAGCGGGTGCCGAGGGTCACCTCGGTCGCGCAGCGCTCGCGGTAGCCTTCGAGCGGGTAGCGCGAGATCGAGGCGCCAAGGAACAGGAGGTCGTCGAAGTGGGGGACGCGCCGCTTCGCGCCGCCGCCGCGGATGTCGTAGATGCCGGTCGCGGCGGCACGGCGGATCTCGGCGTTGACCTCGTTCGAGAAGGTCCAGCTCTGCCGGGGGGCGGTGCGGGAAATGTTCGGTTTCTGCTCGGTCATGGCGCGGATCAGTAGGCCCCGGCGTTGTCGATGTTGAAATTGTAGAGCTTGCGGGCCGAGCCGTAGCGGCGGAAGGAGGCCGGGTCGGCGTCCATGCCGGCCTTTTCGAGGAGATTTTCGAGGTGCGTGAAGTGCTCGGGCCGCATCTCCTTCTCGATGCAGTCGGCGCCCAGCGACTTCACCTGTCCGCGCACGAAGAGGCGGGCCTCGTAGAGCGAATCCCCCAGCGCGTCGCCCGCGTCGCCGCAGACGACGAGCGTGCCGCGCTGGCCCATGAAGGCCGACATGTGGCCCACGTTGCCGCCCACGACGATGTCGATGCCCTTCATCGAGATGCCGCAGCGCGAGGCTGCGTTGCCGCGGATCACCAGAAGCCCGCCGCGCCCGGTGGCGCCCGCGTACTGGCTGGCGTCGCCTTCGACGATCACGGTGCCCGACATCATGTTCTCGGCCACGCCGGGGCCGGCGTTGCCCGCGATGCGCACGGTGGCTTTCTTGTTCATGCCGGCGCAGTAGTAGCCGGTGGAGCCGTTGACCGTGACGTCGAGGGGCGCGTCGAGGCCCACGGCGATGGCGTGGAGGCCGCGGGGGTTCAGGATGTCCCACTGGGTCTCGTTGGTCTGGCCCGCCAACGCCTGAAGCGTCGCGTTCATCTCGCGCAAGCTGCCGGTCGCGAGGTCGTAGGCGGGCATCTATCGGCTCCAGAAGTAGACGGTGGCGGGTTCGGGCTCCCACACCCGGGCGGCCTCGATGCCGGGAAGGACAGCGAGCGCGCGGAATTCCGAGCCGAAGGCGACGTAGGCGTCGGTTTCGGCCATGACGGCGGGCTTGCAGGCGATGGGGTCGCGCAGGACGCCGAAGCCGTCCTTCGTGCCCACGACGAAGGTGTAGAAGCCGTCGAGATGGGCGAGCGCGTCTTCCAGCGCCTGCCCAAGGTCGGCGCCTTCGGCCATGCGGGCCGAGAGGAAGGCGGCGGCGACCTCGCTGTCGTTGTCGGTCGCGAAGGTCATGCCCGCGCGCCTGAGGTCGCGGCGGACGGCGTTGTGGTTCGACAGCGACCCGTTGTGGACGAGGCACTGGTCGGGGCCGGTGGAGAAGGGGTGCGCGCCCATGGTGGTCACGGCGGATTCGGTCGCCATGCGGGTGTGGCCGATGCCGTGGGTGCCCTGCATGGACGCGAGGCCGAAGCGGGAGGCGACGGCGCGGGGGAGGCCCACTTCCTTGTAGATCTCGATGGCGTCGCCCCAGGACATGACGGAAAGGCCGGGGCGGAGGCCCGAAAGCGCCGCGCGGGCGGCGGGGAGGGCGGCGGCGGGCAGGGTCAGGACCGCGTGGGTTTCGCGGCGGGTGAGGGAGACGGGGGCGGAAATCGCCTCGGCCAGGGCCTGGTCGAGGAGGGGAAAATCCTCGGCCGGGCGGTCGGAGCGGAGCGTGATGCGCGCGGCGCCGCCGTCTCCGGAATAGACGGCGAAGCCCGCGCTGTCGGGGCCGCGTTCGCTCATCTGGGCGAGCATGTCGGCCATCAGCGCGCCGAGGCGCGGCTCGAGCGCGGGGTCCTTGAGGAAGAGGCCGATGATTCCGCACATGGCGCGAGTCTCCCGGATCTGTCGTGGGAAGTGGAGCAGGATCGGAGGAGTTCGGCAACCCCCGCGAAGAAAAGTTTCCTGTGGGGAAAGACTGCTCCGGCGGACTGCCCGGAAAACGGGCAGTCAGAGATCCTTCGTCATGAGGACCCAGTCGCGCGTGCCTGTCCTCCACCCGTCGCGGACGCAGGGGCGGCGGGCGACGTCCGCATAGCCGTGGCGGGCGTAGAGGCGGGCGGCGCCGGGGTTGTCGTCGGCGACGATGACGCTCATCCGGGCGAGCCCTTCGGCGGCGGCGAGCCGTTCGGCCAGCGCGAGGAGCTGCCCGCCGAGACCGCGGCCGCGATGGGCGGGCTGGCAGGCGAGGACGTTGACGTACCAGCTGTCGGGCGCGAGCGCCTCGAGTTCGAGAAGCGGGCGGAAGAGGGCGGGGGTGTCGGCGCCGGGCTCCTCGGGCGCGGGGCCGATGGGGTAGCCGGTCAGCGCGGCAATGGCGCCCGCGCCCTCGTCGATCACGACGATCTGGCCCTGCGCCGCCCTCGCGGTCTGGCGGGCGCGGCCGATCTCCCACGGGTCCTGGCCCGGGGCCGCGGCGAGGGTCCAGAAGTGGAGCGGGAGGCCGTGGCCGGCGAAGTTCACGAGCTCCGCGAGGGCTGCGGCATCGGCGTCGGTGGCGGGGCGGAAGGGGGGCGCGAGGGGGATCATCGTCAATCCTGCCGGGCGGGATAGGCGATGATCGACAGGTAGCGGGCGGGGAGGCTTACCAGAACCTCGGGACCGTGCGGCGCGTCGGCGTCGAAGAACAGGCTGTCGCCCGGGCGGAGCGGGAAGATGCGGTCGCCGTGGCGGTAGTCCACCGCGCCTTCGAGCATGTAGAGGAACTCCATCCCCTCGTGCTGGAAGGTAGGGAAGGTGTCGGAGGCGGTGGTGAGCGTGATCAGGTAGGGCTCCACGATCACGCCGGAGGAGTTCGAGCCGATATGGCCGAGGAGGTTGTACTGGTGGCCCGCGCGGGTCCCGGTGCGTTCGGTCTCCACGCCCTCGCCCGCCTTCACGTGGATGGCGGGGCGCGATTCCTCCCAGCCGCGGAAGAAGGCGGTCAGGGGGACCTGGAGCGCCTGGGCCAGCGCCTGGAGCGTGGTGAGGGAGGGCGAGGCCTGCCCGTTCTCGATCTTGGACAGCATCCCCCCCGAGAGGCCGGCCTTCTGGGAGAGGTCGGCGACCGTCAGGCCCTGCTGCTGGCGGAGCGCGCGGAGCTCGCGCCCGATGGCGACTTCGAGGACGCCTTCACGGGGGGCGCGGGCGCGGTGGGGGTCCTGTGCGAGGGGGCGGGGTGCGGGCATGGGGGAGACTATCGGCCAAAGGCGGCCGGGTGGGCAAGCGGAGAGGCCGGGGGGCTGTCTGCCCCCCGGCCCCCCCGAGGATACTTCAGGGTCGATGGAGGCCGGGCGCGGCGCTCAGGCGGGAAGGGCGCGCGGGCGGGAGCGCAGGAGGATGCCGATCGCGATGGCCATGTTGAGGAGGTTCCAGCCGATGCCGTTCAGGAAGGCCATGCGGTAGGAGCCGGTCAGGTCGTAGATCCAGCCCGACATCCAGCCGCCGAGCGCCATGCCGAGGATCGTGGCCATCATCACGAGCCCGATGCGGGCGCCCGCCTCGCGCGGGGGCAGGTAGTCGCGGATGACGATGGCATAGGCCGGGACGATGCCGCCCTGCGAGAGGCCGAAGACGAGGCTGACGAGGTAGAGCGAGGTCAGGCCCGAGGTCGGCAGGTAGAGGAGCAGCGCCAGCATCTGGAGCGTCGAGCCGATGAGGAGGGTGGGCAGGCCGCCGAGCCGGTCGGCGAGGAGGCCCGAGGCGAGGCGGGAGACGACGCCGCCCGCGAGCATGAGCGAGAGCATCTGGGAGCCCACGGCCGGTCCGTAGCCGAGGTCGACGCAGAAGGAGACGATGTGGACCTGCGGCATCGACATGGCCACGCAGCAGGCGACCCCCGCGAGGACGAGGAGACCCTGGAGCGCGCGCGGCGAGAGGTCGATGCGGCGGGCGGCGAGGGCGGCCGCCGTCTCGGCCCGTGCCGTGTCGGCGGCGGGAACCCGGCGGCGCAGGAGGAGGGAGCCGGGGAGCACCACCGCGAGGACGATGGCGGCGATCAGGAGGTAGGCCGTGCGCCAGCCGGCGGTTTCGAGGACGGGAGCGAGGACGAGGGGCCAGAGCGCGCCGGCGAGGTAGTTGCCGGAGGCGGCGATGGAGACGGCGATGCCGCGGCGGCGCATGAACCAGTGCGAGATGTCGGCGATGAGGGGGCCGAAGAAGGTCGCGGCGCCGAGGCCGAGGAGGACGTGCGCCGCCGAGAGGAGCGCGATCGAGGGCGCGATGGCCGAGAGGCCGAAGCCGGCCGAGATCAGGAGGGCCGCGGCGGCGAGCGCCCGGGGCGCGCCCCAGCGGTCGACCACGCGGCCCATGACGAGGTTGCCCGCCGCGAAGCCCGCCATGCAGAGCGTGTAGGGGAGCGAGGCGCCCGCGCGGGTGGTCGCGAACTCGGCCTCGATCGCGGGCATGACGACGATGACGGCCCACATGCCCACGTTGCCCACCGTCGCGAGCGCGAGCGTGATCCCGAGCCGCGCCCAGGCCTGTCCGCTGTCGTGGATGCCTCCCATGGGGGGACGTTAGGACGGCGCGCGGGCGGTGTCGAACGGGATTTGCGGGCGGTGCGATTCGGTCGGGACGGGGATCGGGAGGCGGCGCGAAACAGTGGGGGCGAGGGCGCGGCATTGTCGTTCGGGCGCCCTGTCGCCGCTTCGTGGCGGGACCGTGGCCGGCGGGGCGTTGGCCGCCGGGATTCGTGGGCTTTGCCGGCATTCCGCCCGAATGGGCATTAACCTTGCTCAAACAAAACCGTTGTAGGTCACATTCTAATCGAGTTTATGGGGCCTGTTAGCGGTCGTCGAATGTAACGAGTGATGGAGCCTGTCGTGCTCGAACTGAACCACGCCCTTCTTGAGTCCGCCGTTCCGGTCTTTCCCGAACAGGACCTGTTTTCGCCGACGCTGATGAAATCCTTCAACGAGCTTCTCGACTGCATGCACGAGGTCAAGGTCGCCGCGATCCTCGAGGATCTCGATGTCTACGAGCGGACGGGGCGCATGACCTGGCTGATCGAGGACGTGATCCGCCGGGCGCAGTGCCTCGCCGAAGCGGACCGGATCATCGCCACCTTCTGAGACGGCTGTCCCGCTCCGGCCAGGGCGCCGCGCGGTGGCGGGCGCCGCGGCGGGGGCTCTGCCCCCGTCCCGGCCTGTGGCCGGGACTCCCCCGGGATATTTCCGGGTCGATGGAGGCGGGATGTCCCGCTCCTGCCGGTGAGGGCGGCATCATGCGCCCGGGCGGATCATGCGGGCGAGGACGCCGGTGCGCCAGACGGTGGCGTGAAGAAGTGCCGCCGCGACGTGAAGGCCGGTGAGCGCAAGGAGCGCGGTGGTCAGCGCCTCGTGGAGTTCCGCCGCGTCGCGAAGGCCACCGAACCAGGCCGCGGCACCGGTTCCGGCGATGGCAAGGATGACGCCGTAGAGCGCGGCGTGAACGACGGCGGCGGTCCGGCGCAGCGCCGGGGGCTCGGCGGCGGGCGGAAGCGGCGCGCCGCGGGTCGCGCGGATCGCGAGGCGCCAGAGGACGAGGGCGCCGACGAGGACCCCGCCCCAGACGTGGAGGGCGGCGGTCGCGCCGAAGGTCGCCTCCGCCCCGCGCATGAGCGCGCGCCAGGCGGCGGAGATGCCGTCGTGCAGGAGGAACTGCACGGCGATGAGGAACGCCACGGCCCAGTGGAGGGCGATCTGGAGGCGGGAGTAGCCGGCGGGGGCGGGCATGGGAGGTCCTTTCGTCATCGGGCGCGCGTTCCCCGGTGATACGGGCGGGGCCGCGCGTTCCGTCGCGCCGGACCCGGTGCTGCGGCGGTCTTGTCTCTGGACCTCATGCGCCCGTTGGGCCATATGAGGGGCGACCTTGCAGGGAGCCTTGGCATGGGCCTTCTCGACACGCTTCTCCGCGCCGTGACCTGGTGGAACGGCCAGACGATCGGCACGCAGGTCTTCACCGCTCGGCACGGGGTGAAGGTGGGCGAGGACCAGGAAGGCAACGTCTTCTACCAGTCCAAGGACGGCGTGCGGCGCTGGGTCATCTACAACGGCGAGGCCGAGGCGAGCCGGGTGAGCCCGGAGTGGCACGGCTGGCTCCACCACACCTGGGACCGGCCGCCGACCGAGGCGCCGCTGCCGCGCAAGGTCTGGGAGAAGCCGCATCAGGAGAACCTGACGGGCACGGCCCTGGCCTATGCCCCGCCCGGCTCGCTGCGGCGACCGGAGCCGGTGGCGCGATCGGATTACGAGGCCTGGCAGCCCGAATGAGGGGGGCGCGATGACGAGCCACGCGACGGAGGTGATCACGGGCGCCGTCGTGGTCGCCGCGGCCGCCGGGTTCCTCGTCTACGCGAGCCAGTTCGCGGGCGGCCGTGGGGCCGGGGCGGGCTTCTACGAGATGACGGCGAGCTTCCGGTCGGTCGAGGGCGTGCGCGTGGGCACGGACGTGCGGCTGGGCGGGGTGAAGGTCGGCACCGTGACGGGGTTGACGCTGAACCCCGACACCTTCCGGGCCGATGCGCGCTTCACGGTGCAGGAGGCGCTTGCCCTGCCCGAGGACACGGCGATCGTGGTGTCTTCGGAGGGGTTGCTGGGGGGCAACTTTCTCGAACTTGTGCCGGGAGGATCGCCCTTCAACCTGGAGCCGGGCAGCGCCATCGAGGACACGCAGAGCTCGGTGTCGCTGGTGACGCTCCTGATGCGGTTCGTGGCGGGCGACGGGTCGGAATGATGCTGCGGCTCGCGCTTCTCCTGTCCGTTCTTCCGCTGGCGCTGGCGGCGCAGGGGCTCGACACCCCGTTCGAGCAGCCCGCGCCGCTGAACCAGGAGGACGGCAGCCCCTTCCCGCTCGGACCCGACGGGCGGCCGATGCGGCCGGAGCCGCGCGGCGGGGCGCAGCTTGTGCCGGGGCTCGACGACTGGCAGGCCTTGCCGGAGGGGCTGGCGGAGGGCGAGGGTCTGGCCGGGCCGGAGGGGCCGGCGCCTGCGCCCTTCGGAGAGATCCGCCCCCGCTTCGACGACACGCCCCGGGAATCGCGCGAGGACCAGCAGGTCGCCGCGGCGCGCGGCGCTCTCCTGCGCGGGCTCGACAAGGTGTCCGGGGAAGTGACGGACCTCGACCTCGGCGTGGGGGAGACGGTGCGGATCGGGCGTCTCGACGTCACCCTGGGCGACTGCCGCTATCCGGTCGACGACCCGGCGGGGGATGCCTATGCCTTCCTGACGATCGAGGCCGAGGGGATGACCGGTCCGGCCTTCCGGGGCTGGATGATCGCCTCGAGCCCGGCGCTCTCGGCGCTCGACCATCCGCGCTACGACGTCTGGGTCATGCGCTGCAGGAGCTCCTGAGGCGCCGGTACCGGCGCGCGGGCGGGGAACTGGGCGCGCACGTCGATGGCGGCGGCGAGGCGGCGGCGGTATTCCGCGCGCGGCACCTCGAAGGCGCCCAGGCTCGCGAGATGTGGGGTGATGAACTGCGTGTCGAAGAGCGCGAATCCCGCGCCACGCAGCCGGTCGACCAGGTAGGCGAGCGCGACCTTCGACGCGTCGGTCCGGCGGGAGAACATGCTTTCGCCGAAGAAGGCGCCGCCGAGGGTGAGGCCGTAGACCCCGCCCACGAGATCGGGGCCATCCCAGACCTCGACCGAATGGGCCGAGCCGAGGGCGTGCAGCGACAGGCAGAGGCGGCGGATCGTCTCGTTGATCCAGGTTTCCGGACGGTCGGCGCAGCCGTCGAGGACCTGGGCGAAGGCCCGGTCGAAGGTGATGCGGAAGGGCGTGCGCCGGATTGTGCGGGCGAGGCTGCGGGAGATGCGGAATCCGTCGAGCGGCAGGATGCCCCTGTGGCGGGGGTCGACCCAGAAGACCTCGGGGTCGTCGCGGGATTCGGCCATGGGAAAGACGCCCGCGGCATAGGCCTGCAGGAGCAGCTCCGGCTTCAGTGGCGTGTTGACCCCCCTCAAGACGCGCCCTTTGCTCTCGTCAGGGTGGAAAGGTAGAGCAAGCGGGCACGGCACGCAAAGGGTAGGCGGACATGCATGGGTTCGAGGATCAGGGCGGCGAAGGGGGGCTGGCGCCGGACGTGCTGCGGCGGCTCCGCAAGCGGCACGCGCTGGTGGTGGAGCCCTATGCGGCCGAGCTGCAGGGGGCGCGGGTGCTGGACCTCGGCGCGCATGACGGGCGCTGGGCGCGGGCCTTCGCGCGGGCGCGCGCGCGCGAGGTCCTGGGGGTGGAGCCGCGCGCGGCGCTGGTCGCGCGTTTCGCGGCGGCGCCCGAGGACGGGGTGCGGCTGGTGGAGGGGGAGGCGGTGCCGGCGCTCGAGGCGCTGGGCGAGGCGGGAGAGCGGTTCGACGTCGTCGCCGTGCTGGGGCTTTACTACCACCTGATGGAGCATTTCCGCCTGTTGTGGCTGATCCGCCAGCTCGGGCCGCGGCTGGTGATCATCGACAGCGAGTTCTCGCTCGCGCGGGCGCCGGTGATCGAGCTGGTGCGCGAGCGGACCGACAAGCCCCTGAACGCGGTGGCGCAGATCGGCGGGCAGGAGCGCGCGATCGCGGGGCGGCCGAGTTTCGCGGCGATGGAGGCGATAGCGGATGCGCTGGGCTACGGGGTGACCTGGGGCGATCCGGGCGTGTGGGCGGCGGATCCGGAGGGGGTGCGGGACTACTTCCGCGCCCGGGGCATGCGGCGAGCGGTCTGCGCGCTGAGGCCACGGTAGGCGCGGGACGGTGGCGGGGCCCGAGAGGGGCGTTGCCCCCCTCGGGCTCCCCCCAGAGTATTTGCACCGAGATGAAGGAGGAGCGGGGCTCCGGGTGGAGCGTCAGCCGACGTTGTCGGCCAGCCACTTCTCGAGCCAGTGGATGGAGTAGTCGCCCGACTGGATCGCCGGTTCGTCGAGGAGCGCGTGGAAGAGCGGCACGGTCGTGTCGATGCCGTCGATGATGAGCTCTCCCAGCGCGCGGCGGAGGCGCGCGAGCGCCTCGGGCCGGTCGCGGCCGTGGACGATGAGCTTGCCGATCAGGCTGTCGTAGTAGGGCGGGATCCGGTAGCCGTCGTAGAGCGCGCTGTCGATGCGGACGCCGAGGCCGCCCGGGGCGTGGTACTGCGTGATCCGGCCCGGGGAGGGGGAGAAGGAGGGCAGCTTCTCTGCGTTGAGCCGCACCTCGATGGCGTGGCCGTTGATCTTCAGGTCCTCCTGCCGGAACTCCATGGGAAGGCCCGCGGCGACGCGGATCTGTTCTCGGACGAGGTCGACGCCGAAGATGCCTTCCGTCACCGGGTGTTCGACCTGGAGGCGGGTGTTCATCTCGATGAAGTAGAACTCGCCGTCCTCGTAGAGGAATTCGATGGTGCCCGCGCCGATGTAGTTGATGGAGGCGACGGCGTCGGCGCAGACCTTGCCGATGCGGGCGCGGGTGGCGGCGTCGATCGCGGGGCCGGGGGCTTCCTCGAACACCTTCTGGTGGCGGCGCTGGAGCGAGCAGTCGCGTTCGCCGAGGTGCACGGCGCGGCCCTTGCCGTCGCCGAAGACCTGGATCTCGATGTGGCGGGGGTTGCCGAGGTACTTCTCGATGTAGACCTCGTCGTTGCCGAAGGCGGCCTTGGCTTCCGAGCGGGCGGTGCGGAAGGCGTTTTCCAGCTCCTTCTCGCTCCGCGCAAGCTTCATGCCGCGCCCGCCGCCGCCGGCGGTGGCCTTGATGATGACGGGGTAGCCGATCTCGGCCGCCGTCTTCAGCGCGATCTCCATGTCCGCAACGCCGCCCTCGGAGCCGGGGACGCAAGGGACGCCCAGTTTCCGCATCGTGTCCTTGGCGGTGATCTTGTCGCCCATGATGCGGATGTGTTCGGCCGAGGGGCCGATGAAGGTGATCTCGTGATCCTCGACGATCTGCACGAAGTTCGCGTTTTCGGACAGGAACCCGTAGCCCGGGTGGATGGCCTGGGCGCCGGTGATCTCGCAGGCCGAGATGATGGCGGGGATGGAGAGGTAGCTTTGCGCCGAGGGCGGCGGGCCGATGCAGACGCTTTCGTCCGCCATGCGGACGTGCATCGCGTCGGCGTCGGCCGTCGAATGGACGGCGACGGAGCGGATTCCCATCTCGCGGCAGGCGCGAATGACGCGGAGGGCGATCTCGCCGCGGTTGGCGATCAGGATCTTGTCGAACATGGCCTCGCGCCTATTCGATGATCATGAGGGGCGCGCCGTATTCCACGGGCGTCGCATCCTCGACGAGGATCCGCTTGATGGTCCCGGCGCGCGGCGCGGGGATCTGGTTCATGGTCTTCATCGCCTCGATGATGAGGACGGTCTGGCCTTCGGAGACCTTGTCGCCGACCTTCACGAAGGCGGCCGCGCCCGGTTCGGGCGAAAGGTAGCAGGTGCCGACCATGGGCGAGGTGACGGCGCCCGGGTGGCCCGCGGGATCGGCCGACACCTCGGACGCCGGGGCGGCGGGGACGGCGGTGGTGGGGACCGGCATCGGCGTGGGGATCGGCATGGGCGCCGGGGCGGAATGGGTGACGACGGTGCCTCCGCGGCTGACACGGACGTTCAGGCTGTCGTGCTCGCCATAGTCGCGCTTGACCTGGAGCTCGGTCAGGTCGTTCTCGCGCAGGAGCTCGGCGAGCGCCTGGATGAATGCCACGTCAGTGTCATGGGGTTGCTTCGCCATGGATGCCCTCGACCGGTTTCTCTGCCCGCTGCGCTCGGTTTCCCGCTTATAGACGAGGGATTCGGGGGAGGAAAGCGGCAGATGCTGCTGCTCGGGGCGCGGCATCTGCCGCATTTGCGGGCAGTTGGGCGGAGGTATCGGGGCCGGCGTCGCCCCGCAGAAATTTACCAGTTGATAAAATTCGGGCCTGTGGCAGTCTTCCCGCAAAAGAACACGGGGAGCGGACCATGCCCAACAGCCAGATGACGCCGGGCATCGCGCCCGGGCGCCTCCAGCCCGAGGACTACGCGAAGAACTTCGGCGATCTCTACCCGCCCTATGACCGCCACGAGGCGGCGGTGGCGGCGGATCGGTGCTACTTCTGCTACGATGCGCCCTGCATCACGGCCTGCCCGACCGCGATCGACATCCCGCTGTTCATCCGCCAGATCCAGGCGGGGAACCCCGACGCGGCGGCCAAGACGATCCTCAGCCAGAACATCCTCGGCGGCATGTGCGCCCGCGTCTGCCCGACCGAGACGCTCTGCGAGGAGGCCTGCGTGCGCGAGGCGGCCGAGGGCAAGCCCGTGGAGATCGGTCGGCTGCAGCGCCATGCGACGGACAGCCTGATGGCGAAGGGCATCCACCCGTTCGAGCGGGCGGCGCCCACGGGGCGGCGCGTGGCGGTGGTGGGGGCGGGGCCTGCGGGGCTGGCCTGCGCTCACCGGCTCGCCATGCACGGGCATGACGTCGTGCTGTTCGACGGGCGGGCGAAGGCGGGCGGGCTCAACGAGTTCGGGATCGCCTCCTACAAGACACCGGGCGGGTTCGCGCAGGCGGAGGTCGACTGGCTCCTCAAGATCGGCGGGATCACGGTGGAGCTTGGCCAGCGGCTCGGAGACGGGCTGACGCTCCCGCGGCTGACGGCGGAGTATGACGCCGTGTTCCTCGGGATCGGGCTTGCGGGCGTCAACGCGCTGCGCGCGGCGGGCGAGGAGAAGGACGGCGTGCGCGATGCCGTCGACTTCATCGCGGAGCTGCGGCAGGCGTCGGACCTTGCGGCGCTGCCCGTGGGGCGGAACGTCGTCGTGATCGGCGGGGGCATGACGGCGGTCGATGCGGCGGTGCAGTCCAAGCTCCTCGGCGCCGAGAACGTGACCATCGTCTACCGGCGGAGCCGGGAGAAGATGAGCGCCTCGGAGTACGAGCAGGACCTTGCCGCCTCCCGGGGCGTCCGGATCATCCACAACGCGCGGCCCGTGGCGGTCCACGGCAACGGCGCGGCGGTGGAGGTGGAGTTCGAGTACACGCGCGAGGGCGCGGCGGGTCTCGAAGGGACGGGCGAGACCTTCCGGCTCCCCGCGGACCAGGTGTTCAAGGCGATCGGCCAGACGCTTCAGGGTGCGCCCGAGGGGCTGGCGCTCGACGGCGGCAAGATCGCGGTGACGGGCGCGGGGCGGACGAGCGTGGCGAAGGTCTGGGCGGGGGGCGATTGCGCCGCCGGCGGAGAGGACCTGACGGTCACGGCCGTGGCGCAAGGGCGCGACGCGGCCGAGGACATTCACGCGCTTTTCACGAAAGGGGCGTGAGGGTGGCTTCCCGGGCAGGTCCGCGCCTCCTAGATACCCGCGGGCAAGCGGCGGGGCATCATGGACGGGCTGGCGCAGGGCGCGATCGACTTCGTGCGGGAGAACCGCGACTGGGCGTTCTGGATCGCGCTCGCGCTCGGCATGGCCGAGACGATGGCCTTCGTGTCGCTCCTCATCCCGTCCACGGTCATCCTCGTGGGGATCGGGGCGCTCGTGGCGACGGGCGCGCTCGACTTCGGGCCCATCTGGGCGGGGGCCTTCATCGGCGCGCTGATCGGGTCGACCTTCTCCTACTGGCTGGGCTGGCGGTTCGGGGACAGCATCCTCGGTGCCTGGCCGCTGTCGAAGAAGCCCGACCTCGTCGCCCGGGGCCGCGCGGCCTTCGCGCGGCGGGGGCCGGTGGCCGTCGGGATCGGGCATTTCCTGACGTTCCTGAGGCCCGTCGTCTTCCTGCTTGCAGGGATCGCAGGGATGCGGTTCCTCGTGTTCCTGGCCTGGAACATCCCGGGCGGCGTGGCCTGGGCCTTCCTCATCCCGAAATCGGGCGAGGTGGGCGGCGACGTGCTGGGACTGATCTGGCGGGCCGTCACGGGCGGCTGACCGCCCCCGCTTACCTTCCTTTCCTTCTCCGCCCCGGCGCGGCGCCTGCGCGCGCGCCCCAGCCAATGGAGGCCTGACATGGCGAACCTTTTCACGAACTTCGTCGGCATCAAGTCACCGAACCCGTTCTGGCTCGCCTCCGCGCCGCCGACGGACAAGGAATACAACGTCGTCCGTGCCTTCAGGGCGGGGTGGGGCGGGGTGGTCTGGAAGACGCTCGGGATCGACCCTCCGATCGTGAACGTGAGCGGCCCGCGCTACGGCGTCGTCTACGGGGCGGACCGGCGCGTGCTCGGGATCAACAACATCGAGTTGATCACGGACCGCCCGCTCGACGTGAACCTCCAGGAGATCAAGAAGGTCAAGCGGGAGTGGCCGGACCGGGCGATGGTCGTCTCCCTGATGGTCCCGTGCGACGAGGAGAGCTGGAAGTACATCCTCAAGCGCGTGGAGGAGACCGAGGCCGACGGGATCGAGCTGAACTTCGGCTGCCCGCACGGGATGAGCGAGCGGGGCATGGGATCGGCCGTGGGGCAGGTGCCCGAGTACATCGAGATGGTCACGCGCTGGTGCAAGCAGAACACCCGGATGCCGGTGATCGTGAAGCTCACGCCCAACATCACCGACATCCGCTATCCGGCGCGGGCGGCGAAGCGGGGCGGGGCGGATGCCGTTTCGCTGATCAACACGGTGTCGTCGATCACCTCCGTCAACCTCGACACGATGAGCCCCGAGCCGTCGATCGACGGGAAGGGCTCGCACGGCGGCTATTGCGGGCCGGCGGTGAAACCCATCGCGCTCAACATGGTGGCCGAGATCGCGCGGGATCCGGAGACGGCGGGCCTGCCGATCAGCGGGATCGGCGGGGTCACGACCTGGCGGGACGCGGCGGAGTTTCTGGCACTTGGGGCCGGGACGGTGCAGGTCTGCACGGCCGCGATGACCTACGGGTTCAAGATCGTCGAGGAGATGAAGGCGGGTCTGTCGGACTGGATGGACGAGAAGGGCTACACCTCGGTCTCGCAGGTCACGGGCCGGGCGGTGCCGAACGTGACGGACTGGCAGTACCTGAACCTCAATTACGTGACCAAGGCCCGGATCGACCAGGATCTCTGCATCAAGTGCGGGCGCTGCTACGCGGCCTGCGAGGACACGAGCCACCAGGCGATCTGGATGAAGCCGGGCCGGGTGTTCGAGGTGAACGACGCCGAATGCGTCGCCTGCAACCTCTGCATCGACGTCTGCCCGGTGGAGAACTGCATCACCATGGAGCGGATCGAGCCGGGGCAGGTCGACGAGCGGACGGGCCGCGTGGTGCCTGCGGAATACGCCAACTGGACGACGCATCCGAACAACCCCTCCGCCGTGAAGGCGGCCGAGTAGGTCAGAGCGTCACGTCCACGGCCCGCTCGGGTTCGGGTTCGGCGATGCGCCGGACCTCGGCGATGTCGGCCTCCGCCTTCTGGCGCAGGTCGTCGTCCTGCGGCGCGGTCTCCTGACGCTCCACCTCCGGCGCCTCGTCGGCCGCGGACCGGGCGGGCAGGGCGGGAGGACGCATCGCGGCTTCCCGCGCGCGGTCGAGCGGCGTGGAGTCGAACGCCGGCGGCGGACCCGTCGGCGGGTCCGGGTCCGGCGGATAGAGCGTGTCCCGCCGCCGGTCTTCGGGCAGGCGCGCGGTCGCGGGAAGGGTGCGCGGGGGATCGACGCGTTCCCTCGTTTCCGGCCGCAACCCGGCCGCAGCGGTTTCCCCGCTGCCCGGCTGGGCGCCCTGCGCGACCCGGTCAAGGGCAAGCGGCGTCGGTGAAGGTATGCCGGGACCGGTGATCGGTGTCAGCATGGACCCATCCTCCTGAGCGGGCCCCCATCCGATCGGGAAGTCTGCGCCCCGGATGTTGAGGAAGTGTTAGCGGCTGGCGGAATCCCGCTTCAGCGTCCCGCGGAATGTGCGAACACTCCTACCCGTCTGGGGTCAGGAGGCGCCGGTAGAGCGTCTCGAGGAAGGCGGCCGCCCCCTCGTAATGGGCATCGCCCTCCGGGCGGAGGATGCCGCGCACCTGCACGTCGAAATCGGCGTAATGCTGGGTCGTCGCCCAGATCGAGAAGATGAGGTGATGCGGGTCCACGGGCGCGATCCGGCCTGCGGCGGCCCAGTCCGCGATCAGGCGGGCCTTGTCGTCGACAAGCTCCTTGAGCGGCCCCTCGATGATGTCGATCACGCGGGGCGCGCCCTGGAGGATCTCGTGCGCGAAGAAGCGGCTCTCGCGGGGGAAGGCGCGCGCCATGTCGAGCTTGCGGAGCGCGTAGGCCACGATCTCCTCCACAGGGTCGCCGTCGGGCTCGAGGTTGCGCAGGGGCGCGAGCCAGGTGTCGAGCGTCTCCGAGATGAGCGCGCGGTGGATCGCCTCCTTGGAGGGGAAGTAATAGAGCAGGTTGGGCTTCGAGAGCCGCGCGGCCTCGGCGATGCGGTCGAGCGTGGCACCCGCGAAGCCGTGGGTCGAGAAGACCTCGAGCGCGGCATCGAGAATCGCCTCGGTGTTGCGCTTCTGGATGCGAGTCCTGGGGGCCGGGCGCATATCCACGGTGTCGTCGTCCTCCGCCGTCGCGGCTTCCGCCGTCTGCCTGTTCCTTCGCCACGTCCGCGGCATCCGCGGGCAGCGGCGCGGGCAGCGTGGCCGCACGCCCGTCCGCCTTGACTGCCCTCCTTGCTCTGCTAGCGTGCGCCTGACCAAACGGTCAAACATTTTGGACGCGCCCGACGGGCGCAGGATCAGGGGGTGCAGCATGGCGCTCGATCGGGATGTCGTTCCGAACGACCTGTCGGCGTTCTGGATGCCGTTCACGGCGAACCGGCAGTTCAAGAAGGCGCCGCGGATGCTCGTGGCCGCCAAGGACATGCACTACACCGCGGCCGACGGGCGGCAGATCCTCGACGGGACGGCGGGACTGTGGTGCTGCAATGCGGGCCACGCCCGGCCGAAGATCACCGAGGCCGTGCAGAAGCAGGTGGCGGAACTCGACTACGCCCCCGCCTTCCAGATGGGGCACCCCAAGGCCTTCGAACTGGCGAACCGCGTGCGCGACCTCGCGCCCGACGGGTTCGAGCACGTCTTCTTCGCCAACTCGGGGTCCGAGGCGGTGGACACCGCGCTCAAGATCGCCATCGCCTATCACCGGGCGCGGGGCGAGGGGACGCGGACGCGGCTGATCGGGCGGGAGCGGGGCTACCACGGCGTGGGCTTCGGCGGGATCTCGGTCGGCGGGATCGTGAACAACCGCAAGTTCTACGGCACGCTGCTGGCGGGCGTCGATCACCTGCCGCACACGCACATCCCCGAGAACCGCTGGACCAGGGGCCAGCCGGAACACGGCGCGCATCTGGCCGACGAACTCGAGCGGCTGGTGGCGCTCCACGGCCCCGAGACGATCGCGGCGGTGATCGTGGAGCCGGTGGCGGGCTCCACCGGCGTGCTGATCCCGCCGCAGGGGTATCTGGAGCGGCTGCGCGCGATCACGCGCAAGCACGGCATCCTGCTGATCTTCGACGAGGTCATCACGGGCTTCGGGCGGCTGGGGTCCGCTTTCGCGGCGGGGCACTTCAACGTGATGCCCGACATGATCGTCTGCGCGAAGGGGATCACCAACGGCGTGATCCCCATGGGTGCGGTCATCACCACGGCGGGCATCCACGACGCCTTCATGACCGGCCCCGAGCACATGATCGAGCTGTTCCACGGCTATACCTACTCCGGGAGCCCCATCGCCTCGGCCGCCGGCCTCGCAACCTTGCAGACCTATGCCGAGGAGGGCCTCTTCGAGCGCGCGGCGGAGATCGCCCCCTACTGGGAGGAGGGGCTGCACTCCTTGCGCGACTGCCCGAATGTGATCGACATCCGGAACATGGGCCTCATCGGCGCGGTGGAGCTGGAGCCGATCGCGGGGGAACCGACGAAACGCGCGTTCTCGGCCTTCCTCGCGGCGTTCGAGAAGGGCTGCCTGATCCGGACGACCGGCGACATCATCGCGATGTCCCCGCCGCTGATCATCGAGAAGGGGCACATCGACGAACTCTTCGGGACATTGAGGGACGTGCTGAAGACGGTGCACTGAGGAGGCCGCGCGGCGGTGGTCGGCATGGGCGAGGCGGTGCGGGACACGGCGGGCATGATCGCCGGCATGTCGCCCCGGCTCGTCCCCGGCGTGTGGGTCTTCCGCACCGCAAGCGGGTCGGAGGCGGCGCGCCTGGTGCCGGAGGCGCGGGCGATGTTCCGGGAGGACGAAGGGATGTCGCTCGTCCTGCCGGGGGAGGCGGGGGATCCCCTCGCCATGCGCCAGATCACGCTCGACGTGCACTCTGCGCTGGACGGCGTGGGGCTGACAGCGGCGGTTGCCTCGGCGCTGGCGGCGAGCGGCATCCCGTGCAACATGATCGCGGCGCACCATCACGACCACGTCTTCGTGCCGGAAGAGCAGGCCGAACGGGCGCTGGAGGTGCTGCGGGCGTTGGCCCGGGGACGGCAGCCGGGATGACCGACACCCTGCTCTTCTTCCAGACCGGGGATTACCGCGAGGCCTTCGAGCGTTTTCGGAACGGCGGCGAAGAGACCTACCTTGACCAGCGGCGGTCGGTCGACTTCGTGGCAGGGCTTGCTCAAGACCTGAACGTGGTGGTGGCCTCCGCCACGTCCGATGCGCATGACCAGACCCTTGCACCCCGGCTCCGGTCGATCGGCATCCCGCGCGAGAGGTTCTGGAGCGACAGCGTGGGACAGGACGTGCTCGACGAAGTCAGACCCACACGGGTAATCCCGCGCACCGGTCATGCGGGGCTTCTAAGGAGCATACGGACCGCGGTGACGCCCTGCTTCCCGACATTGGCCGACATCTTCCAGCCCATTCCGGTTCGCACGCTCGCCTCCGCCTCGGGCATCCGGCGGCTGATGCGGCGGCGGAGGGAGCGGGAGCTCTACTCGCCCGATCATGCGGTCGCTGTCGGCAACCACGGTCTGAACGCGTCCCGCTCGCTTCAGTTCGAGCTTGGCGTGCCGCCGGAGCGGATCGTTCCTTGGGAATGGACCCGGGTCGAACCCGATCCCGAGCCGCGACACCTTTCCGCTGGTCGTGTTTCGCTGTTCTACGCGGGCATGGTAATGGCGGGAAAGGGAACCGGCGATCTGGTGGAGGCAGTTCGTCTCCTTCTGGAGGCTGGACACGACCTTGACCTCACGATCTGCGGCGCGGGCGACGACCTCGACCGGCTGAGGGCGCTGGTAGCGACGCTGGGCCTGGCCGATCGCATTCGTTTGCCCGGGCGGGTGCCGCTTGATCGGGTGGGCGGCTACATGCGGGAATGCGACATCGTCGTGGTGCCAAGCCGTCATTCCTATCCAGAAGGGATGCCCAACGTGATCTTCGAGGCGCTCGCCGCGCGGACGCCGCTCGTCGTGTCGGATCACCCGTCGTTCCGGGGGCGACTCGAGGACGGCCGCGGGGCTGTGGTGTTTCCGGCTTCGGACCCCGCAGCGCTGGCGGCGGCGATCCGGTCGGTCGCCTCGGACGCGGCGCTTTACGCGCGCCTCTCCGCCGCTTCGGCCGAGGCGCTTGCCCGGCTCTATGTGGGCACGTCATGGTATGGTCTGGTGATGCACTTTCTCGACGACCCTGCGAACCGGACGGGCTGGGTGGAGAGGCATTCGCTGCGCGCGGTCATGGCGGCGGCGGAGAAGACAAGCAAGGAGACGGAGGCCCATGGCAGCGCCCACTGACAACCTCAAGATCGACGCCGACCGGCTGTGGGACAGCCTGATGGAGATGGCGAGGATCGGACCCGGCGTGGCCGGGGGGAACAACCGCCAGACGCTGACCGACGAGGACGGGGAGGGGCGGGCTCTGTTCCAGCGCTGGTGCGAGGCGGCGGGCTGCACGATGGGCCTCGACCAGATGGGGAACATGTTCGCGCGGCGGGAAGGGACGGACCCGGAGGCGCTGCCGGTCTACGTCGGCTCGCATCTCGATACGCAGCCGACCGGGGGAAAGTACGACGGTGTGCTGGGGGTTCTGGGCGGGCTTGAGGTCATCCGGTCGCTCAACGACCTGGGCATCCGCACGAGGCATCCGATCGTCGTGACCAACTGGACGAACGAGGAAGGGACGCGCTTCGCCCCCGCCATGCTGGCCTCGGGGGTCTTCGCGGGCATCCATACGCAGGACTGGGCCTACGCGCGGGTGGACGCGAAGGGAAAGACCTTCGGTGACGAGCTGAAGCGCATCGGCTGGCGGGGCGAGGAGCCCGTGGGCGCGCGGAAGATGAAGGCCTTCTTCGAGCTGCACATCGAGCAGGGGCCGATCCTCGAGGCCGAAGGCGTCGATATCGGGGTGGTCACGCACGGGCAGGGCTTGAGCTGGACGCAGGTGACGATCACGGGACGGGATGCCCACACCGGGTCGACGCCGATGCCGATGCGGCGGAACGCCGGACTCGGCATGGCGCGGGTGCTGGAGCTGGTCGAGGAGATCGCCTGGAGCCACAAGCCGCACGCCGTGGGGGCGGCGGGGCATATCGACGTCTATCCGAATTCGCGGAACGTGATTCCGGGGAGGGTGGTGTTCACGGTGGACTTCCGGTCGCCGGAGCTTTCGGTGATCGAGGACATGGAGCGGCGGCTCCGTGAGGGCGCCGCGAAGATCTGCGAGGACATGGGCCTCGAGGTCGCCTTCGAGAAGGTGGGCGGGTTCGATCCCGTGGCCTTCGACGGGGCTTGCGTGGACGCGATCCGGCGGGCGGCGGACCGGCTGGGGTACACCCACCGCAACATCATCTCGGGCGCGGGGCATGACGCCTGCTGGATCAGCCGCGTCGCGCCGACCGCGATGGTGATGTGCCCCTGCGTGGGGGGACTCTCACACAACGAGGCCGAGGAGATCTCGAAGGACTGGGCCGCGGCGGGGGCGAACGTGCTGTTCCACGCGGTGGTGGAGACGGCGGAGATCGTGGAGTGAATCTATCGCTTGCCCACCCCGTCCCGGGCTTGACCCGGGACCTCTTCCGCCCGCGCCGAGGTTCTTGGTCGGGTCGAGGCCCCGGGTCAAGCCCGGGGCGGGCTCCCGGGTCAAGCCCGGGGCGGGCTCCCGGGTCAAGCCCGGGGCGGGGTCAAGAGAGGATTAACCATCTTCGCCGATTGCTCGGGCATGGCTCAGTGGGTCTACATCATGGCCTCCCGTCCGGGCGGTGCGCTTTACGTGGGGCGGACCGGCAATCTTCGCGCACGGGTGGAGGCGCATCGGGCTGGGCTTTCCGAGCACACGGCGCGGTATCGAATCCGGACGCTCGTCTGGTTCGAGGAGCACGACGATTTCCAGGCATCGCTTCGGCGGGAGCGTGCGCTCAAGCGGTGGCGGCGCGTCTGGAAGGATCAGCTGATCGCCAGCGTGAATTTCGAGTGGAAGGACATCACGCATCTCATTCCGTGAGTGCGTGGCCGGTCACAGCAGTGGACCCCGCCCCGGGCCTGACCCGGGGCCTCGACCTCGCGCGGGAGGCCCCGGGTCAAGCCCGGGGCGGGGCTTCTTCAGGGAGACGGACATGAGCACAGTCATCAAGGGCGGGACGGTCGTCACGGCGGACCTCACCTATGCGGCCGACGTGAGGATCGAGGGCGGGCGGATCGTGGAGATCGGGCCGAACCTCAAGGGCGACACGGTTCTGGATGCGGCGGGCTGCTACGTCATGCCCGGGGGAATCGACCCGCATACGCATCTCGAGATGCCGTTCATGGGGACCTATTCCTCGGACGATTTCGAGAGCGGGACGCGGGCGGCGCTGTCGGGCGGGACGACGATGGTGGTGGACTTCGCGCTGCCGTCGCCCGGGCAGGGGCTCCTCGACGCGCTCAAGATGTGGGACAACAAGTCGACGCGGGCGACCTGCGACTACAGCTTCCACATGGCGGTGACCTGGTGGGGCGAGCAGGTCTTCGACGAGATGCCGAAGGTCGTGGACCGGGGCATCAACACGTTCAAGCACTTCATGGCCTACAAGGGCGCGCTGATGGTGAACGACGACGAGATGTTCGCCGCCTTCCGCCGCTGCGCCGAGGTGGGCGCGATCCCGATGGTCCATGCCGAAAACGGGGACGTGGTGGCCGAGCTTCAGCGCAAGCTGATGGAGGAGGGCAACACCGGCCCCGAGGCACATGCCTACTCCCGGCCGCCGGAGGTCGAGGGCGAGGCCACGAACCGGGCGATCATGATCGCCGACATGGCGGGGGTGCCGCTCTACGTCGTCCACGTCTCCTCCGAGGACGCGCATGAGGCGATCCGGCGGGCGAAGGCGCTGGGGCGGCGGGTCTGGGGAGAGCCCTTGATCCAGCACCTGACGCTGGATGACAGCGAGTACCGGCACCCCGACTGGGATCATGCGGCGCGGCGGGTGATGAGCCCGCCGTTCCGGGATCGCAAGCATCAGGACAGCCTCTGGGCGGGGCTCGCCTCGGGGTCGCTGTCGGTGGTGGCGACCGACCACTGCGCCTTCACGACCGAGCAGAAGCGCTACGGCGTGGGCGACTTCACGAAGATCCCGAACGGGACCGGGGGCCTCGAGGACCGGATGCCGATGCTCTGGACGGCGGGGGTGAACACGGGCCGGCTCACCATGAACGAGTTCGTGGCGGTGACGTCCACGAACATCGCCAAGATCCTCAACTGCTATCCCCGGAAGGGTGCGATCCTCGTGGGGGCGGATGCCGATATCGTCGTCTGGGACCCGAAGAAGGAGAAGACGATCACGGCGGGCGCGCAGCAATCGGCCATCGATTACAACGTCTTCGAGGGCAAGCACGTGGTGGGCCTGCCGCGCTTCACGCTCACGCGGGGCAAGGTGGCGATCCATGACGGGGAGGTGCGGACCGAGGAGGGTCACGGCCAGTTCGTGGCGCGGGAGCCGCGGGGGGCAGTCAACCGGGCGCTGTCGACCTGGAAGGAACTGACCGCGCCCAGGCGCGTGGAGCGGACGGGCATTCCGGCGAGCGGGGTCTGAGCGTGAAGGTTGCCCTCGTCACGGCGGGCGGCAGCGGCATGGGCGCGGCCTGCGCCCGGCGGCTGGCGGCGGACGGTTATGCGGTCGCCGTCCTCTCCTCCTCCGGCAAGGGGGAGGCGCTGGCGGCGGAGCTGGGCGGGGTCGGCGTGACCGGGTCGAACCGGGAGGTCGCCGATCTCCAGCGGCTCGTCGATGCCGCGATGGCGCGGTGGGGGCGGATCGACGTGCTCGTCAACAGCGCGGGGCACGGGCCGAGAAAGCCCGTGCTCGAGCTGACGGACGCGGACTGGCAGACGGGGATGGAGGTCTATTTCCTCAACGTTGTCAGGCCCTTGCGGATGGTCGCGCCGATCATGGCGGGGCAGGGCGGCGGGGCGGTCGTCAACATCTCGACCGCATGGGTCGCGGAGCCGTCGCCGATGTTCCCGACCTCGGCGGTGTTCCGGGCGGGGCTGGCGGCCTTCACCAAGATCTTCGGGGACGAATGGGCCGCGAAGGGCATCCGGATCAACAACGTGCTGCCCGGCTGGATCGACAGCCTGCCCGCGACCGAGGAGCGCCGGCAGGCGGTGCCGATGGGGCGCTATGGCCGGTCGGAAGAGGTCGCGGCGACGGTGGCGTTCCTGTGCTCGGAGGGGGCGGGATACATCACCGGGCAGAACATCCGGGTGGACGGCGGGCTCACGCGGCATGTGTGAGGGGCGGGTGTGCCTGCGCTTTGGGCAGATGCCTTCGCGACGGGCGGATTCCGGGGTTCCGGGCATTGCAAAGGTTCGGAATTTCGGGTGACGTCGCGGGGTTCAGGGGACGAGGGGATCGAGGTGGGGAAGAAGGACGACGCTTTCCTGTTCGTGCGGATCGGTGCGCGCGATGACGGCGCGGACGGGGGCATCGCTGTCGTTGAAGGGGAGGTGGGGGACATCGGCGGGGATGTAGATCAGGTCGCCCGCGGCGGTCTCCATGATGTGTTCGAGCCGCTCGCCCCAGGCCATCTTCGCGCGGCCTTCGAGGACGTAGATCGCGGTTTCGTGGGTGGCGTGCTTGTGGGCCTTGGCGCGGCCGCCGGGGGGAATATCCAGGAGATGCATGCAGATGCCTTGCGCGCCGGTCGTCTCGCGGGCGATGCCTTCGAAGTAGGAAAAGCCCTGCTTGCCTGCATAGGTGGCGCCGGGGCGGAGTTTCTGGCAGTCGGGCATGGTCGGTCCTCCCCTGGGGTGGCGACATGGTAACCGAGACGGGGGCGGCCGCGAAGGCGGTGATCGAGGCGCGGGGCGTGGGGCTCACGTTCCAGACGGCGGACGGTCCCGTTCATGCGCTGAAAGACGTCAACCTGCGGATATCGCAGGGCGACTTCGTGAGCTTCATCGGGCCTTCCGGCTGCGGGAAGACGACCTTCCTGCGCTGTGTCGCGGCGCTGGAGACGCCGACCGAAGGGACGCTGACGGTCAACGGGATGAGCCCGGACGAGGCGCGGCGGAAGCGGGCCTATGGGTACGTGTTCCAGGCGGCGGGGCTCTATCCGTGGCGGACCATCGGGGACAACGTGCGGCTTCCCCTTGAAATCATGGGGTATTCCAGGGACGAGCAGGCCGAACGCGTGCGGCGGACGCTGGCGCTCGTGGACCTCGAGGGGTTCGAGAACAAGTTTCCGTGGCAGCTTTCGGGCGGGATGCAGCAGCGGGCGTCCATTGCCCGGGCGCTGGCCTTCGATGCCGATATTCTCCTTATGGATGAACCCTTTGGCGCGCTCGACGAGATCGTGCGGGACCGGCTCAACGAGGAGCTTCTGAGCCTCTGGGCGCGGACGGGGAAGACCATCGGCTTCGTCACGCATTCGATCCCGGAGGCGGTGTATCTCTCCACCCGGATCGTGGTGATGAGCCCGCGGCCGGGGCGGATCACGGACGTGATCGAGAGCCCGCTGCCGAAGGAGCGGCCGCTCGACATCCGCGACAGCCGGGAATTCCTCGAGATCGCGCACCGGGTGCGCGAGGGGTTGAGGGCGGGCCATGCCTACGAGGAATGACGTCCGGAAAGCGTATGGATCGCGTATGGGAATCGTATGGGTGATTGCGCGCGGTCGCGGGGTTCGGGGCGGGGGGCGTTTCGGATGACCGCGGGCTCCTACCTCTGGCTCGGCGCGGCGATGACGATCTTCCTGGCCGCGAGTTCGCTCCTGCGCCGCTATGTCGACGTGCAGGCGGTCTGGCTCGTTCTCGTCGCGCTGCTCCTCTACTGTGTCGGCAACCTGATGATGGTGCGGCTGATGCGCGAGGGCGGCATGGCGGTCGCCATTTCCGTCTCGGCCGTGCTCCAGCTTCTCATGGCGAACGTGGTGGCCATCGCCGTCTTCGGAGAGCGCCCGACGCTCGTCCAGTTCGCGGGCATCGCGCTGGGCGCGGTGGCGGTGGTGCTGATCCTGTCGCCGTGGAAGGGGGCGGGCGGATGAGGAAGACGCTGTCCGTTCTCACGGTGCTCCTGATCATCGTCGCGGTCTGGTACGCGGGCGCGGTCTGGCTCAACAGCCAGTGGACGCTCGACCAGGCGGCGCGGTCGGGGGCGGAGGTGACCTTCTCCGACATCCTGCACGACACGATGAACCAGCAGCGGCCCAAGCTGCCGCCGCCGCATCAGGTGGCGAAGGCGCTGTGGGACGGGATCACGGCCGAGCCCGTGACGTCGAAGCGGAGCCTTGTCTATCACGCCTGGATCACCGTGGAGGCCACGATCACGGGGTTCCTGCTGGGGCTGGTCGTGGGCGTCGTGCTGGCCGTGGGGATCGTGCAGTTCCGGGTGCTGGACCTGAGCGTGATGCCCTGGGCGGTGATCAGCCAGACCATCCCCATCGTGGCGCTCGCGCCGATGATCGTGGTCCTGTCGAATTCGCTGGGGCTGGGGGAGCGACTCGGGCTCGACAACCGGCTCGTCTCGAAGACGATCATCGCGGCCTATCTGAGCTTCTTCCCCGTCCTTGTCGGCATGGTGAAGGGGCTGAGAAGCCCCGAGGCGAGCCATCTGGACCTGCTGACCACCTACAGCGCCTCGGGCGCGCAGACCTTCTGGAAGCTCAGGCTCCCGGCGTCGGTCCCCTATCTCTTCGCCTCGCTCAAGGTTGCCATCGCGGCGGCGCTCGTGGGCGCCATCGTGGGCGAGCTGCCCACCGGCGCGGTCGAAGGCCTTGGCGCGCGGATGCTGGTCGCCTCCCAGTTCGGGCAGCCGCTTCTGATGTGGGCCTCGCTCTTCATGGCGGCCATCGTCGCGGGCCTCCTGATCCTGGGCGTGGGCGTGATCCAGAAGATGGCGGATGCGCGGATGGGGGTCCGGCCATGACGGCGCTGTGGTTCGCCATTGCCTTCTGGCTCGCGGCCTGGGCGGCGAACGTGATCCTCGCGCGACGGGCGCATCCGAAGTTCGCGGGGATCGTGGTCCCGCTTCTCTTCGGTGCGGCGATCATCGCGCTCTGGGAGGGGGGCGTCACCGGCCTGTCGGTGCCCGAGGTGATCCTGCCCCCGCCCTCCACCATCCTCGCCACCATGGCGGCGAACACCGGGCTTCTGTGGTCGGATTTCGTGCAGACCATCGTGAAGGGGGCGCTGTCGGGCTACGTGATCGGCTGCGGCGCGGCGATCCTCGTCGCCATCCTCGTGGACCGGTCGCCCTTCCTGACGGAGGGGCTCCTGCCCGTGGGCAACTTCGTGGCGGCGCTGCCCATCGTGGGGGTCGCGCCGATCATGGTGACGTGGTTCGGCTTCGGCTGGGAATCGAAGGCCGCCGTGGTGAGCGCGATGGTGTTCTTCCCGGTGCTGATCAACGCGGTGGCGGGGCTGAAGGCCGCGGACCGGATGCAGGCGGACCTGATGCACACCTGGAGCGCGGGCTACTGGCAGACGCTCCTCTACCTGCGGCTTCCGTCGGCGATGCCGCTCATCTTCAACGGGCTCAAGATTTCCACGACGCTGGCGCTCATCGGGGCCATCGTCGCGGAATTCTTCGGCTCTCCCACCCGCGGCATGGGCTTCCGCATCTCGACCGCGGTCGGATCGCTTGCCCTGCCGATGGTCTGGGCGCAGATTGTCGTGGCCGCCTTGGCGGGCACGGCATTTTTCGGGCTCGTGACGCTGATCGAACGGCGCGTCACGTTCTGGCACCCGTCGCAAAGGGGGGTGCGGTGACAATGACAACAGAGAGGTACCTGACGATGAAGAAGTTACTGGCGGGAACGGTTCTGGCGGCGCTGGCCGCGAGCGGAGCCTGGGCGCAGGACGCGGTGCGGATGCAGCTCAAGTGGGTGACGCAGGCGCAGTTCGCGGGCTACTACGTGGCCGAGGCGAAGGGCTTCTACGACGAGGAGAACCTCGACGTCACGATCCTGCCGGGCGGCCCGGACATCGCGCCCGAGCAGGTGATCGCGGGCGGCGGCGCCGACGTGATCACGACCTGGATGCCGGCGGCGCTCGCCGCGCGGGAGCGGGGCGTGCCGCTCGTCAACATCGCGCAGCCGTTCAAGAACCAGGGCCTGTCCTTCGTCTGCCGCAAGGACATGGGCGTGGAATCCACCGACGACTTCCCCGGCAAGACGCTGGGCGTGTGGTTCTTCGGGAACGAGTATCCGTTCTACGCCTGGATGGCGAAGCTGGGTCTCGCGACCGACGGCAGCGAGGGCGGCGTGACGGTGCTGAAGCAGGCCTTCGACGTCGAGGCGCTGCTGAACGGCTCGGCCGCCTGCATCTCGGTCATGACCTACAACGAGTACGGGCAGGTGCTGGACGCAGGCCTGACGCCCGACCAGCTCACCTTCTTCTCCTATGCCGACCAGGGCGTGAAGGTCATGGAAGACGGGCTCTACGTGCTCGAATCGAGCCTTGAGGACCCGGCCTTCAAGGACAAGATGGTGCGCTTCGTGCGGGCCACGATGAAGGGCTGGAAATACGCCGAGGAGAACCCCGAGGAAGCCGCGCAGATCGTCGTGGACGCCGACCAGACCGGTCTCCAGACGCTCGAGCACCAGACCTACATGATGGGCGAGGTGGCGAAGCTCACCGCAGGCTCCAATGGCGCGCTCGACCCGGCCGACTTCCAGGCGACGGTGGACGCGCTTCTGGCGGCGGTGAGCCCGGAGAACCCGGCCATCACCAAGGCGCCGGACGCGGGCGCCTGGACGCACGACATCTCGGACGCGGCGCTCCAGTAACGCCGCAGACAAACCGGAACGGCGCGGGCGCAGGCTCGCGCCGTTTCCAATCGGTGATGCAGGATTGCCGCAGCGTCATGGGCGAGTCGCGGCACCGGCGCCCGAATCGGTTGGCCGGAGGGGCGGGGCGGCGCTAGCCTTCGGCCCATCGGACGCGGGATCAACCCGCGCCGGACGAGGCAGAGCAGTGACATGACAGAGATCATCCGGCGGGCGCTCGGCCCGGTCGAACCCCGAACCGCATGGCTGCGCTGGCGCCGCTGGTGGCTGAAGGCGCTGTGACCGGCCGGGACCGCGCGGCCCCGGCCGGGGCCGCCCCCTACGGACAGGGCGCGGTGCGGTAGGTGCCGTCGCCCACGGCATAGGCGCAGGTGCGCTGATCCTCGAGACTCCGCGCCACCACGGTGCCGGCGGCGGCGCCGGCGAGCGCGCCGACGACGGTCCAGGCCGTGTCGTCCGCCAGCGCCTCGGCGGTGAGCGCACCAAGCGCCGCGCCCGTGCCGCCGGCGATGATCGTGCGGTTGTTCGTGGTCTCGCAGCCCGACAGCGCGAGGGTGGCCGCCGTGGCGGCCGCGATCAGGGACGTCTTCATCACTCGTCTCCGGTACCGGGGCGCCCGCGGCGGGGCCCCTTCTGGCGCGTGAACGCGCGAGGCTTGAAGAAGGTTCACGGGCGCGCTCTGATGCACCGGCAAGACGGGAGGAGGGCGCTTTGATCGACCTGAACGGAAAGACGGCGCTGGTGACGGGATCGGGGCAGGGCATCGGCCTCGCCATCGCCGAGGCGCTCGCGGGCGCGGGGGCGCGGATCGCGCTGCACGGCCTGCCCGGGGACGCCGCGCAGCACGATGCGAAGACGCGGCTCCGCGCGGCGGGAGCGGCGGACGCGCAGGCCTTCGACGCCGACCTGCGCGACCCCGACCGGATCGCCGAGCTGATGGCGGCGGTGGCGGCCTGGGGCGGGGTGGACATCCTCGTCAACAACGCGGGGATTCAGCAGACCGCACCCCTCGCCGAAGTGCCGCGCGCCATCTGGGACAGCATCCTCGCCGTCAACCTGTCGGCCTGCTTCCACACGATGCAGGCGGCGCTGCCCGCGATGGCGCGGCGCGGCTACGGGCGGGTGATCAACATCGCCTCGGTCCAGGGGCTCATCGGCTCGGTCGACAAGGCGCCCTACGTGGCCGCGAAGCACGGTCTCGTCGGGCTGTCCAAGGTCGCCGCGCTCGAATACGCGGCGGCGGGGGACCCGGCGCAGGGCGGCGTGACGGTCAACTGCATCTGCCCCGGCTGGACCGAGACGGACCTGGTCGAGCCGCAGATCCTGGCGCGCGCGCAGGCCGTGGGCGGGGACCGCGCGGCGGGCATCTCGGCGCTCCTGGCGGAAAAGCAGCCGTCGCGCCGGATGTCGCGGCCGGCCGAGATCGGCGCGCTCGCGCTCTGGCTCTGCTCGCCCCTTGCCCACAACATGACGGGCGCGGCGCTTCCCGTGGACGGGGGCTGGACGGCCCAGTGATCGGTGCCGCGCCTCGCGCGCGCTTCTCCTGCTTCCATCGACCTGCAAATATCCTCGGGGGAGCGCGAGGGGGCAGACAGCCCCCTCGCTGCCTCGCTCGCCGCCCTGCGGGCGGGCGGGGTCAGTCGACCCGCTGCCTCCTCGGCTCGCCCCCCCGGCGCCCCTTCCGCTCGCAGGCGATCTGTGGCATCCGCTCCCCGTCCCCCGCGCGCGGCAGGAGCCCATGAGCCATACCCCCGACGACCCCGCCATGCCCGTCGCCTGGACGCGGATCGCCGCCCTCGCCGTCGGGATCGCCTTCATGCTCGCGGCGCTGCCCTTCGCCGTCTGGCAGGTGACCTCGCAGCCCGACGAGGCGCGCTACACGGTGGCGGCGGCGCGGATGATGGCCTCGGGCGACTACATCATCCCCTATGCCGCCTGGGGCGAGGTGCGGCTCCTCAAGCCGCCGCTCGTCTACTACCAGGTCGTGACGGGCTTCGCGCTCTTCGGCCAGTCGGTCTTCGCGGTGAAGTCCATGTGGATCCTCAGCGCGGCGGTGGTGCTGGTGCTCACCTGGGCGCTGGCGCGCGGGATCGGGGCGGGGCGGACGGGCGCGGTGGCAGCGGTCGCGGCGCTTGCCTCCAACATCCTGTTCTTCCAGGGCGCGCTGACCCACAACCCCGACATGCCGATGGTGCTGGGCATGACGCTGGCCATGCTGGGCTTCGTGCGGCTCCTGACGGACGACGACCCGCCCGCCTGGGCGCCCTGGGCCGCCTGGCTCGGCGTCGCCTGGGCGTTCCTTGCCAAGGGGATGCTCGTCCTTCTCCTCGTCGCGCTGGCGCTTGGGCTGCGCGCGGCCTACCGGCGGCTGCATGTGGCCGGGCGGAACGAGATCGCGGCGATCGCCGTGGCGGTCGTGGCCTCGGGCTGGTGGTGGGTCGTTGTGGCCTTCCGGGAGCCCGAGGCGCTCGTCTCGCAATTCTTCGGGGACCAGGTGGGGCGCAAGGCGATGTTCGATCCGCTGGCGGCGGTGGAGGCGTTCGCGGGCCTCGCGGCCTTCCTCGTGATCGGGTTCCTGCCGGTGCTCATCGCCTCTCTGCCCTGGCGCGGGCTGAGGCGGCCGCCGCTGTCTCCCGGCGTCGTCCTGCTCGCCGCCTGGGCGGCGCTCATCACCGTGCTCTTTTCCTTCGGCATCTATCAGCCCGCGCGCTATCTCCTTCCGGCGCTGCCGGGGATTGCGGCGATCGTCGGGCTGGCCCTGTCGCCCCTGGGGGAGGAGGCGCTGGCCCGTCGGGGGGGGCGGGCGGTGCGGACCCTCCTCGCGCTCACGCTGGCCGTGGTGGTCGTGTCCGCGGCGATCGTCTACGGCGGCGCGTCGGTGCTGGCCGCGTTCGGCACGCTGGCGGGCGGGCTTGCCGTCATCGCGGGGCTCTGGTGGCTCGCGGGGCGGGGGCGGCCCTGGATCGCGCTGCCGCTCATGGCGGTGTGGCTGCCGGTGACGCTGCTTCTCACCTGGCCCGCGGCGCGGGTGATCGCCTTCCCCGCCGCCGCGGACTTCGGCGTCGCGGCGGTGGAGGAGAGCGGGCTGCCGACCGACGAGGTGGTGATCTTCGGGCGCTGGCGGTTTCTCGACCGGGTGGGCCTGCGCGCCCCGCCGATCGAGGGCTACCGCTTCGCGCTGAGGTTCGACGAGGCGATGCTGGAGGGCGCGGGGCTGGTCCTGACGGACGACCTGCCGGTGGCGGAGCTGCTCGAGGCGATGGGCTGGACGGTGCGGGTCGAAAGCGGCGCGCCCGAGGCGTTCGGGGCGGGCGACCTCTGGGCGGCGATCGTCGCGCGGGACATCGCGGGCCTGCGCGCGACGTTCGGAGAGAAGCTCTACATCGCCACGGCGCCGGGCGCGTCGTGAGGCGGCGCGCGGGAACGGAGAGGGGGAAGACGGCATGGGCCTGATCGAACTGGCGGCGCTGACGCCTGTCGCCGAGGGCGGGGGGCGGCGCGTCTACCTGCACCCCGCCTTCCCCGACTGTCTCCTGAAGGTGGAGAAGGACAAGCCCCCGGCCACTGCGCGGCAGAAGGTGGACCGGCTGCTGGCGAGCCGGCTGCCGTCCTTCGCGGTGCGCGACATGCGCAGCGAGATCGGCGCCTACGTCGACGCCCGCCTGCGCCCGGACCGGCCCGATGGCCCGTTCCCGGCGGCCGAGTTCCGGGGGCTCGTGGACACCGATCTTGGACTGGCCATGCGGGTGCAGCGCATCTCGGTCGCGGGGCAGGTGCTGGGACCCACGGTGCGGAGCCTCGCGGGGCCGGATGTCGCGCTGTCGGACGCGCATCTGGCGCTTCTGAACGAGTTCGCGGCGAGCCTCTTCGCCTGGAACCTGCGGACGCGCGATCTCAACCCGCGCAACATCGTGCTGGGCGACCACGACGGGGGCGAGCGGTTCTACCTTGTCGACGGTCTGGGCGACGTGACGGTCGTGCCCCTCAACACCTGGTTCGACGCGGCGAACCGGGTGGAGCTGAACCGGCAGTTCGACCTTTGCGCCGGGCGGTTGCGGCTGCGCTGGGACAAGGGACGCCGGACCTTCGCGCGCGGCTGAGGGGCCGCGGGGTCAGACCCGGGCGGCCGTGATCACTCGTTGCAGAGCAGGGAGGCGCCCGGCGCGTTCGCGGAAGGGTCGTCCGAACAGGCGGCGTCGAGATCGGCGGGCGTGAGCTCGGAGCCGGGGCTTTCCGGCGTGCAGGCCGCGAGCAGCGCGAGCGCGAGGAGCATGGCAAAGGGCTTCATCTGGATCTCCCGGGCGGGGCAGGCGGCCCCGGATGAGAATGGTCATCACGGGAACGTTATCCGGGAGGAGCGTGGGACCGCAATGGGCGTGTGCATCGCGGATGTTCCCGGGGCGGGCGTCTGCGGCGCGCGCCTGCGCAGGGTGCGCGGAGGCGCGCCGAGTCCGGGTGCGGGCGGGTGAAGGCCGCCGGCCGGGCTCGCGTTCTGCGGGAGGATAGCGGCGGACGGCTGCCGGGGGGCAGCGGCCCCGCGCCGGTGCTCGGGCGCGGGGGCGATTGCGGGTGGCGGCGCGGGACGGGCCGCGAAAGACAGGCCCCCGCGCCGTCCGCTGGGGGCGGCGCTCACCTCAGGACGGAGACGACTGATGAAGCTTCTGATCGCCGCGGCGCTGGCCGCGCTTCCGCTTGCCGCCCATGCCGCGCCCGACGTGGTGACGCCCGCGGATACGATCCACCCGAACATCCACACCAAGGTGGGCCGGGGCGACGGGACGAACGCCAACCCGAACGGGGCGAACGAGAACGGCGGGCGAATCCACGGGATCGCGAACGTGCCGGGCAAGGGCGGGGGGCATCCGAACGCCGATGGCGTCAAGGGCCAGGCCAATGAGCTCGAGACGGTTCACGGCGGGATCGGCGCGAAGAACAAGAACGCCCGATGACACAGGGCCTCCCCCGCGCCGGCGGCGCGGGGGAGCGCTCAGAGCATCTCGTCGGCGCGGCGGCGTTCGGCGTAGATGAGCCAGAGGTTGCGCAGGTAGATGAACACGCCCAGCGACTGGCCGAGGATGAAGACCGGGTCGCCCCGGTGGACGGCATAGGCGAAGAGCGTGATCCCGCCGCCCAGCGAGAAGTACCAGAACATGATTGGGATCGTGGAGCGGCCCGCGCGTTCCGAGGCGATCCACTGCACGAGGAAGCGCGCGGTGAACAGGAGCTGGCCGCCCAGGCCGAAGATCACCCACCAGAGTTCGGTGCGGTTGTTGACGTTGAGCCAGGAAAAGAGCGTTTCTTCCACGTCGCGGTCCTCGCTGTCTCAGACGTCGGCAGGTTCGGTCTTCTTGCGGCGGCGGATCAGCCACATCACGCCCAGAAGGTCGGCCACCCCCACGAACGCTCGCTGGATGTTGGTGTAGTTCGACCGTCCCCCGCCGCGCGGCCGGTGGCTCACGTCGACGAGCGCCACCTCCCAGCCGTCGCGCTTGAAGAGCGCGGGCAGGTAGCGGTGCATGTGGTCGAAGTAGGGCATGGTCAGGAACACCTCGCGCCGGAACGCCTTGAGGCCGCATCCGGTGTCGCGCGTCCCGTCCTTGAGCGCCCAGCCCCGCAGCTTGTTGGCCCATTTCGACGCGGTCTTCTTCGACCAGGTGTCCTGCCGCCCCACGCGCTGGCCCGCGACGAGCGCGAGCCGGGGCGGCGCCGTGGGGTCGAGGAGGGGGGCCGCGAGCTTGGGCAGTTCCTCGGGCGGGTTCTGCCCGTCGCCGTCGAGCGTGCAGACGATGCGCCCCGCGGCGGCGCGGACGCCCGAATGCACGGCGGCGCTCTGCCCGCCGGAGCGGGGGTGGCGGAGGAGGCGGATGCGCGGGTCGGCCGCGCCGGCCGCGCGGACGGCCTCGCCCGTGGCGTCGGTCGAGCCGTCGTCCACGACGATCACCTCGAAGGAGGCCACGCCGTCGAGCGCCGCCACGATGCCGTCGAGCAGGCTGCGGATGTTCTCGGCCTCGTTCCGGGCCGGGATCACGATGCTGAGGTCGGTCATCGCCGGTTGCTCCCGTCCGGGCGTCGCGCCGCCCGCCCCTTCCATAGCTGCGGTCGATCTGCACCGAAAGGCCGCGCGAGGAAAGCACCGGATTCCTGCCGCGACGTTTTTTCCGCCGCTGTGGCGGATCGTCCCGTCAGCGCGACAGCACGCCCCGAACGACGTCGATCAGGGTGAGCGTGGGGTCGAAGCGGCCGCTCTGGATGAATTCGAGCGTCTCGGCGATGACGAGCGGATCGTTCATCATGAAGGTATGCGTCACCGGCAGCACGATGTGGTCGGTGAGGCCGGGCAGGTAGGTGCTGCTGACCGACACCTTCCCGTCGTCGGGGCCTTCGATGACCGAGGAGAAGTAGGGGTTGAGCGACCGGTTTCCGGCGATCACGCCGATCTCGACCTTGGGCAGGCCGAGCCGGTTGGGCAGGCTGTCCGGGCCGGTGCCGAGTTCCAGCCCCGCGGGACCGTTGATCCACTGGAACGGGCCGAGGTCCCCGAAGGTATCGACGAGCTCCGATCCGCGGTTCGGCGGCGCGAGCATCACCACGCGGCCCATGCGGGGCGGGCGATGGTCCTCGAGCCAGAGGCGGGCGAGGATGCCGCCCATCGAATGCGTGACGAAATGCGTGGTGCGGTTGCCGCATTCGGCGACGGCGGGCGGGACGGCGAGTTCCACCAGCTCCTCGAGCGGAAGCTCGGTCGAGGGGTAGGTGCGGTTCACCGTGTGGTAGCCCAGAGTGCGGAACGTCTCTTCCATCACGGTGAAGGAGGCGGCGGTCCGGGCGAGGCCGTGAAGGAAGATCACGCAGTCGTCCTGCGGCGTGGCCCGGGCAGGCAGCGGCACGGCGAGGAGGAGGACAATCGGGATCCAGGGCTTCATGCGCCGATAGGTAGTGCGGGAGGGCGCGGGTTGCGAGGGGGAACATGCCGCGGGTCGACGCGACGCGGCGGCACGCTAGGCTCTGGCGCGGCAGCGTGCAGGAGAGGCGGCGGATGGCGGATCGGGTGGCGGTGGTGGGGGCGGGGCTTGCGGGGCTCGTGGCGGCCTCGCGGCTCGCGGCGGGCGGCTGCGCGGTCACGGTCTTCGAGAAGAGCCGGGGGCTGGGCGGGCGGCTCGCAACGCGGCGGGCGGAGTGGGGGACCTTCGACCACGGGGCGCCGGTGGTGCATTGCGAGGCGTGGCAGGTTCGCCCGCTGGAGGCGCGCGGGTCCTGCGTGCGCTGGGGCGAGCTTGGGCATGTGGGGCTTCCCGGGATGTCGGGGCTGGTCCGGCCGCTGGCGGAGGACCTGGAGGTGCGGACGGAGGCCGAGGTCGCGGGTGTCTCGGCGGGACCGGGCGGGGTGGTCCTGCGGTTCGCGACGGGCGCCGAGGCCGGGCCCTTCGCGCGGGTAGTGCTGGCGATCCCGGCGCCGCAGGCCGCGCGGCTTGCCGCGGGGATTGCGGGCGCGGACGCGCTGGAGGCGGTCGCCATGGGGTCGGTCTGGACGCTGATGGCGGCCTTCGCCGAGCGGCCGGACCTGCCCGACATGGTGCGGCCGGGCGGGGCTCTCGACCTCGTGCTGCGGGACGGCGCCAAGCCCGGGCGGACCGGCGAGGGCTGGGTCGCCCATGCCGCGCACGACTGGACGCGGGCGCGGCTGGACCTGGCGCGCGAGGCGGTGCTGCCGATGCTGCTGGCCGAACTCGACGACCTGGCCGAGGGGCGGCTGCCGCGGCCCGCGCACGTGGCGGCGCATCGCTGGCGCTTCGGGCTGACGGAGCGCGCGATGGGCGCGCCGTTCGCAACGCTCGCCGGGGGCGCGGTGCTGGCGGGCGGGGACTGGGCGCTGGGTGCGCGGGCGGAGCACGCCTGGCTCTCGGGGCAGGCCATGGCGGAGGCGGT
>VFQP010000637.1_pt1 | contig 60678 bp, 111 predicted proteins | sample 3512351 | NCBI WGS metagenome assembly VFQP01 (sample SAMN10412372, study PRJNA504923) | tailings metagenome | isolation source: Relicate 1 Philex TSF1 revegetated site | place: Philippines: Tuba, Benguet | collected 2017-08-29 | reverse complement strand
ACCTGGTATGTGCTGCTTCTCAGGTAGAAACGTGGCTTGCTGTGCAGCACAATGTTGGGTGGACTCGCATGATGAATGAAGTTGGGCTGTATGACTGACATTTGTATTGGGTCCTGACTCTGTGCGCGCGCTTGTTTGCATTCAGATGTCCACCAACTTATACACCACATACCCCAGCATACCAAGCTTCCATTGCTGGCTCTACGTCTTGAGGAATGTGAGAACTTGAGGAACGTGAGAACAGTGACCACCTTGATCTCTCCCTCCACAGAGAGTGGGCCCGTAAGCTCCACATGTTGTACTCTAAAGTCATAGTTGGTCAGGAGCCGCATGTAGTGCTGGTCTTCATAGAAATGCAAAGCCGATACAGCGTTGACGCACGCACAGCACGCACAACTTGACAAGCAAGACTTTAATCCGCAGCATGCTGTGGCTCCGAATGCATAATTCGCTCAAACTTATATTGTGCATGTTGTGTGGCACAAATGTTTTGATGATCATTATTTCATGAAATAACAGAAGATGAAGATTAGTAAATTGTAATTCGTTTCGTTTTCTTGTGATTGCGCTTCAAGAAGAACAAAATTGTTTTCGATCGCGTGGTGTCTCAGCAATAAAAAGAAAATCTAGACCAGATGGCCAACGCCAGCAGTCGTTGCAAACTGTGCCACACGATTGAACTTGTAGTTGTTTTAATGTGTGCCCTGCAAGTCTGTAGCCCCTCTCGTATAGGTCTGCATGCTTCCTATCATGTCAATGATCGCCGGATGAGATTACTTACCAATTATGATATGGGGGTGCAACATATCCAGCTGACAGGAGGGTTAAAGGTGGATGGGGAGACCAAGGTGGTTAGCGTCCTGACCTTTCTCAAAACATGCAAAGCCAGCAACGGCAGCCTGGTATGGCTGTTGTACACATATCTGTATACCTCACATGCTTTGCACACGAAGCCAACCCATCAACTGCAGGTGTGGCATGGGCGGGCAGTTGTGTACGACCCCTTGCAGATATCGGTGAATTATCCAGGGTGGATGTTCCATGTCAGCCCACCCAACATCATATTTGGCACTCAGCCCCAATTCTTTTTGCGAACGAGCAAGTACTCGTTGTCCCGTGACGATGATCACACAATTTATAATTTCAGCCTGCCACACTTGTACAAACTCGACACTGGTCACGAGGCAATGGCCCCGCCATGGTTGCTGCAAATGACAATGGACAACCCACCGGAGCCTTTGGACTTTTATTTTGGCATAAATGATTGGAATTACACGGCATACATGTCTCAGTCATTCATGGCATTACCAGAATACATTTTGCCCAGTGAGGTATGTTGACGATAATCCTCTCAATATCTTGCACACAATTCACAATAATGCCACACCCAAAAATCAGAGTCACCCAATCAGTGTGTACTCCATGTTGTGTCCACTGTTTGGTGTTGAGCCAAATATTGCTGCAAAGCAAGTGGCTCAATATGCTCGACACAATGCGTTGTTGGGCTTCAATGCCACCATACTATATGAGCGTGGCACATACCTGCCAATTTTGGTGCATGATCATGCAACCAGGAAGCTGCTCCACTCCGGTGATCTTCAGGTATTGTACATGAATTTGCAAACATTCTCATTTGCTGTAGGGATCATGCTACCCGAAATAACAACAGATCATGGCATGGGACCATGGGTTTGCCAGGGCTCCACTATGGAGGACACAGATGGTGGTGACCGAGTGGGGGGCTACATTCGAGTACGCCAAGTATGACCAAATCACCGCATACAACCATGCTATGACAGCCTTCTATGGGATGAATGCGTACCTGTACATAGCAGATGTAGATGAATTCTTGATTGTTCCAAGGCTGATTGACCCACCAAGGATACACAACACCATCATGCAAGGTATGTGGCATTGAAACGCAAATTGCTATTGCTTCTTATGCTTCCAACCTTTATCTGTTGTGGCACATCCACTCCCCCGGTATAGGTTGCTTGCAAGGAAGCTGGTCGTCTTATGAGCTATCACGCAAAAATTTCCCCCACTGTTATGCCCTGCAGTTGGAGGAGTTGTACAAGTGCATAACCCAGGAAGGTCGTGTTATCAGATTTCCCAAGGTGTGCATCTATTACCTTACTCTTGTTTACACATTGCACAAGACCATGCACCCCACCCCAGGTACTAAGCTTTGTGGACGACATTTACAGTGCTGCCTTACATTACTATCATGGTGGAGTACGATCAGATATCAAGTACAGAGTGATGGAAACGCCACTAGAATGCGCTTGGGTGGCGCATTCCAACGTGCACGCCATACCAGTTGGGAACTTCGTTCATGATGAATAAATTGTTCATAATACCCTCCCACGGGCTTTCCAGAAAATGCTTCATATATTCGTAGCATAACATATATATGTGTGTGTGTGTGTGTACCTAATTTGGAAGGATTAATTTACGTTAGCAATGCAGGGGCCACATAGTAAGCACTGCCCACAATCTCATTAAACGTCTGTCCAGGTGAGAAAAACACAGACAACCCAAAATCGGTGCACTTGAGTGGGGCATCTTCCGCTTTATCTGTAAGCAAAAAGCTTTCTGGCTTCAAATCCCTGTGTGTTGTGTGGGCATGTGTGAAAATGATGACCCGCCTGCTTGTTGGTGTGCAAAACAACATCGCACATACCGATGGATGATACCCATGCGATGGCAGTGTACCACAACCTTGACAATTGTACGATTGGCAGCAGCATCCTTTTCCGTGTAGGTGCCCTTGGCAAACAGTTCACCACCTGCACACAATTCCATCACCAAGTGCACTACCGTCTTGTCTTCATATGCACCGCGCATCTTCACCATGTTGGGGTCCCCTGCCAGGTGATGCATAATCTGCACCTCAATGTCTTCCTTGGACCTGTTTGGTGTTGTAAGTGTTGTGTTAGTGTCCTACGTCACACCTTGCAACACACCGCACACATACGTGAGCTTGCGTTTGGAAATGGACTTGCATGCATACTTGTCCCCCGAGCCCTTTTCCTCTGCCAAACTACCCACGCCTTAAAACACGCCCCAAGTTGTAGAGGGAGGTGACATCCTGATGAGGGGATGAGTCACACGCAGGTTGCCTAGCGAGCATAAGTACATGGGGACGTTGGCTGGCTGCACAACATTTATCGCATGCATGGTGATTGTCAACGTTGTTGCCCCGCGAGAGTCCATGGGTGCAGTCAACGGGGTAGGACAAACTATTGCTGCCTCTGTACGCACAGCTGGGCCTGCAATGGCAGGCGTGTTGTGGAGTGCGTCGCTTGGGCTCGCATGGGGTGGACACGAGTTTTTGCCATTTTCTGCTGCAGCGGTGGCTGCGCTGGTGACACAAGTATTGTATTTATGTATCAATAATGATGTTGTTGCGTGATTTTTGTGTGTACCATGTATGTATTTCGTGCAATATTCATCACTACACATGTGAAATCATTATACAGTGAAACAGTAACAATGTTATGTACTTGCAACACACAGTTCCCCTCACGTCACTCGCGAAGAAAATTATCCACTGCTCATACCAAGCTCACACTCTCTCATGCCTCCACTGGTACGGTTGGCAGCTGCACAAATGCATTCCACTTTGGCAACCCCAATGGTAGGCGCTGTGGGGCGGCTGCTGTTTGAGCATGTTGCTGTTTGGGTAGGCGTCGCTCAAGCTGCCGAATCATGTCTAGAGCTTCCTGTCGATTGATTTCGCTGTTTATGTCTTCAACCTCCAGCTCCAAGGATTGCTGTTGGTTGTTCGAGGGGAACAAAAGTGACTGACAGCACGTGCAAAACCCACACAAAGCACAAAACAAGTAGTACCTTCAAGTGATGCAATGCCTCATCAGGCATGCCCATGCGCTCACACATGCGACCAACCTCCACTCGATGTACCAATCGTGTTGGGTTGAGCTCTGCAGCACGTGTATAGCTTGCCAGTGCCTCAGGCACGGATCCCGGAATCAACGACGTGCCATACAGCACACGTACCAACCCACGCACCACAAAGTTGAGCTGTGCCATCTCATAGTGCCACCTGGGTGTTGCAATCAGTGTTGCAATATGTGTGTGTGTGTGTGTGCGTGTGTGTGTGTGTGTGTGTGCACGTGTGTTTGTGATGTGTGTAAAATACCAATGTCAACCGTGACACAACCACACACCTGCCCATGAGGTGGTGTGCCAAATCATTGCAAGGGTCCAGCTGCAACGCCGTCACCACGTCGTCCTGTGCTTGCTTGGCAAGCAGAATCTTTGTTTTGTTGTCCTTGCTCCAATATGCCAAACGCCCCTTGCTCATACTGGCTGCGACGTATGCCATGGCGTTGTTTGGCTCCGCCTCAAGTGCCTGTTGGGTATGTACAAGATGCGTGGGGAGTGTGCACAATCGTCTCTCCACATCCACAAACACACCTTGGTGGAATAGAATAGAGCCTTTTCATTGACAGGGATGCGATTGTCCACTGGGCAGTTTGGCAAAAAGGACGAGTCTGACCATTGCTTGGCAATCAGCACCAGCAGATCGACGTTGCATGGATTCGATTGCAATGCTTGCTCCAGGTAAGGGATGGCACCGTGTGGGTTGCACAGACGCTGCTGCTCCCAGGCACGCTCTGCCAAACCATGGGCACCTCGGGGAATGTTGCTGTGTGTGTTGTGGCGCATGTTCATCATAGTGTACCAAAACAAACAAATCATCTCTCCCGATCACCAACACACATACGCGTGCTCCTTGTGGTGTGCTGCATGCATGCCTCGATGACCAAATCCTCGCCACAGCCCAAAACGTCGCGCAGCGCGGCGAGTGCCTACCTCGCCCCCCTTTCCATTCACCATGTGTTGCTGATGGATGTCATGCAACCGCCCAAGTAGCTGCAGCCCAGAGGACACAACCACGCCTGTGAGAAACATGGCACCGCCGTGTGCGACTGCCACACGTGCAGGTTGGTCTGGATCGATGGGGGGGCGCTGCGAAAACCTCCGTAAAGGCTTGGCGAGTTTTGCAAGCTGTTGATGTAGAGCATCAGACATAGAAGCAGCTGCCAGCAAATGTACACGCAAACCCTCTGGAATTTGTCGTGTTGGTGGCAAGTTTGGTGGTTCAGGCATCATTGTTCCTCTACTGGGGTTTGCTTCAGGTGTCGTTGTTGTTTAGGGAGTGATGGGATACGAATGACGTGATACGGGTAACAAGGAGCAGTGCGGAGTGGAGGATGTTCAAACAGAGCAGTCGCAGATGCTAGTTTTGTTACGTGCTCCACGACTGCTGCTGTTATCTCGTTGACATGTGCTACTCGAGAACCAATATGAGAACCTCATTGGGATTTACAAAAAACGTGTACCACCAGCAAACCTACACCACACACCAGGTGCTGACTGTGCACCCCCTAAGCGCTTTCAGGTTTGCACACATCCCCCAACAATGCTTCCTTGTTCTCATCTGCATCAGCAAGTGCCTTGACACCATATGCGAGCTTGGTGGGGACCTGCTTGACAGACACGGCAACCTTGGTTGGGACCTGCTTGATCAAGCGGGCGATTGTGGCAATCAGCTCCTGCTTTGTTGGCATCTTTTCAAGCTTGCGGAACTCTGCGGGCGTCATAAACTTGCCATCCATGCATGCACCGCTGATTGACGTGGGCAGCTCACCAGCCTGTTGGTGGGTGGTGTTGGTGGTTTTGATATGTTGGTTGTGTACAGCAGGTGGTGCACAGCAGTCGTCTTCCTTCATACACACAACCAAAAAGAGCACCACCACCGCTCACACCTCTTTAGCCTCCTTGGACAGCCCAGCAGAGAGTGTCTTTTCAAAATCCAAATAGACCTTGACCGACTCTGCAATTTGGTCCTCTTGGACAAACACCCAGGCGTTGTCACCCTGTTTGTTGTAGAGGTGTGTATGTACCCACATGCGCCAATCCGAATAATACACCCACACACCCCACACACCAACCTTGGTTGCTTCCTTCAAGGGGCTAAACCCCTCGACTCGGTCTGCTGCAATGCGCATCAGTGTGTTTTTGCACACAAGTACTTCTGCTGGCATTTGCTTGCGGAAAGACTGCAACGTCTTGACCTGTGTATGATGTTGGGGTGGGTGTTGCTGCTGCAGTGTGAGGCACCAGTTCATAACGCACAACAACGTACGTCCAAGCCCTTGAAACGCATGCCAAACACCACCGAGCTGCTCTGCATCTTCTCCACAAGCAAGTCCACTGTGTCTTCCTTGCGCTGCCGTGTAATTGCGTTGCGAACCTGTTGGTGTTGGGTTCTGTGTTGTTCAAATCCCCAGCACATGCTAGTTTGACCTCACAAAATCCATCTCGTGCTCCCAACACACCTGCAATTGTCCCCTGTGACGAACGCAATGTCGCTGCTGCGTGGAGGCTCCACTGAGGAAGCAAGCCGTCCTGTGGCGAATGTGGCATGCGAGTTGGTGCAACGACGCTCACCGTTTTGATTGTTGTATGTTGTTATATCTACAGACCACTAACCTGCTCATGCTTGAGGTGCTACTCGAGGCCAGCATGTTTGTGTTTTTGCTCTATATCGTGGTCAACGATGCGCCCACAAATCCTGCTGCCGACGAGCGCTTGTCAACTAGCGTTGCCAGTTCACAGTTCACAACTAGTATTGTATATACAGATATGTGGGAGAAACAGGCGGATGAACAGGAGAAACAACAAAACCAAGAACAGCCCCGAGCGTTCACACATCTTCACAACACACAGGCAGTCAAAAGGAGTGGCAGAAAGCTGTTGTATTCTCCACCAATCACCATGGGCAGTGCATTCATGCATGCCCTCCTTTGATTAAAGCACGGGTTGGCTGCAGGCGACTGCAAAATCCTTCTTGTTGTGGGAGTGCCAGAACTCAGGACCAGGGACACATATCTACGCAAAGGTGGCAGAACAGCATTCATACGTACGTATACACAACCAAAGGAACTCTCCTGTTGCAATAGTTGTGCCGCACAAAGTCAGCAATTGTTGGCTTATACAACCCTGTTAAACGAGGGGACCTCCTTATGGTTTCAGTGCTCAACGGACCCCAGCACTTGTGTGTCACACACAACACGTCATTCACGCGAGAGAGTAACAGCATGGGTACAGTACATGAGCAGGCACGTTGCTCTTTATGCCCGTGTTGCTGCCACATTCTATTGAACTTGCTGAATTATTAATCAGAACAGACATTACTAATACCAGCAAATAAGTAAATTCACATCATAATATTCACACTTGGGCGTACAGAGGCGAACATTCAGGCGAAAATATGTGGTTGCTGCTACTCGTTTTGACAGCAGCATGGCATGCAGAGTGCGCAGTTTCTCATCACATTATCCGTGGTGTGGTGTACTTCGGGGCATGGCATGGCCTGAGCAACCAACGCCAGTGTATTATTAATGCTCTGCGAGTAGCAGAGCGTCTTGGATATGCTGTACTCCTCCCACAACTTCGTCTGAACTTTTTGGCCAACAATGCAGATGACCACTTGGTTCCTTTCCGCTCCTTGTACAAGGTAGGTTGTTGATAGGTATAGCAGCATTACCACCTTGCAGATCAAGTGTGCAACTCAAGTGTGTATCATCACCAAGGTGAGTAAGCTTCGCAAGTTGGCAAGAAAGCACAACATTACCCTGTTGGAGCACCCCTCTCAGCTCCCTGATAACCTGCTGTATTCCTGTCTTTCCCAACTAGCACGAACCCATGGCCCTTGGCCACCCGTAGCTGATCACATCTCCCGGAATGCTGACTTCTGGTGCAGGGTGAGTGTCACGGTTGATTAACCTGTTTTCAAAACACATCAGCAGAGTCTTCTTTTATTCATAGGTATTTCAAAACACACAACGCAAGACGTGGCCACGGACCATGTGCGTAGATGATGTAACCAGCTACACGGCATCCTGGGCCTTGGAGATCGAAAAGCTACCACTGCAGAATAATGTCTCGCCTGATCAGTTGTTGTCGTTGTCTGAGGTAATGCGGACTTGATGTTACCATGTCTTGTCTTGTCTTGGTACGGTATTCCATATGCACATGTTGTATCCATACCCAGGTTGATGCAGCCATTGAGGCAAGCAGCTTGATTGACAAGGAGATTGATGGTATTGTTGATGCAGTGGAGGAACAGTATGGCACTCGCTCCTTTGTGTCAGTGCATGTGCGGACAGAGGGTGATTGGGTTGCGTACTGTCTTGCTATGGACCGGCAAGATCTGTCAACATCGTGTTTTGTGGATGACAAGGAGATTGGTAAGTTTTTGCGCGAGGATGAAAAGCTTCCAAGGTATGTGCATGGGTGGTGAACTGGGTGGACGTGTTACAAACAAAAAACAAGAACAACATGACAACAGAAACACCCTCATATTTGTCTCGTCTGGGCATGCACCTTTGCCATCCTTGTGTGCTGGTTTTCGGTGTTTTCGAGCAGAAGATGTCTGGTTGAAGCGCAGCGCATTCTTTCAGAAGCACCCTGTGCGAGAGCTGTATGCACTGGTGGACTACAACTTGGCAATGCGAGGTGAAGCATTTTTCGGGAACAATCACTCCACATTTACAAAGCAATTGTCTCTAGCATTTGCACGCATGCACCGGATTAATCGTGTGTACAACACGGATTGCAAGGAAGGTGAAGACTGCAGAGGAGTGCCAGACGTATACAAGGTGTGAATGGTTGATAGGGCATGGAAAGTATGAACATGGCTCATATTCTTGTTTCCCCGTAGGTTCCCGAGTGCTTAAATACACATGACATAGTGGGCTGTGAGGCGGCGGTGCAAGTGGTACGCACCAAGATGATTGAGGAGCATTTGGGGAGGGTCAGCAAACATGGGGTAACACGCTCGTAGCTTTTCACAGACTCCAACAGTAAGTGTGACACCAGAGTGTCGCCACATGTTGCACCCACCAATGATCATGGATGTGTCAATCATGCTGAACCAAGACTGTAGCTTTTCGTATTGATACCCAACAGTGTGGATGCGGTAACAGTGCAAGAGATGAGGAATCTGTGTTTGGATATGATTTTTACACTGTTGAACATAGATTCCATGGTGTCAACACAACAGATTGCAAAAATAAGCAGTACAATGTGTATTTTAATGATGCAAGGGTGTATAGGTGGCTAAGTGAACTTTAGCCACAAGAGAACACGCCCTGGAAAAACAAAAAACTATGCGACATTTATCCTCTGCTTCAACTTGGGGCTGTCAGCACATGAGGCCTTGCGCAACAATGGCACAGTCAAGGAGAGCGATGTGGTGAGGTTCTTGTTGCTGTGCATGCTGCTCACAAGCTTGGTTTTGAGCACCCCGTACCAACAAAAGCCGCACATTGCCAGCACCATCCCTACGGCCATGGATGGCGTCAATGAATGATACTCGTCAAGCAGCGTGTTGGATAGCAGCAGCAACACAACCATCTTGACCATGCCCAACACTGTGGACGTCACTGCACATGTGGCAGCAATGACCATAAAGTGCACCACATTGTACAGGACTGCATTGACGCACGACAGCAACACTAGCTGCAGTATGGTGGCCGGTGCACCTGATGGCATTGTGGCTGCAAGTGCAAGTAATGGTCGGTACTCGGTTGCAAAAAACACAGGCAGCAGGCTCAGCAGCGACACTGGCGCCATGCACAACGTGAGCATCAATGAAGTAGTTTGGTACAGCGCCATCACCTGTGTTGTGTGTTGTTGTTGTTTTTGCAAGAACACTATCAAACATTTATTCCCGCAACAGAAATACCTTGCCACACAACACCATCATGGTGGCGTTGAGCACCGTGCTCAACAAGCAGCATGATACACCAAATGCCTCGCCAGCCACTGTGCCTTGCCACACAGCAAGCATTGTGCCAACGCAAAGCACGGTCAGTGCCATCATTTCTCGAGCTGACGGCCGTGTCTGTGCCAGCACACCCTCGCCCCGGTTCACCACAAGGGCCACCAGCGCAGTCACAACTGGCAACGATGCTCGAATAATTTGGTTCAATGTCAGGGTAATGGTCACAAGGGAATAATTATTGGTAGCAATATTGGCAGCTTGGGACATGCCTGCCAGGGCAATCAGCAGGTAGGGCTTGGTGTGCTGGATGTGTCCGTCCTGATCATGGCCCTTTGACGACTGTTGCTTTGGAGTGGGCTTGCTAAACATGGCAAGTGGCGCAAGTGTCACACAGGAGAATGCCATGTGACATATGGTGATGAGAATAGGAAACGGAAACCCAGCAATGCCCAGAAGCCATCGGTTGAAGAGATTGAGCGTCGAGTTGAGCGTCAAAAAGGCGACAACCTGCAGGGGCAGCGGAAACCACAACATATCGAACTGCCATTCCTTGAGATTATTGCTCTGTTGCTCCTCGTACACAACGACAAAAGTCAAGGCGTGCGGTAAATTACGCCGTATTTGCAATTGGACTATTACACCGTATTTGCAATTGCATTACACTTGTGTGAAGTTGTTTGTGTGGGTACATTATTCGTACCCATAGTACCCCACACGACCTGTAGTAACAACCCTCTTGAACTCGTAATCATTTTTGCTTACACTACTTTGCAGCATGTGAAGCGTACAATTAGCATGTGCAACAAAACCTTGATTGCGCTGCTTGCTTTTATTTTGTGTTGTTGCACCTTGACAATACAACCATCCCATGCCTATCCTACCATTGTGGAAGATCGTGTAGCAGACGCTAACCACAATGTGCATCCTTGTCGACTACTGTACATGCGTTTAAACATACCAGCAGTTGCGTTGCTCTTCATGGCCAAGGGACCGCTACCGTTGGAGCCTATATGGAAATCATGGCTCCAACAAGTGCAAGGATACATGCCACGACGACGTGCCTCCTGCCCCCGGGGCCAGCGCGCGTGTCGCATGCGGCACCAGTTGCAGATAGCCATGGAACGCTGCTTGGACGCTGCCGGCACAGCCCCATCGTTTCAGCTAGAGCACCAGCCACTGTTTACAGTATATGCGCATGTACCCCCTAGTGCTGGGGCTGTGCCACGGTCATCGCTCTTGTATGGACGCACTACACGCAAGCGATTAGAGACTGTGCGATTTGAGCACTCCATGATGCGTGCAACCAAGTTTATGTTGGAAGAAGCCCTGCTTGACTCTCGCAATCAGCGCTTTGTGGTACTCTCAGACTCCCACATTCCCCTGTATCCAGCAGCCTTGGTGTATCGCCAGCTTTTAGCAGAGCCATTGGCCCGTGTGCAAGCATGTGAGCATCGACCGGTATGTGCTGTGGGTATGTTGAGGAGTATTGTTTGGCATATATTATGCGTTTGTATTATTTTGACTTTTTTGTACACACACAGGGTGCCAAGCTCAACATCGAGCGCTATTGGTATTTGATGGGCCACTCGGAAGATGTGTGGCGCAAGAGCTATCATTGGATGACACTTACACGACAGGCATGGGTCTGGATTTTGGGTATTGTCACAGCAGGTGATCAACAACATCTTCATTCCATACACAGCTTGCTGATGTCATTGTGCATGAAGCGGCAGTAGATGCGGCGTATGAAGAGCAATGTGGGCCCTGCAACAGCGACGAGCATTATGTACCCATTGTCCTTGCACTGCACAACATGTCGGATTTGACCTCATGCGTGGAGTCCACCACCTATCAAGACTGGACACAATTTTCATTTACGGTGTGGGTTTGTGATGTAGCACAGTGTGTTTGTCGTACATTCAACCCAACATCCATCGCACTTACAGGGGAGCCCCCGCAACTTTACGTTGCCGCAGCTCAACGCCACATTCCTCCAACATGCACGTGCAGTGCATTGCGCAGTGGACCATTGGCAAGCAGTGTCGGATGCATGGGCGTCACTGGTGAGCATGCAAGAGGTGGTGCGGCGTGGGGGCGTGTTGTACGCCAATCTTGGCCGACAGCATGACACACATCTGCGACCCGAGTGCTACTTGTTTTTGCGAAAAGTGGTGTTGTTGGCAAATGCAGAAGACCCTGCACATGCATTGCAAGTGGCATCTGATATGGCATCATTACCGACAGCATCAGATTTTGAACATTTATTATCCATAGTCACACATCCTCCATCATGATTAGTAAACAAGAAAGCTATCGCTTGTTTCTAGGCTGCAGCACTTTGATGCAGCAGCCGTTTCACCAGCACAAGCGCATCAGCATAGGGCACTGTTGCCAAAGGGAGCTGCTTGAAACGCTTGGCAAAGGTCCCTGGGAAATCACAAAAGCGTGTTTGTCATATCATTGCACACCACCAGCACCACCCAACCACACACGCACCAGCCATAGATGCCTCCTGTGCCTCCATCTCCTGTGCCTTGCGTTTGGCTGCTGCAACAACATCCACTGGAAACCCTGCAAACTCGGCAACATGGATACCAAACGACTGATCGCTGACACCCGACTTGACCTGGGTATAGGGGGATTGGAGACAGTGAAGAGCATGGTGCGCAACATAACAAAACCCTACATCATGTGACCTGGTACAGCATGCATAGCTTGCCCGTAGTGTGGTCGATTGCAGTTTCCACATGCAGGTTGGACACTCCCACTGGCCCCCGTATAGCAGTGAGCTCGTGAAAATGGGTTGCAAAAAGCACAGGGCAGCCAACAGATGTCATCAAGTGCTCACTAATCGCCCATGCAAGGCCAAAGCCATCATACGTAGAGGTCCCACGGCCAAGTTCGTCGATAATGACAAAGGACCGAGCAGTTGCACCCTGTGTGTATAAATGGTTGTTGCGAACTACATCATAGAACCACATTCACCATCCCCTAAAAAACACAACCTTTAGTATAGCAGCGGTTTCCAGCATCTCGGCCATAAACGTGCTGACGCCACGCAGCTGATTGTCACCTGCTCCAACACGCGCAAATACAGCATCGCGCACAGCAATGGTTGCCTCGCTGCATGGCACGAATGCACCAATCTGGGCCATGAGCACGATCGCTCCCACCTGGCGTATGTACGTGGATTTGCCACCCATGTTGGGACCTGTTATGACCGTAAACCAACTTGTTCCGCGCTCCAAAACACAATCGTTTGGGATAAACTGCCCCGATCCCTCTTGTGCTTCTAGACATGGATGGCGAGCACCTGGAGGAGCGGCAAATTGTATTGCATGGAGGTTGTTGTGGAGGTTCTGTGTTGCCATCAACATACCTCGCAACACTATGCAATTCCCATCTGGCGGCAGCATGTGCGGTCGCACATACACACCAGGTGCGGTGGAAGCGACTTGTGCAAACCCCAGCAATGCGTCCAGCTCTGCCAGGATGCCCGCAACACGCTCCCACACCTCGACAAATGTGGCTGCCACCGTCACCACCTGCGTCACTAAATCTGCCTGCAGCTCGTCATACTGCCGAACAATGGCCTGCAGCTCTTCCGCAGCCTTGCGCAGCTTGGTGTTGGTAAACTTGGTGCCATCCTTGCGGGTTTCGATCACCTGATAGCGCGCTTGCAGCTTGGAGCGCACCTGCATTGTGGTGTACGTGTGCCTTGACACACAAGGGTGTTGCTTTGACATCAATACTAGTGTACCTGCTTCTCCTCCTTTTGTGTGATGCGCAGGCAGCGGGTCTTCACATTGTTGGCACGGTGCCATTCAAGCTTGATGCTTTTGTCAAGCACCAATTTCAAATCCGCAGCCGCTTCTTGGGCAAGGGCGTCGATGCGGCCCTCCACCTCGGTCTTGTTGGATGCTAGCCCCTGCAACTCCCCACTGTAGCCTGGATTGATCATGTATTCATCTGGGATGCGATCCAAGTCCACCGCCGCCTCTACCAAGTCTTCAAATTTTGACAGGTGCTCTGCATCGTGCGCTGCTGCAAGCGGATCGGCAAACCTATTGTGGAGGTGGACTAACATGGTGAATTGGTGGCAGATTATGGCACTACAAGGATGTACTCCACACAACACACCGTGAACATAGCAATGGTGCGTGGGCACCCTCATGTGCCTGCAAAGCGAGCACAAGGGCCTCAAGTTTGCCCGATGCACGAAAGAGTGCACACAAATCTGCAAGTGTGGCACGCTGGAGGTCGAGCTTGCGCGTCAACCGCTCCACATCTGGCATTCCTGTGTGTTTTGGGGAGTGTGTGTGGAAATTGCAAGGACACACAATGATGGTCTTCAACAGCATACCACGAAAGACATCATTCCTCAAGCGCTCACACAGCTCAGCATCACCCACAAATGCCTCCACCATGTCATGTCGCTGTTTTATCTCGTCTAAATCCAGCAGTGGCTGCTTCAGCCATGCCTGGTGTTGGGCAACTTGGTGACAACAACCATTTGGAACGACAGACAACATACCACACATACCTTGATCAGGCGTTTACCCATTGGGGTTTTGGCCTTGTTGAGCAGGGCATACAGCGAAAATGTACTCGATCCATCCCCAATGACATGCAGGGCACGCAGCGCTGCTGCATCCAGACGCATGTATCGGTGTGGGTTAAACAGCTGCAGGGTGTACTTGCCATGTTCTTCTGGTTGCTGCCACAGCTCGGTGTAATGGATCAAGCCTGTATGTATGTGCAGGTGTATCACACCATCTGGTACTGCGTTCGTAACCAGCCCTTACACATACCACCAAGCGCTTGTGCTGCCAATGGACAGTCTAAAACATCACGATGCTGCTCAAGCACACTCGCGTTGTTTTCCCCACCGCGCAACAGTTTGGGCAAGTCTGTTTCCAGCCCCTTGGCGGTGAATGTGGCCTTGGGACGAGGGGTTGTGAGCATGCCACAGCGCTCAAGCAAGTCTAGCAGCCTTCGGAGCTCTGCTTCACTTGCATCCTGCACACATGTGCAACAAAGATGTTGGTGTAGTGTGGATACACAACATGCAGCAACACAAGCACAACACCTTGGGTAGGACGCACTCCTTGGCTCCAATTTGCACCAACACACTCTCCAGTGCACAGAGCTGCAAATCGTCTGTGAACTGGCATGCAGACAGCGTGCGTGCCACCATATCTGCCACTGCTACACCCACCACAGTAGCACCGTCTGCGTTGCCAATCATGACAGACACTGACAATGCGTCCACACTTCCATCATGGGTGAAGCGCGACAGCTCTTCTTCAAAGTCTGTCAACCTCCCAGGTGTTGCAGACCTGTGGATGGAGATGCGTAGGTATTCATACTTGGCACACAAAACCTGCATCGCTACACTGTGCATACTTGGTGCACGTCCACGTGGCACCACTGCCCTCGTACAACTCGACACGATACTGCCCTTGCTGCACCAGGAGCCAATGCAGCAGATTATTCAGCATGTGCGTGCCAAACGTAACACCTGATTGTCGGGTTTATGTTGGGGTTGTATGAGGCGCATAATGATTTCTACGCACACTCTGCGTACCAAGCAAGGTTGCATCCCCCCGCCCCAGTGTCTTTACAAGCGCTGTGCTCTTATACAAGTGGTTGGCTACCAAATTGGCGGCCTCTCCGTGTGCAGAATAATACCCCTGGTGGTGGAGGTGGACGGTAACCATAGAGACAGTGTGATGCGGGGAATGATCACGTTCTCACCTTTCTGTCAAATAAACGAACGGTGGATTGATCCTCGTCACTGCCTAATGTTTTATACCATGGGATGAATGAAGCTGCATCCACGTTTAATTCGGGGGGGGTGCTGGGGGAATCTGCAACCAACATCTTGTGCTGTTCTTGATGGGGCGCTAGTTGTATGTTTTTTCAGTTGTGATGTAGTTGTTATCTGCCTCTGTGATTTGTGTTCATGACGTATACATTTAAATGCATTGTACCTGTTGTTGAATTGTTCACAATAGTGTATGGAAATGCATAATGTTTGCACAGCTATGAGCACATTCGATGCCGTATCATCATCATGTCCTCCATCCTGAGCAACTTGGCGTCAAGTGCAGCGACCTGTTTTGCTGTTGGATCTGATGGATCAGTATCGACACAACCCTTTTTAGCAACATGCAACTTTGTCCTGCCTGTGCTAGGTACTGTTTGCGTTGTTGTAATGAGCAACAGCATGTATACGAGTGACTCCACACTCACTACAGAACAATTGGGAACCGGAATGGCGCTGGTGAAGAACGATGTTGGTGGCAACATCAACCGATTGCAACAGCGCTATGCAACAGATCCCAACAGGTTTACATTGCTGGATGCCATTGTACAGCAAGAGGTGGCTGGTGGGGTGCATACGCAAAGCTCCTCCTGTACCAAGGGGCTGTTGTGGCTGAAACGGTAGTAGCAGGTGTGTGTGCGAGTGCATTCAACGACAACATGTACATTCCCACACTGCAACACAGAGCAATGGAGTTTTTGGTGGCCATCTTGGACAACCTCCCAACAACTCCAACCATGCATGCAGCAGTTTCCACAGCCTATGATGCCACGTTGAAACGGTTTCATGGTTTTTTGGTGTATGGCACATTCAAGGTATGCAGTTGTGTCTTGTGGAGAGCATGGTAGTGGATATACAAAACACATCACCCAATGCAGGTGGCATTGAATCTCGTGCCAAGCAAAGACGGCTTTTTGCAGTGCATAGCAGCATCCAACCAACCACCAGAAGTTGTGCAACAAGAGCTACGTCAGGTAGTGCACACATTTCGGCCAGTGCTGCAAGCTGTGCATGTGCTCTTGGACAGCAAGGGACTGGATGACCCCACACCAGTGTGATTACTTGTATCTGTTGGCTAGAATTGTTTGCGTGTATATTGCGTGCTACAGTGTTACAACAAACAATCGTGTGCGTGCAAATGAAATGCTCTACGCTGTCAGCACGCCAATCAGCTCGTCTTCTCGATACACCAGCATCCTGTGATGATTCAATGTGATAGTAATCAGGCTGCACACAAGCATCCATCCTCTTCAATCCACCCATACTCTTTTTCTTCCAGCTTGACTGGAGTGCCCCCATACTCGGGCAGCAACACCTTGTCGCCCTCCCTGACCGCCATTGGTACAAGCTCGCCTACGTTGTTGCGTCGGCCTGGTCCTACAGCCACCACCACTGCCTCATTGATCTGCTCAAGGAGATAATGGCAGGATGATGGTCACCTTGCTGCACCATGTGGTCATGCCCAGATCAGCACCCATTCGCACCTTGGCCACTGTCTCAGGCAGTAAAATACCACCCACTGTTTTATCAGGTGCAGCTAGTTTCTGCACAAGCACACGATCAAGTAGGGGCACCAGCCGCTTGGCCATCGTCTCGATGCTTCAGTTGATCAAGAGCTTCAAGAGCCGATAAAGCACCGTTCACAACCGTCAACAATATGGTGCAATATTGCAATAGTATTGCAGGTGCAATCAGGTTGTGTACACACACATGTGCTTGTTGCACAATACCTGCGTAATTCATTATTGCTCAACAAAACTTGCTCCTGCTTGTCACTGCTCATATTTTCACCCAGCGATGATGCTATAATCCGTATGTCTGTACATACCTCTGCATCGCTACCTGCTGCATCGCACCTGCATGCATGGTGATCCAGATTTGCACTGCTGTGGTGCTCACACTGTCTTTGATTAGTTGTTGGACTCCTGCCAAACATGTTGTGCGTCAGTACGTGCGACCATACGTCCTTTCTGCCGTGGAACAAGGCATGTCAACAGTGCGGTGGGCACAGAACGCCCAGCACCCAGCCTTGACTGCGTTGTTCAACACTGCAGCACACACCGTCTCTGTTTCATTTTATGCATTCTTTCTGCCCAGTTTGCTTTGGGTATGTGGGTAGTGGGTACGTGGTGGATGGTCTTGTGCCACCCTTGCCACACACACACACAGTTGTTTGGTTCCCCGCTGTGCTGGCGCTTGGCATTTCTGCTTACCTTCACAACCTATGTTGGCAACTCTGTCAAGGTCTGCTGTGTACTGTGTTGTGCCAACAACCCCCATAAGTAAACGCTCCCCACCAACAACGCAAAGGATTTGTTTTGTGCGCCTCGGCCATTTGCTGTTCCAAGCAGAAATAGCAGCGATGTTTCATCCTCAAGCAGTGACATGGGCGCAGCACTGATTGCCGATGTGTCTTCTGAAGATTTCAAGGTGCATGCCAAGGAATATGGTTTGCCATCATCCCACGTGATGAACACGCTGGTGCTCGTGTTCTACCTGGTCTGGGTAAACGTCCCAACACCACTTCTATATACCTTGGCAACACTGTGGTTGCTGCTTATAGGATACAGCAGGATGTATTTGGGTTTCCATACACCCGTGGACATTGTGGCCGGTGTTGTGCTTGCGTGTGCATGCCTGCATGTGTACAGCACGGTCGACATGTTGTTGGATTTGTGGTTGTTGCATTCGAGCATGTCAGGGTTGGCAACCCTTGGCATATCAACGCTTGCCATGCGCTTACACCCTCAACCCATGGCATACACACCGTCCTTTGAGTTTTCCACCTCATTTCTAGGGTGCTCCTTTGGTCTTGGTGCGTTGTATGTGTTGATGCGATGCATGGGTATGCATTGGTGACTGTTGTTTGATATTCACCCAACCATCACAGCGGGCGGTATGCGTCGTGGATGGCAGTTTGTGGACTACTTGGAGCGTACAGTGTCATGCACAAGCGTCCCAAGCGTGCTGTTTGCTGTTCGGCGCATGGTGACAGGTGTGCTGAGGTGTGTATATGCGAATTGCACATACAACAAACATTCCACCCACCAAGTGAAACAGGCTTTGTGGTGGTGGCCATCATGAAGGAGACATGTCGCGCATCGTTGCTGTGGTTGCTGCCTGGGTTATTTTCTTGTGTACCCATGACCCTTCGTGTGCTGTGGCAACCACCATTGCCCTCCCTGTGCAGGTGTGCTGGAAAGTGTCCACACACACGGGTGTTTGTCAATGCCAACGGACAGTGCTGGGATGTGGATGTGACTGCACGATTTTTTGGATATGCAGCCATTGGATGGGCAGTGGTGGAGGTGGCACCCAGAGTGTTCTGGTCTTTGCAATGGTGACATTTTGTTCACAACTAAATTGTTTGTCCTGAATTGTGCATAGTCGTTTCATGTCGTTACAGGTCATTCATCTGTTTCATGTGTGTAGCCCCGGTGTACATTATGCAAAGTGAACGCTAGACAAGTTTGGTCACATCCTCATCGTCGTCATGCCACCTTGCGCAACAGAGCACACGGCATTTACGTTTACACTACCACCGTCGAAATACAGTGCATTCGAGTCACCATTCGCAGCGCAAATACAAGCAAGCCCAGGGTGCGTTGGGTTCCATCTTGCACCAACCCCTCTGGTCGCTCCTCTAACGCTCGCGTATCCGTGCCTCAAACAGGGTCATTTCCAATGTCTGTGATGTTGTAAAGGATGTCAAGTGGCACGAGTTTGTGACACGCGCTTCCATGAAAAGCACTGGGAGCACAGGAAGTACGACCCGGAGGTCGGCAGGGCTGCATCGCCTCAGCTTGCCTTCCTCACTGCCAAGCAAGTCTTGTGGCTTGTACAGGTCGTGCTCAACACCACATGCCCTTGTACATAACAAAGACCAGTCAAAGGTGTGGTTGGCGGAATGTCGGGGTGCACATACCCACCAGTGAAAACAACAAGACACTCCGCTCTACGACAGACATAACAAGAAGCATGATAGTTGTTCCCAGGATGGTTGCGTATACATGTTTACATCAAGTTGTTTAGATCACATGCTGCCCTAAAAATAGTGGATATGTAATAGACAATCATCTACACCCCCCTTGCTGTGCCTCCAACAACGCCCCAATTTGTTGCTCCAGCACAAGCACCTTGCAAAACAATACAACAACGGCAGATGCAAGCACAATGAGCAGTGGCAGCTGTCCCTGTGCACCATGTACAGATTGTGTGCCCTTCCTCCTCCTCATACAACCACAACACCAAATGCATACCTTGATCCGTATCGCCGGCTTGCCTTCCAAGACCCTGTGTGGTACCTTGTTCCTCCCTGCCCCTTGAGCAGCAGCCGGATACTGCTGCTGTACATGTGTATGCAGCTCCTCTGCAAATGCCTTGTACGTTTCCCGCATGCCCTGGTATCACACGGAAATGATGCAGACATCGTGTAAATTTGATGGTACTACTCCTTCACATGAAATTCATACCGCATGCGCCTCCTTTGCAATGACACCCTTGAGCCAAATCGTCTTTGTAAATTTCACCTCGGTATGTACACACAAGCGCGAGGTGGTGGATGTCAGTGCTTCACCCACAAATTGCAGTTGACAGTGAAAATTGTCACCAAAGGGAACCTGGAGAAGTGCGAGGATTAGTGTATGGACAGCCACCACCACACGGTGCACACAGCAACATGCCTTGGGTGTTACTGCCGCCACGTTGACGACAAACCCCTGTGGTGACTGCTTGATCACCAAAAAATTTTCAATGCAATCTGCTGCTGGCGGCGCAAATGGAGTGGGTTTAATGCGCTTGGTGTAGGTCACCGTCCTGTGCTCTGTACACAATGTGAGGACCAATGTCAAGTGCATTAGATGCCATAACATACAAACCCAACATACTGTGGTCTTCCCATGCATGCAGATGCAGATTGGTGTACTGCTGTCGGTGATAAAAACGTGCCATGAGCACGTCAGTGCCAAACAAGGTTTGCCACAGGATAGAAGCAGGTATGGGCAGACTCTCATCCAGCACTGTATTGGGAAGGGTTTCGTGCCGGAATGATTCTGGAAGGAGCTGGTACTTGGTTGTTGTGGCAGTTGGTGAGGATTCCTGTGGCATGTTTGTGGGATATATGAAACAAATACCTTGCAGATCCCTTTGCCACCTCGTCATTCGTACCCCTTTGTCGTCGCCTGTCCGATTTGACCTGCGCTTGGTAAAGTACAGTGCAAGCGCTGAAGCCAATGCAGATGCAAGTGCAGCGTAGACGACTGGTTGCATATTGCTTTACCCTGCTTCCTAATTTGTGTTGTTTATTGTGACATAATATTGAACAAGGTTCAAGGCACATCATGTTATGCCAAATTATTGAGTATGTTATTAGGCATGAGTGCACATTATATATGATCATATAGCATACATGCTATGTATGCATAAATCCCTGTACTCCCAAAAACAGCTGAAAATAAACAATCTTGAAAACAAACATTATTCTTGGCAGCAGGATCAGCACGATAGCTGTCCGCGCAGATTATTTTCAGCCCTCCTCCACAGGCACTGGAACGCCCTGCACACAATCCCACACAGGCTGCCCCAGCACAGCATCTGCATCTACAAAGCCGTTGCTTGTTGCGCAACCATCAACATTGTACAAGCCTCCGCATGACTTTGGCCTTTTCGATGTAGGGGTGCTCAACCCATACAATGCAGAACCCATGTAGCTGTCAGTGAACACAGATGCTCCTCCTGCAACAAACGCATGCAAACTATCGAGCAAAAAATCGTCATGCATCTGGCCCTCAAGGATCTGCTGATAGCTGGCTTGCGTGTGCAGGTCATTCCCAGCATGATCTGCAACTGCGCTGGTGATCAGCGACTCGTGACTGTCAGTGCTGGGCATCGACTCGGGTTGGTTGTCCGTGTGGCAGATAAGTGAGCCGTTTGCTGGTTTGCTCGTTTGCTTTGTTGCTGCCACATGGTGCCATGCCTTGTCTGTGGTGGTGTGGGGATTGTGTGGCGTTTCAGGGTTTTTCACTCTCCTCCCGCCCCGCTCCTCTGCCACACCTGTACTCTCATTGACATCTGCATCATCATAGTCTTCATTAAGCTCTACTGACATCATGAACGATTCGGTGGCATCATCACACAGCGCAGCATGCACTTGGTTGGGGGCGTAGGTGCACAGGAGCTCACGGAGGTGACGCACATGTTTTTGCAGCAAGTCCACCTTGGATGTCAGGTGAGTGACACGACGACGCTGCCTGTGTCGGCACAGTGCAGCGGCAGCGCGGTTTCGTGCCAATCTGGGATAGGAATTTTACGTGAGTTTCAACCTTTGATCGACTGGTCGACTGCATGCACCTGCTATCCCAACGCACTTGGTGAGTCGGCGGCGCTCTTCGGGATCACGAACGCTAGATATATCAATGTCAGGCAATTTCTTACGGCCTCTGCGACGTTTGGGGTTTTTCATGTCTGTGTGATGTGTCAGAGAAAGCCAGGTCAGGGTTTGTGAAGATTTCCTTATCGATTTTCAGCATTATACATGCAAGATTATTGTAGCAATCAGCGACTAGCACACCATACCGTCCAACACTGCCTTAGAGCTGCGCATCGGCATGAGGATACTTGCAATGGGAGGGTTGGTATGGTGGGAGGTTTGGGGTTGTGTCAGTGTATCTCGACGGCGGGGTTGTACACAGAATTGCACGCTTTGTGAGTACAATCGAGGTACATAAAATGCAAAATGGTTTCCAAGGTGGACATGTGACGTGAACGGTACTGCAAGCAAAAGCGATTTAGTGCCGATCGTTGACGCTCTGGTTAGTAACCATCAGACGCCAGAAGACTCCTTACCACATTAAGAGTGGACTGGTCAACTCCTGCCAGAACTGTACTTCCCTTCAGAATTCCGTCAAGCTGATGCCGCAGGTGCTGCACCAACACCGCAATACTCGCAGGTGCAGAGAACGTCGCCCAGTTGTCCACCTGTGGGGATGGTATGCTGGTGTCCAGGGGCCCATGCCATCCGCCCCAGCTCTTGCAGCTCCAACAACATAATACCTTGACAGTGCCTGCCTCAAGCTGCACAGTAAGCATGCCACAAAACAGCAACACAGCATATGCAGGTACCATGGACAATTCGCGCACGTATGGTTTTGATGTTTCAACCAGTTGACTGTACACCAGCCAGCCACTCTCATACTTTGGCGCACCAAAGTTGACAGACGCGGGGTGCACAAACACTCGTCCTGAGGGGATGTGAAGACGCGTTCATGATGCCGTGCAAAGCATTTAGTCCTGTGCACACAAACCTTTGGTGCGGTTAAATAGCTTTATCTTGCTGGGATCGCCTGGAACCTCAACATTACCACCTGCAATCTGCTGGTACCGAGGCGGTGGTGCTTCCACACGTAGCAGATTGGGGTACAGTCCAGCTGCAATGGCAGCTTTGACAACACGCGCATTAGCACTGTATGCATCCATCTCTGTGTGTGTGCGGGGGCCACATATGTAACCACGTCTCATCCATGTAGTGCCCAAACCTAGTCATCACACACCATGTGTGTACAGCAGCGACCCAGGGACTGCCCCGTCTTTACGTGCCCGCCAGTGGGCAATTGCACCCTGCTCAACAGCTGCTTCATTGTAAGTGGATGGCAGGAGCCCCCGTACTTGCAGCTGCTTGGCAAACTCCCTTCGGCTTGCCAGTATGCCCTCCAACACACTGTGAGGCGATCGATCCGGTGAACACTTCACGCAGCACAGCCCCCCCGGCAAACACAATCCAAACACCTTTCAACCAAAAAGTAGCGACCACAAAATGCATTGCCCTCAGTGCGACCTTCCGCAGCTATACACAAACGCCATCCGTTGTATGCAGCAATCATGGCAATGTGGTCCGATCGACTATCAATGAAACAACCCAAAAGTGCACACTTGGCAGCATCCGCCTGTCGTAATGCAGGTGCAAGTGGAAAACATGTAATGATCACTAAATGTGTTCTTCCCTTCATGTATTACCTCAGTGCGCTTGTCAGAGGGTGCAGAAAACATGGGTCGTCCGTACGCCATTGCTGCTGCTATTGTGAGCACTGGACTGACAGTGTGTAGTAGACAGGCATACACCAACATCTTGGCAATGTGGGCATCCATGGGCAACGCAGCCAAGTGTGCACCCAACCCCGTGAGACACTTGCCAGTGTCAAGCGCCCCTACTGCTTCAAGCCTCGCCAGTGCTGCATGAGGGGTGGGTAAGGTTGGGTAAGAAGGTAACATGTTCTGAACTTTCCACACAACTCCGCACCTGCGTCCACAGCTGCTGTTGGTGGTGGGGTGATTGCATTTTGCAATACAGCAGCAACGTCTGCATCCTCACCAATGACTGCCTGCAAATGCCATGAGGCACATCGTGTGCACAGAGTACGTCACATGCAGCACGTGCACCAACACACCTTGATTTGCAAGCACAGGCCCTCAAGCGGCACACGGCATATCTCAGGTAGTGTGTACTGGTCAAGCTTGTTGTACGCGGTATTGGTGACAAGGCGAAAGCAAACGCCAGGCTGTACACGCCCTGCACGGCCACGCCGCTGTTGTGCTGCTGCCTGTGATTATGTAAGACATACAATGGTTGTGTGTGGATGGTTGAGTGTGGATGGTTGCCAAACGTTACCTTGGACACCATCGTGGTTATCAGCTGTGTGATGCCACGTGTTGGGTCGTATGCAAGTTGCTTGACACGACACCAGTCCACCACCACAGTGCAGTCGTCAATTGTAATGGACGTTTCAGCAACATTGGTGGCCACAATGACTTTCCGCAATGGTGTTTTGTCAAACACGCGTGCCTGCTGCGCTTGCGGCAGTCCACCATGCAGTGGCAATGGCAGGACAGTAGACTTCAATGATGGAGCATCTGTGTGGGTGGGTAGGTATGCCAACAATGGGTCTCTCTGCATAGCTTGTCAGCAAACCGACAAACCTGCAAGCATGCGCACAAGGCGGTCAATTTCCTCTGCACCCGGCAAAAACACCAGCACTGATCCACATGGATGTGCTAGTTCAGGCCATTCAACATGGGGTACGGTCTGCTCCTTGACAATGTAGGCAATGAGATCGACCAACAACCGAAACGGGGGGTTTGTTTGATCAATGCCTACCATGGCCTGTGCCACTTCATGCCCATGGCGTTCCACAATTGCCTAGGGTGAATGCATTGTGAGGAACGTGAAGCACAGACCAATACACACCAAGTCCGATACGTACCTTATCAAGCTCATGTTTTCCACCACCAACAGGTGGGAGCGTGTGTCCATCCCTCATCATGGCCGCCAGTGCATCTTCCAAGTACAAGTCTCGCACGGGAAATGTGCGCCCTTGGATGTGCAATACGCTGGGTGACATGGCCCCAAAGTAGCCCGCAAACAGCTCTGCGTCAACTGTCGCACTCATGAGAACAAGTTTGAAACGTGCATGTTGACGAAGCAGTGCATCCCGAAGCAGCAGCAGCAAGAGATCGCTGTCAAGGGACCGTTCGTGCACCTCGTCCACCATGACATGACTGACGCCCTGCAATTGCTGGTCATGCATAAGTTGGCGCAACAGCACACCTGGAGGGGTACAGACGGTGAGGCAACATATAGAGGCAACCCGAAGGGATGTCACAAGCAGTATACAACGTGGAAGGGCTGTCACAAGCCACACCTGTAGTGCAGTACAATAGACGTGTATTCCGACTACTTCTGCTCTCCATGCGCACACTGTAGCCCACGGTTTGGCCAATCTGCTCTGTCCGCTCTGCAGGTATTAAACAATCATGTGGTGGTCGATGTGAAGCACATACATGCACCACCCATCTACACACCTTGTGCCACACGCATCGCGAGGCCTATGGCGCTAATACGTCGCGGCTGTGTGACAATTACATTGCATTGCCCTCCACACCCTTGCTCAATGGCATTCTCCAACAGGTACTGTGGCACCTGTGTGCTCTTGCCACAACCTGTCGCACCACAAATAACTGTGACCTGCTTGTTATCCACTGCCTGCAAGACAGCCGCTCGCATGGTTGCTGCCAGCAATTGGGCACGCTGCTGTGCCCATCGCTTGCCCTGCGGGGTGTTGCCATGTTGACGAGCCAATCCTGTCAATCGCAGGCTCTCTGCAGCAATTTCATCATCAGTCCATGCGATGGACTCCTTACGTCGCTGCAGGTGTGTTTCCTGCGCCGTGGTGTTGTGCTTTTGACGGTTGAACCCCTCCTCATCATCTGCCGGTATAGAAAAAGGATCCAGTATGACATCTTGTGTCACATCGCCCTCAATAATTGCCTCGATTGCTGCATGACACTGCATGTCACCAATTGCTTCTACAGCAGCACGTGCCGCTGCTGCAGTCAGCGCCCTCGCTGTGCTGGCTGGCACGGTTGCTCCATCCGTTGCTTGCACAGTGAGAAGCAATGGTGCATGTACAGGATACCCAACTGTGCAGTACATGGTAAGCAATACGCCAGACAGGGACACTTGGCAAATGCTCGGGCTCAGCAGCTGCAGGTCTTGGTCATGTATGGCTTGCAACACTGTGCACTCCTCCTGCCATGTCTCATTGCTACTGGCATCATCTGGAATGTGGAAAGGTGGATGTGTGGTGGGGATGTGTCATACCAATGATGCCAACAGACCTTGCACTTGCACTTGCTGTTTGGTGAGTTGTGCATACAAGCTGCACAAGGCCATGATGAGATTCCCATTTGCTTGTGACAGTGCATGTGCTGCTGCTTGTTGGGGGTAGCCCCACGCACATAGCTGCTTCACATCAGCTGGCAAGTCCTGTGCACTGCTCGACTTCAACACCGCAACTGGTCGTCCCGCAGCACCTGTCAAGCACACATTCACCTCGTGTTGCTGATGACATGTCATGTGCATCCACCCACGTGCATAAAGCCAACATACCAGGTGCAAACGCAGCTGGAAGTTCAGCCTCTGGTATTGACAAGCACAGCCATTCAAGTGCTGCATCCAATGTGTCCACTCCATCAGCACCAGCTGCAGTGATTGCATGCTTTTCTGCAAACCCTGTGTGTGTGGTGGTGTCAGGCATGAATGTGCATGCCATGAGCTCATGCGACATCACAGCAACCTACCCAAAGACAAAAGTCTTGCAATCATCTGCTCAGCGTCCAACTGCACATGACCATGTCCAACAAGGGTCTGTGCTTGCCCCAGCACTCCTTCCACCAGTGTGCGATGCTGCTCTGTCATGATGACCTGGGTTTTCTGCTTGTTTGGTGTCTTTGGTTGTTTTCGTGCTGCACCTTGTGCTTTCTGCTGCTCAGCTGCACGTCTCTTGGCAGCCTGTTGGATGTGTATAGTTGTACCGCAAGTGATGCGTACTACATCCATACTGCAACACATACCTGCTCCCCAAGCGCTTGCCATTGCTGCTTGAACACATCAGGGAGCACCAGGTCAAGCTGCCGATCACCTGCAAAATGATGTAGCGCAACCAGGGCTCCTTGTTGGGTAGCCATGTCCTGCAGCCCTTGTGGTGTGTTTGTGTCGTGTGCAGTGTTTTGGCGATGGAAGAACACCAGTGGCGGATCATTTGGCTTTGGTGATGGCAATATCACCTGTAAAAAGCACAGTGGATGGTGTGGTACATGCACATTCCTTCCATGTCAACACACAACATCATACCTTGCATACATTATTCCCCAAATGCACATATTTGGGCTTGGGTCGCTTGAGTTTTACGCAGAGCTCCTGTTGGTTTGATAAGCACGTGCAAAATACACACATTGACGTATTCCCCTTGCATAATCAACTCACCTGCAGTAGCAACTTGGGTGATTTGCGATCATACGCGCCAGCCCTGCTGCCAACGTCCATGACGGTTTGCGTGCATGTGCTTTTGTTTTCACTGGCATTATTGTCCTTTGCAACAGCATCTGAATGTTTGGTTGCAATGTGCTCTTTGAGGCGCCCGCTCTGCGTGACGGATGGGTGAGCACATTGGTGAGCAAAGAGGGGTAACGCGTGTGTATGTGTACTGCACACTCGCGCTACCTGCTTGAACACACGTTCACAGTGTGGACATGGGTGCCCTTCATTACGTTTGTCAAGGATACTTGGGCCCTTGGATGAGCCCCCGCCGCCAGAGCTGAGGTGAAGTATGGTGTGTCACCACTGTACACCCACAATATAAGCGCGCAAGTACAGTTTATTCCACATGACGAAGATGAGATAGTACCTGTAAACACGGTTTGCTTTGAGCTTGGCATCCCGATTTTTGGGCGGCATTGGACATCACGACGTGTAGTTGCTGTCATCAATATTGTGATGATGATTGTTTGAGGAATTGCTTGCTGTTGAACTATGTTGTTTTGGGATATTTCATGGTGGTGTGGGGGATGCGTTAAACCCTTGCAGCTGGGTGGTGTTGCAAGTCAGTAAGGTAACACGTAAAAATGTTAACCCTTGTACAGCAAATGTCAATTTATTCCAGCCAATGCGTTTGCTCCCCCTTTTATTTCCCACATCGCTCGCCTCCCCCCCCCTTCAAGCAGTATCCCACTTCATATCACGGGGCGCCAAATGTGCCAGCAACACACAAGAGGTGTTCACCCACTCAATTTTATCATAGATTGGTACAATGCCTCCTTTGACCCAATGCATCTGCATGCTGTGCGCGTAGTCTGGCGACGTCAAGGTCTGTTTGGGGGTGCACAATCGTTCGTGATGTACATTTTGGCATGAAGAACCACAGCATCCTCACCCCACGCACCTTTACATGTCCCCATTCCCCTGGCATGTTTGACAACAGGCATGTGTGCAGCGCATCAGCATCTGGCGTGGTGCATTGAGGAAAGCGAGCAGTCTTGAACAAGTAGGCAGCTGCAAATGGGTGCATGCAATCTGTGTATGTGGGTTTGTGGGAGATAATTGATGATAAGACGTGCATTATTTACAACAACATATGCACTCCATACCGTTGCCACTAATCAAGTGATGTATTTGAGGGTGAGGAACTTGGTGTGGAATGACAAGGTACTCGTCATGATCTGCAAACCACAAATACGTATTGAGGCCATAAAACATGGTCAGTGCATGGTCATATATGACTAGCTGATCATATTTGACGTAGTGCGTCCAGCCATCGTAAAATGATTGTGTTGTCCACTGTGGTGCCTTGCCAAACAAGTGATCCCAAAGAAAGATCTGGGTGATGAGTGTTGCTGTAGTTTGTATACGGCGACATACAAAAACGAAGCACATACTCTGCATCAAACTGCAACAACATACCTTGAGCTGTCCCTTATGTACCAAACGTGATGTGTAGCGGCTCTTGAGGTATGTTTTCAAATACGTCCCCCGCTCATATGCAATGGTAGCGTTCACGCCAATCAATGCATTGTACTGCGCAAATACGCCCAACTGCTGTGCTGCTCGCTCTTGTGTGGCAACAAAAGAAGGAGTAACAATGGAAAAGACATTCAAAGGACCCTGTATGTGGTGACATTTCTGTGTTGCTGAAAAAAAACTCTTGCTAATGTCCCACACCACACAACACACCGTGCCTGGCTCCATGTACAAAGGCAACTCCATCAAGTCTTCTGTCAGCAACGAGGTGTAATGCCAATCATTGATACAAAAGTAAAACTCTTTGTTCTTTGGTGGGTTGTCCATTTGCAAGTGCATGACCCACGGCTGCCCATTTTGTTGTGTTTCCCCCCACATGCCATGGTGGTCCACCAACGTGAAGTTGTGTGTGGTGTCTGATATCAGCGCCTGATTTGCCTCTACCAGGTGAAAGTGTGGTGTTGTATGGAATCTGATCTCATTTGGTGACACATGATGGGGATATGAGCCATACTCCAGGGAAATGCGAGTAGGGTCGTAAACTACAGCACGCCCATGCCATACCTATGTTGAGGTGATGGTACATTGGACAATCACATTCATAACATCATCACCTCCACTACCATCCCCACCCACACACCAAGCTTCCATTGCTTGTGACACATGTCTTCAAAAACGTGAGTATAGATACCACTGTCGGGGTGTTGTTGACATGCAACATCCCAGTCAGCTCAATGTGCTGCACTCCCATTTGGTAGTGCGTAAGTAATGGTGAACGAGGCAATACTGGATCATTTTGTGGTGGATCATGTTCATGCTTCAGGGATATCGATAGGCGACAATTTACGTTGTGAAATGCGTGCACTGTCACAAATACTACCACACATACACGAGCTATTGCTGACAGCGATGATGAGGGCATACTGCACGCTATTTTAACCTAATTCATATCACAGAATTTCCATAAAACAGCTGATTTTCTGACACCAAAGTTACAAATAGCTATTACTAATTATCCAGTTAAAAGTTTTGTACTGAGAACACACGCAGCAATCTGTAAACAGCAAACCCACATAAACATTCCACATGAATTTGTGTGATTTTCAAGGCGATTAAGATGCTGTGCCTTGCTGTTGTGTTGCTGCTGGGCGTAGCTTGCGCAAGTCATGTTGTGCCGTATGACAATACGATACACCATCGAAAGTACACTCACGGGCTACCTAGAACACCAATTATACATCATAATCAACTTGGAATGTACCACATTGAGTTATCTGGGGCCTTCACCATAAAAAACAAGCAAGTGGTTGTGGACACGCTGACTTACCTCAAAGTCAGCACGGCAACAAATGGCAGTTTGGTATGGATGAATATGGTTTTTTTTACAATGGAGTACTACAGGAAAATATACCCATCACCTTCATTATACAGATATGGCACGGCCGCACCATCGTGTTCGACCCTACTCGTTTAACACTGGAGCATGGTCTTTACCCACACCACATCAGCCCTAACGACATTGTTTTTGAAACGCAACCCCGCATATTCTTCCGGCAAGCAGAGCATGTATTTATTAAGCCAGGGGTTGAGCACGAGCACAACTTCACATTGCTGGAACCAATTCCCATTGCTGAGGAAAAACTCATCAAGGATGGTCAGCCATGGGTGTTGCACATGTGCATGGATGACATGCCACATGAGTTTGAGTTGTATTTCTCGGTCAATGATTGGCAGTACACAACGCTGCTCTCATCCAGTGTTGTAAGCCTTTCTCACTACATCGAACCATACTCGGTACGTGATGATGTTATTATACATCACATGTCATCTTGCATGCACATCTATCCTTTCATCCTCCTTGTCACAGACAACCATTAATGTGTATGCAGCTCTTACGCCACTCTACCAGAGCAGCTGGTCTGATGCCGCACGGCATGTTGTGCTGTACACCAAGTATCATGCAGAACTCGGTTTCAATGCAACCATCCTGTATGAGCGTGGTCCTTACTTGAGACACTTGTTCAAGGATGCAGCAGTTGATCGCCTCTTGCATGCCGGAGATCTCAAGGTCTGTTGTATGTGATATTGCTGTGTGTTTTTTTGTTCTTCTGTTTCACTACCAATTTCATTCATCAACAGGTTATGATGTGGGATCAGGGTACTGCACGTGCACCACTCTGGTCAAAGCAGATCTTTTCAGACGGTGCCAAGCAGTATGCTAAATTTGACCAAATCGTGATTTTTGATCACATCCTCACTGCATTGTATGGCACCAACTCATATGTGTACATCAGCGACCACGATGAATTTCTTGTGCTTCCGCAGTCAGTTGCCCATCCAAGAGTACACAACAGCATCATCAACGGTGCGAGGGGGATGTTTGCTCTGTGTGGCCACACACATGGCATAATTCGTTCCACCCACAATGTGCAGGTTGTCTATGGGTGAACAGAACATCCTACTATTTTGGGCGGCTGTCATTTCCTGAATGTCGTTCTGCAGATGTGATGGAATTGTGGCAGTGCTTATTGAGTTCGGAAGCAACGAATCCAGATGTCCACAAGGTAGGTGATACAACCAGCTGGGACCAGTTAGTTCTGGTCGGGTGTTCACTCGTATCACACTTGTTGCCCACATATTAACCCCCACAGTCAATGCATTATGTGGACTATATACATAGCACGCAGATGCACTTTCCCAAGGGCAGTGTATTGCCTCACAACGACCAGGCTGACTGGGTGCAGCATGCTTGTGGATACATTGCGCACATGACGCTATCTGAGCTCGTCTGGTCATAACCGTGGCAAAGGTTCATCGTCGCCATGGTGAAATCATGCTTTTTGTTTTCCAAGTTAATGGTACTCTCTTGCTCGTGTTTAATGTTCTTTACCACGTGCAACTGTATGAAAACCTGTACAAGTGCACACTCCCAAGCTCTGCAGTGCTAATAATTGTCCAGTTATCATCCACGGGAGACCCACCCTATGCCCACTCTCCTGTGCATGCGCAACATAGCGCATTCATTCAAGTTGTCCCACTGTGAATTTTCTGCTTCTAGGAGTTGATAAATTGGTTGAGAATGCAGCAAACAAGCTTTGAGATACCCTTTTTTTGCACATCTTATTCTAGGTGCATGGAGTTATCGCAATTAATAATTGATTCTCGTAATTCGTTAATTCATTCGTAAAAAAAACAAAATCCACACAAGAACAACTGTGATAACATCGGCACACCAAGATATATACAATCATGTACTCGCTGTCGCTCATACTGCAGATTCTCGTCTTCTTGACGCTCAATTCCACGCTCAATCTGTTCAACCGATGGCTTCTTGGGATTGCGGGGTTTCCGTTCCCAATCTTCATCACCATGTGCCATATGGCATTTTCGGTTGTAGCATTGGCCCCCCTGGTGCTCATGACAGGCGCTTCTGTGGCCGTATCCTCCGACGCATTACCAAAACAACCCAAGGATGACATGGAGGCATCACCACAGCATCGACCATATTTGCTCATTGCCCTGGCAGGCATCTGCCAAGCTGCCAATATTGCAACCAACAACACATCCCTGATATCCATTACCCTGACCCTCAACCAAATCATCCGAGCTTCTCTGCCGGTCGTGACGGCGATTATGGCATTTGTAATTCATTGGGGAGACTCAAATGCGTCTCATAAGTTACCAAACGCCCGTGAAATGGTTGCATTGACTGTGCTTTGCATTGGCACCATGCTGGTTGTGTGGCAAGGCACTGTGGCCGGTGAGGTTTTGGGCGTGACGCTGTGTGTGCTGAGCACGGTGCTCAACGCCACCATGATGGTGCTATGTGGCAAGGTATTTTCATGTGTTGAGATTAGTGTTTGTTTTGACACTTGACTCAATGTGACATGTGCAAAACATCACATAAAAATTACAACGTACAGGTGATGGCCTCGTTCAAGACCACATCGATGATGCTCACACTGTACATGGCACCGGTGTCCTTGCTGAGCCTGCTGCCATGGTTTTTCATGTTTGAATATGAGCTGCTGGTGGCACATTACGTGAGTTTGGAAAGCGGAGCTGCCACCATAGTGCAGCTGGTGTTGCTATCATGTGTCAATGCAGTACTGTACAATGTGGTGCACTTTATGGTCATTGCTGCCACATGTGCAGTGACATCCACAGTGCTGGGCATGGCCAAGATGATTGTGCTGCTCATGCTGTCCAATACATTGCTTGGGGAGTACCAGTCATTGACACCATCCATGGCAGCAGGTACAGTGCTGGCAATAGGCGGCTTTTGTTGGTATGGGGTGCTCAAGATCAAAGTGCTTGCTTCGGCATCCAAGCCCCAACCACCAACTGTGTCGCCTCAATCAAGCATGCCTCTTTTGCAGCGCAAACAAAGCAATTCAGTGTAGCCCACTTGATTTTCAATATGTATGGTAACACACTTTTTTTTTCCTGCGCAACAGGATGTAAAAGATAAACTCACGCTTTTGAACATCCATGCACATGATCCACTAATTGCTTTGTTTGTATGTGCTGTGGCAGTGCTGTATGTGCTGTGATAGTGCAATACATGTTTCACAGGGTCATGAACTACCACCACACAAACCACCATAATAATATGTGTATCTTGCACCAATTGTACAAGAAAAACCCTGCGATTGAAGAGCTATACCCGGGCGAGTTGCATCAAGCTGATGGGCTCTGCAGCTGCACAATATGGCAATGGTGAAGCCTACAAGTTAGCAAATGCATCCATTGCAACCATGTCGGACAACTCAAACATGATCCAAAGCAATCCCAACCAAGCAATACAGGCAGGAGATATGTAGATGAGGCCTTTGGTGTGTACGACAAATTGCCTTTGACATACACGGCGCGATGCACTCCACAGTGCAACGTGACACTAACTCACTTTCATATTTCTCACTTGCATTCACTTGCATTCACTGGTCAATGGAGTCGGTGGCTGAGTTGTACAAATATGTATTAATAATGGTTTGCAACAGCAACTAATTCATTAGTTGTCAGGTCCATACTATTGTGTGCACGAAAACATTGAAATCAAAAGCGTACTCATGGTTAGGCATGCCTAGGATACTTCCTTCACTGCATTTATGCCGCTTATTTTGTTGCGTCATCATCTTAGAGCTCTCTTTTGCAACAGCTCGCTTCCAATTTGTATTAGACAAGGACCGTAGTGGTACATGGAGCTTCCCCAAGTCACCAGTTGTGACGCACTATGACTTTGGTGTGCAGCACATTGTGCTCACCGGGGTCTTGCATGTAGAGGGCAAACCGATCGTTGTTACACTGCTGACGTACCTGAAGGCTATGATACAACCCTTCAACAATACTCTAGTACGGTGGCATCTTGTGTATATTACACTCGGTACTACATTATCCAATGTGGTAGTCCTCACAAACTTTCACATTGCATCCAGATATGGCACGGGCGAGTGACTGTGTACGATCCTTTGCAATTTTCGCTTGAGTACAACTGGTTTCCCCACCACGCGAGCCCCAACAACGTTGTGTTTGGCACGCAGCCACACTTTACCCTGCAGTATGCAGTGCAAGGCGCCCATGCAGATGCCACGCATGTATTTGATTTTGTACAGCCACATGACACATATGATTTGCGCGGACAAGCTGGTCAACCATGGGTGCTGCAAGCACAGACGCCATTATCAGAGCACTTGGAATACTACTTTTCCGTCAACGACTGGTCGTATACTGCGTACATTGCGCAGGAACTGGTAGACCTGCCTGCGTACGTGCAACCCCATTTGGTATGACGGGGCACAATGTAACACAGTGGAGATGCTGGGTGCACAATACCATACCATTCCGCAGGGCCCCGCAAGTGTGTATGCAATCCTGACACCCCTTTTCCGAGTCTTGCCCCATGATGCTGCTCGTCAAATTGCCTTTTTTGCAAACTACCATGCGCATGTGGGTTTCAACAGCACCATCCTGTATGAGCGTGGCTCCTACATTCGCCACTTGCATTATCATCGAGGCACTGTACGGTGCATGCACAGGGGATTTTTGAAGGTGTGTAACGGGGTGGTGCTCATTGGTTCATGAGTCCACTCCAAAAACCTACCTCTGCCTTTTCAGCTCATGATATGGGACCACGGCAGCGCAATGACCCCACTCACAAGCCAAAAGACATTTGGCGATGATCGGGACCAATATGTCAAGTTTGACCAGATAACAATATACGACCATGCATTGACCATGTTTTATGGCATGAACGCCTACATCTTTGCTGTTGATCACGATGAATTCCTTGTGCTCCCACAACATGTGCAACCCCCCGTGATACACAACACATTGCTACAAGGTATGGGATGCTGTGTGGCATATGGCTGTATAGCATGTGTGTGCAGCATTCCTTGTATGCTACATAGGGTGTATGGCAACAAAATCCCCCACATATATGCTCCGTCGATTGTTCACTCAATCATGCACAACAACACAAGTTGATGCATTCATTGTATGTGTCAAAGAAAGTGAAGGCGATTTCGACCAAGTTCACAAGGTGTGTTGTTGGGATTTTACACAATTGGCTTCCTTCACACCTTGCATTACTGTTGTTGTTGCTTACACAGGTACTGCATTTTGTGGATGAAACGCACAGTGCGTCACTGCATGCTGCCAAAGGGTTGACATTCCCTGGCAAGGACTCGGTGCATTATGTTCCACATGACTGTGGATTTGTTGCGCACGTGCAGCTTGACCAAATGCAGTTTTAGTTTTGTTCTTTGCATTCTTATCTGTTTGCTTCTGCAAGTGCTTGTTAATTGTTCACATATGCATGTCGCAAGGGGCTGGGAGTGGATATCAGGCCTCACAACAACCCATGTGTTGAACGAGGGCAGAGCCCATATTTCGCCGCGACCTTGTTGCAGAAGAAACGACGTGCTGCATACTGAAGCCATAATGGGTTGTGGTGCATACAACCTGTGTAATACATGGACACAAGAGTTAAAAAACACTGCAGCACAGTTGTCACTGCACTGGCAAAGGTATTAGTGCGGCATGAATTAGTAATTGTTGAACGTTACAATTTCCTTTCCCAAAAACCTGCAGCATTCGCACGTACTAAACCCTGCATTATTTCTGAAGCCGCGCTTATCCAAACCGTGTCATGTTGGCCAATTTGGTTGGTTTTGTTGCGCTTCTGTCAGCAGCATCCCACTTTGAGCAACGCATGGCTGTCAGGTGCGTCGCTGTTGAAAGAGCTTTCCACCCGTCTGCCGCCAGTATCAACAATCAGATGTGCGGCATACACTAGATGCCACAAAAATACAACAACAGGCAAACTTGGGGATCACAACTCGGTGTGCCGTACAAGTTTTTCCTATGCAATCCCCACAACGATACAGTAGTGAAGCGTATGCTCAAGGAGGCTGATGAGTACAAAGACATGATTTACTTTGACCACATTGATGACTCGTACAAAAACATTACATACATCACGCACAATATGTTTCTGTATGCTGCTCGGCAGCCTGGGCTTCATGGTGCCTACTTTTACAAGGTATACACAAGGTACACACTGGGAATATATGTTGTTGGGTTGGACCATCACAACTACTTTATAATCACAGGGGGACGACAATACTTATGTCCACACTGCCCGTTTTCGTGACTTTTTGATGCATCAGCCACGCAACTGGTCATACATTGGACAGATGTATGATGCCAACCGTGTCACGCGAGACCCAGACCTCAAGTGGCATCTCACATATGAGGAATGGCCCCATGACAGGTGCGTAGACGGGGTACATATTCTGGTGGCAAACAATAACATATGCTTCCATACAACGAAACATTAGGTGGTTGGCGCGCTATGCAGCTGGAGGCTCTGGTTACCTTTTGTCCTGGGATATGTTCACAGCAATAGTTGCAACACAAAGCGACCCTCCACGCAACATCATTCCCATTTATGAGGACGCGTCTGTCGGGTTGTGGGTCGAGTATGTGTCACAGACGCTACAAGTTGATGTTCAATACGTGTCAAGCTCGCTGTTCAATGAATTTGGCTGCCAGGATGGGCTGCACGAGGTCACAAGCCATCCCGTAACACCCAAGCAAATGTTGTGCTTGTATGGGGGAAAGTGTCGTTGTGTGGCAGAGCAGGGCATTGTGGAGATTGGTGGGTCACAATAACACAATGAAATGCATTGTTTTTCTGCGAGATGACAATAATTGGTGTTACAATAGTCAAGTATCAGTAATATGTACAACATTGCGAAACTCATCGGTTTTGTGAAATTTGTGCTCTGGCTCCATGGGTTGTATGGCTTCACTGACATTTGCCTTGCACCGAGGATCAGCCTGTTGGGATGGAATGCATGGTGTTATCATGCCCGCCACCAGTACGCCAACAAAACCATACCCATACCGCAAGAATGGGCATGTCATTTGCTGGGTCACACAGACCATTGCAGCCAAAAAACCAAACGCCCACCGAGTTTTCATCACAGTATGATTTGCACAGGCGACGGTCATCATAAAATGTTGCATTATACGCAAACATCCACACGCCCATAGCCACATCTGTGTAGGATGATTGTGTATGCGAGTACTAGGTTGAATGCATTTTCCTGTCATGCTCCTTGTCCAAAGAGCAGCATACCATCTGTTGCAAAAAAGCGGAGGCTACCCTGCAAATGTGTGATCCATGTGGCTGCCTGTGGCAATACAGCCTTGTTTAGTTTCATATAAATGTAATTTGGTGCAAAAGAATACGCCAACATACATGATTGGACAACACGTAGGTTGGGCCATAGGCATAGGCAGGGTAGGTGAGGACATGCGTGTGCTGCGGCTCATAAAACTTGTGGCTCTGCTCTGTGTATGGTTGAGCGCCTACCATAAAACATCCAACATAATCTGTGTAATGTGTGTTTGGGTGGGTGGGTGGGTATGGGTGGATCTGCACATGTGCAGTCACCCATACCAGCACTGCGTCGGTTCCATTCCTGCATAGCAGCTGGCAATCGCTGCATCTGGATGTATACATCATCATCCACCTTGACAATGTAGGAAGGATCATAGTCAGCGAGCACCTTTTTGAGGAATGCTGTGATTTTCCATGTGGTGCCGTGATATGCTTCCTGTTTTGGGGGTTAAATGTGTTGGCATGGTATAACGTATACATGCACAAGCAACCACTCCAGTACTACCTTGGTGTTGACACGATATATGTCTTGGAAACTTGTGCTTTCCTGCAAAACAGCTCTTTCTAGGGACTCGTCATTTGAGTGCCCAATCAGAAACCTGCCAAGTATCTTATGCTGCTTGTACAACCTGCCAAAAGACAAAGATGAAGTTAGGGGTTATGGTGGTGCTACATATATTGGCACAACTTAGCATACCTGTCCATCTCAACACTGTTTGGAAACCAGGTCCGCCGAACAACGTTTCGGCGCTCTTCATGTTGAGGGCCCGACTGTGAATTATTGGTGTGCATACGTTCAATACATGATTTTTTGTATGCTATGCAAAGACAATGGACCCACCAACACGGCCAGAAAAATGTCCAACTTGTGAGGAGGATCAAACCTCCTGAGACGTCCCAGGCTACATGGCACACACAACAGCAGCCCTAAAAGCCATAGTAACCGTATTGCGATCATATGCGAGTTGTCAGTGTCGTGTGAATCAAGTATGGTCGACTGAATTGTCATGGAGCACTTTGACAATCGAGTTTGTAATTCGTTGCTAATTACAATAATGGCAATTGTAATAAATCATGATGATAGTACTATGTTTCCAACCTGTCATTTACGTTGCCATTTATCACACTACAAACATACATACAGAATAGTTATAACATAGCATAAGTAGCATATCATGTAAACGGAGAATGATGTCGCTCGGCAATGGATGGTTTCCCCAAAGCTCGTTCTTGTTGTTGTTCCTGGCTGTACTGTTCACCACGGCATCTCGTGTTGAAACCACTAGAATAAAACACGCTGCGTCCCAACAGCTCGACATGTTTGTGGCCATCATGGTAAAGTGCCTATGGTACAATAGTTTCCCTTGTCTGTCTCAAGCACTACACATCACACACCCACAGTCAGGACCTGTCAATGTAGCACGCAGGGAGACTATACGTCAGACATGGTTGCAACATGCAGAGAGACAACGGTGAGCACATATGGTGCCGCACACCAGCGCAGACATAGCCACAACCACCACCACCCACCTTGACATACCACAGGCTTGAAAGGGAGCACAAGATGCTTGTGCAATTTGTCATTGGGAAGTCATCAGATGATGCCATCAACAATGAATTGCAAAGGGAGAGGGAGCAGCATGAGGACGTACTGTGGTTGTCGCAACACACGGTACGTGGTAGAGCGGTACCTGTGTGAGCATCCCCATGGTTAAACCCAGCAATGACAATCAACAGGAAGACTATAACAGCATGACCATGAAACTTGTAAAGCTGTTGAAATTGTTGCTTGCCAACCACCAACCAAAATACCTCGTCAAAGTGGACGACGATGTCTACTTGCAGGTGCCTCGCCTGCCACATGCATTGCAGCGCTGGCAAGAACGTAGAGCAGGTGTGTTGGCTTGTACATGAACATGCAGTGCCCATCATCCAGGTGCATCACCCCCCCCCCCAAAACAGATTATATTGGGTGTTTTTTGATGGGCAACCGTCCTGTACAAGACCCTGGGCATCGCTGGTATGAGCCACTCAAGGACTATTTCACAACATATACCGCTTATGCCAATGGGCAGTTGTACGTGCTCTCATTTGAAGCAATGCAGTGGATAGTACCATTGGTAGATTCTTTGCGGGTCTTTGTGCACGACGGTGGGTTTGTTGGGTGGGTGGGTGTCACGCGCTACCCTTGCTAGCACAACAACACATGCTTCACAAACAGATGTGGGTCTAGGCGTATGGATGCTGGCATTCAATGCAACTTACTTGGATGACCGCAGGCTTTGTGAAACGTATTGTGGACCAAACTCTGTTGCAGTGTTGCAAGGACCATGCGGAGGTTTATGCGACGTCGAGCGTGACATGCACATCCTGCACGTATGTGTGATTGTTTGGCTTTTGGAAATTATTTGTTGTTGTGTTATTACGTTTTCAATTTTTCCACAGGGGGACCCCAAGTGCCATGACGCTCCATCGCTGCTGAGTGGGGACTCATTTTCCAAATGGTTTTTCCGCAAGACAGACCACCAAAATGTCATTGTTGACCAGTAGAATTACAGTTGTGTATTTGTTATCATTATGTCGTAGCGGCATATTCAGTTGAATAAATACAGTGCATTTGTGAAAAATCAAAATGCAACAGGAACTATCAAATATGGAGTACAAAACAAATCACTATGATTCAGTAGCCTGCAATGGATTTTCTCTCACCCTGGAAAGCTCGTCGGAGAAAGCACCCTGGGCATTGTGATTTGTTCGATAGCGCAACACACGCACATACACTTTCACCCCACACAATCATACCTTTACCAAAGACTCAGTCATCTTGTACCAGTTGAATAGTGCAAATCCCGCAATGCTTGTGACATATCCAAATATTTGCACATACGTCACTGGTTCTGCCCACATAAACACACCAAAACACACGATGGACACGCTGCGTGCTGTACAAAGGATTTTCATTGTCAGCCCCCCTGCCAGCTGAATGGTGAAATATGCAGACACATTCACAGCAAAGCCCATCACTGCAGCACAGCCAAACAAAACCGGGGCTCCTGCCACACGCTGGAATGCATTATCAGCCAGCATGTGTGGCAGCTCAAAAATGACACTGCCCAGTGCCAACCACAGGGTGCAGGCCGGGGCAGTATAGTACAAGCCTTCCACTGTGTGTGTATGTGGCGGAATTGCAAAACACATGATGGAGAACCAATTACACCATCTACAACGCACCTGCATTGAAACTGTATTCTTGCAGCAGGGTTTGGGTGAGCACAAGCCGAACAGACTCGGCAACTTGTGATAGAAACAGTATCACCACACCCAGCCAGTTGTATTCTGCAGCCCCACATGATGCGGTTGCCACACCACCGGTGATGATCAACACAGAGAGCACCAGATTGAGGTGTGGTTGCTCCACGCCAGCAATAAATGCGCACACCATGGTCACCACTGGTGTAAATGCCTGGAGGGCCCGTGGAGAATTTTCATTTCAATGATCAGTGGCGTTACTATACGAAAGAAACCAACGCATACCGATAGCATTTGAATGAGGGAGACGGCAAGGAACAGGTTGGTCAGGTTGCCCGTCGCTAATGCTGTGGCTAAGAAAAAACCCACTGGCATCATCTGTGTGCAGTAAAACCAGCGTGACACTGTTTTTTTCATCGGCATTATCCGCAAAACCTATGGTATATGTGCAGTTGTGTGGATGGCATGGCGAAATCAGTACAACACCCGCAAAACCCCCACATTACCTTGCAAAACAAAACAGACGCAAAACAACTGAACCCCATCCCGAGGCCTGCCAAGAACATTGGAAAGGGAAATTGCTCTGCCACCATGATCCATTTGTTCAACAGTATCAAAGCGCCTGATATGACAACATAGCTCATAGACACGAACGCTGTCAGGAGCTTGGACGATGGGGGCAGATTTTCACTCCTTGCAGCCTCGATATGTGAAATTGTGCGTAATTTATCTCGTTGATGGGCATTCATGCGCTGCATTGCAAGGTGCAAGCCCGTCACCCTTTGCAGCGTCACGTTGCAACGCAGATGGAGGTTTTACACATTGGCTGCTTGAGAGCAACGTATGCCAGCGAGCGTCGTCGTGTTGCGTTCACGTGTTTCATGTGCGATCATTTGTATGCAATTGTGAGTTTTCATATTGGATGCTGTTTTGGAATTGCTTGGAATGATTAATAATGATTAATTGGTAATATGCACGCTCAGCAAGCTTAAGGTGCCTTCAAAGGTGCCTTCAATCAAGGTTTGCAACCGCCCTTAATCTGCATGCTTCCAGGGTCATGAACAAATGGGTTGCATTTATCGTTTTTCATCTTGCAGGCAAAATGATGCACTGGCAACTAATGGCGGCAGTGTGCAATAAAGACATATGCCATGGGTGGTTGAGACATCAACTATTGTTGTAGGATAGACCAGGACCCACAGTAATGCAACAGAACTTTACTTGCAGTGATCATGCATTTTATACCAGTTGAACAGCACAAAGCCCGCAATGCTTGTGACATATCCAAATATTTGTGCATATGTCACTGGTTCTGCCCACATAAACACACCAAAACACACGATAAACACGCCTCGAACAGTGCCCAAAACGCGCATCGCCAACCCCCCTGCCAGCTGAATGGTGAAATATGCAGACACATTCACAGCAAAGCCCATCACTGCAGCACAGCCAAACAAAACCGGGGCTCCTGCCACACGCTGGAATGCATTATCAGCCAGCATGTGTGGCAGCTCAAAAATGACACTGCCCAGTGCCAACCACAGGGTGCAGGCCGGGGCAGTATAGTACAAGCCTTCCACTGTGTGTGTATGTGGCGGAATTGCAAAACACATGATGGAGAACCAATTACACCATCTACAACGCACCTGCATTGAAACTGTATTCTTGCAGCAGGGTTTGGGTGAGCACAAGCCGAACAGACTCGGCAACTTGTGATAGAAACAGTATCACCACACCCAGCCAGTTGTATTCTGCAGCCCCACATGATGCGGTTGCCACACCACCGGTGATGATCAACACAGAGAGCACCAGATTGAGGTGTGGTTGCTCCACGCCAGCAATAAATGCGCACACCATGGTCACCACTGGTGTAAATGCCTGGATAGTATTGAGATGTGTATGCAATTGATGACGATGACGAATATCATCACCACCAACATCATACCGCCAGCATTTGAATGAGCGAGACAGCAAGGAACAGGTTGGTGAGGTTGCCCGTCGCTAGTGATCCCGCCAAAAATAACCCAACAGGCATAACTTTCCTGTAGTATGTGAGCCAAGAGGCAAACTTTGATTCCTTCCGTGTGCGTGTACTGAACACTTTGTAGTAGCAGGAGGCTGCACCGCTGCTGAATGCCATCCCGAGGCCTGCCAAAAACATTGGATAGGGAAATTGCTTGGCAACCATGATCCACTTGTTGAGCAAAATGAGGGTGCTCGATGTTGCCAAGTATGCCACAATTGTTGCAACAGACAGCAGCCATGCTGGCAAGGAGGTGCTGCTTCCAATGTTGGCATCTTTGTGCACATTGCTCACTTCTCCCCTGTGCTCACCCATGTCATCAGGTTGGCATTGTTTGATCGTGTGAAATATAAATTTGCATGTCGGTTTTGTTGATTTCATATTATAACAATAATACATTTGTACCACAATTACAATTAATTTATTAATTATTGTATTACAATTTGCGAGAACAGGTTCGTGAAAACAAACTCTCTAGGTTGGACTGGATCAATACATCCAGGCAAGGAAGCAAGAATGTCGAGATATTAAGCATGCATAACAGGTCGCGTGTAAACAAGGTCGCAAGGTCGAGCAACATGTACCAACAATTGTTGCGCTTCCCTGGCAGTAATCAGCTGTCTTTGCTTTGTATCATCGTATGTATCAGTATGATATGCACTGTTGCAGAGCTACCTTCAGCATATCAGGGCCGATTTGTGGACCCAGAGGCAATGGGCGTGCAGATGATGAAGCTCACAGGTGTGTTGGTTGTGTTTGTGCAGGCCAACTGCAGTCACCTCGCCAGCCACATCTTTCCGCACACAGGTCCATTGACACTGAATAATGGCAGCACGATATCCTTGACAACTGTGACATACTTCAAAGCCCTGCACTCCCACGAGCGCCCACACCAGTTTGACGTGAGGTATGCGCGTGTTCTGTCTCCAACATGCAAGTACTTTGTCCCAGCACCTGAAAACCACAGTGTTTACCAACACAGGAGCCAAACATTCTTCCTGAATCCATATGATCCGGAAGAAATACAATACAATGCGTTTGATTTCCCCCTATATTTTGCCACCCCAACACTATTGCTCAAGGAGTTGGCATTTCAGCCCACAATATCACTGGTTTCATTGCAGCACGACACGGAGGTGCCTCTACCTCGAACACACTTGTACACTGCTTCATGGCATCATCGGGTGCTCAATGATACCACACAAGAAATACGGTATGCTGTTGACAGGTGGTGACTATGGCAAGTTGGGTGAGAGCATATACACACAGCATACGCACATGATGACCACATCCCCACAAGATGGCAAGCACAAGATGGTGGGTACAATGCATTGATCCCAGTGATGACCAACACACCGGTGAGCAGCGTTGAAATGGCCAACAAGACATGGCTGTTTTCCATCAGCACGCCCCATCACCCCCCCGACAACCCCAAGGGGGCACCAATTGCCCGCACATGGCACGAACGTGGATTGCTGTCGTCCTCCACATTTGTTCGAAACAATGATCTGGACAAGCAGCATGCTTTGTATCAGGTGATGGTTTAATAGTTGCAGTCGTGGAACAATGCTGTCCACATATACCTTTCATCAACCACACAGGCACCCCCGACATTTGCAGCAATCATCAAGCCACTATGCTCATACATCCATTTCAACAAGGCGGTCAATCAGGCAGTAAAACAGGCCTTTTTCTTGCGTCAGGTGGGGTTTTCGCACTATTATTTGTACGATCGCGGAGAGTTTGAGCAGCCCTTGCTAGCACATCCAGCCACACGGTTGGCACTGGATCGCGGGTGGATGTCGGTCATGCGCTTTGCACACCCGCAGTCGGGGTTGCCCATGTACTTTGAAACATTTTGGACGGCCCATGTGAAAAAGATGCGGTATGGGTCGGTGAGCGCAGTGTCTGGTGACCACAGCAATAGATGCATTCACCACCATCCACACAGCACTTTGGATCTTGATCACTTTTTTGTCACATCGCATGCTGCCCTGGCATTTTGGGGTACAAACACATACCTGCTGCTGGTGGATATTGACGAGCTTCCAGAGCTGCCCGAGGATGTGATGATGCCCATGCTGTTTAACAGGCCAGATGGGTGTTTGGCAGATGTAGCCTATGCGCAACTGACACGCAGGTATGATGACGGTGTGTGGCCATGTTGTGTGATGCAACAACAGAACCACATGTCGATTACGCATCACAGAAACTATCTTTGTGAATATATTGATGCCGAGGATGAGCGTGTGCAGTTTGTAGATGGCAACAACATGCCATCATATGAGTGGATCAAGCAGTACCAAACGTGCACTGAAAAGGAATCGCTGGCATCACACCCACGATTCAACCAGACAGCAGATGGACAAGAATTCCATGGCACTTGGCCCAAGGTGTGATGGGGCCTGTGCGAGTGTTGTCGTTATTCAATGTTGCGTGACCTGCTCGTACACACCACATGTCACACAGGTTTTGGTGCATGCAGATGCGGGGGCATACTTCCACTGTCATGATGGCCTGGTGTACCCAGAGTATGCTGGACATTCATTAGGAAGGGTCAACGAAAGCTGCCTCGCTATGGTTCATCTGGCACACCTGATGTCTCCCAAACGGTATGGATGGTGCACTTGTGGGTGATGGGCACTTGCACACAACACTACATGGTCTTTCCATGCTCAGGGATGACTTGGATGAGGATGTGTATGAGAACACCACCAACTGGACATGGCCATTGGCTGGGTTTCTTGCTGATGATAGCAAACTTGCGGTCAATGCCAAGTAGAATGGCACAGCGGATGACAATGTATTGATATTTTTCTTTTTCATCATTCTCACATGAATCATTACAATTAAATCAATACTTCACAAAAAACCAATTCAAATACTGCATGTAATGAGGTGGACATGATTGCTCTATGTTGTTGTATCGGGAAACGTGCTGTATGTCGTGTGTGTTGCAGGTGGCAGTGCTCCCGACGACGCTGCAACATTGTCATGTGTCAACACACATGCACTGCCCAGCCTGAGGTGGTGAAAAGAAGTTGCATGCGCACTTAATACAATATGTACCACGACCACCATTGACAGACCCACCTGCAAAATCCACGCTGGTACTCTGGGCAGAGCGCAGCGGTACGGCCCCTTGGCGGCTTGACAACAGCGGGGATGGGCATGTCTGCAGGCATCATTGTAGTGTTTGACACAGCACCCCATTCGCTGGCTGGCTCCTCGCGCGTCACAAACCCCAGGGCCTTGAGTGAAGCGCCCCCCCCAAGCAGCGGGTCGTCGTGGCGAGCGAGCGGTTGCTCATACCACATACCCTCGGCAGGGGTTGCTCCCAGGCCCCATGACACACCACCCAAGTCAGCAAAGTGCCCCGTCTCACCACCGAGGGGAAGTGTGCGATCGTTGGTTGCAGGCGCTGCCAGAACATCTGCTGGGTCCCATAATGTGCTGGGCAAGGGCCCCTCTGCCGAGGGAAATGTTGTGTGATCACCAAAAAGACCAGCAGCAGTTGGGTTGAATGTGCTTTCAGACGTGAGCTCCTGCAACAAACCCTCGGTGGGCAGGCCTTGCAAAAATACATCCTGGATTGGTGTGTGGATGTATGTATGTGGTTTGTCGACATAATTGCTATGTTGAAACAGGTCATTCCCCACCTGCACATGGTGAGATGCAGGTGGTGTGGATACGAGCGGTGCAGAATCGAGCTGGGCCGACACGACGGGTACAGATACGCTCGACACTACTGAAAGGTTGTCATGTGCATCCATTGAATGGGCAGCCTCTGATGCGTTACTTGCTACCGTCTGCAGTGCTCCACCTTCTGCAATGTGCATTCGATGTATTGGAACGGCACGGCGTACAGGTATGGACGCATCCTGTTGTAGGGGACCACCAAAACTGTGTCATGTCTGCACCCTCCATCACCAACAGTTGCGTCACGAACCTTGACAGCCTCTTTTTCTCGCACCACACGTTCGCGCTCACGCTGTGCTTTTACAGCTGCATAGCTGCTGTGATCAGTCAATGCATCGAGCACCTCTTGCACCTGTCGTTCCTTTTCCAGGCGGGCTGCACGCTCTTTTGCCGTGCGCTCACGCTCTTGCTTCTCCCTGCACGACAGAAGGAGGGTATAAAAGGATGAGTGGATAGGTTTCTTAACAACTTCCACGTACCGCAATGCTCGTTCACGATTCTGTGCTTCTTGTTGCTCTTTTTCTTTGACCAAACGTTCCTTGCGCATGCGCTGTTCCTCCTGTCGCTCTGCCTCCACACGCTCGCGTTCCTGTACAACATGTGTGTCAATGGGAACCCAACAACCACACAGACACTCAGCAGCAACCAACACACCTGGTGGGCGACTAGCAAATCACGCTTGGCACGCATAGCGAGGTCTTGCAGAGACAACAACAAATCTGATGTTGTGTGGACAGACGTTGGCTGACGCACAGCATGAGATTCTCCCTCAACCGAATCCACTTCTTTACCCATGTCAATGTTTTTGTCCCAGCCTTGCTCCAACAACGTGCTTGCCTTGGCCAGTGCGGTCTGTGTGGATTGTTGTGGTGTGTGATAATGCCATGGTAATTCCAAACAGTCTACAATGCATATGCCACCAACACCAAAAAGTAGCACCTGCAAGGCAGCGGTACGCTGCATGCTGCTGTGTGCAGACCTCAACTTGAGCGCTGCATCCAGCATTTGGTGAGCTTCCGTGATTTGCAAGCGTGCAAGCAGCTGCTTGGGACCCACGAGGACTGCCTCAGGGCACCCACCTTGCTCTGCAGCCTCGATGCGCGTTTTGAGCGCCAACGGCTGCAGCGCGCCATCCGATGCGCTAGCAGCAGCAGCTTCCAAGCTTTGAATAAGCTTGAGCATCTTTTTGGCATGGCCAACCTGTGCATGTGGATGCCTGTGTTGTTTTGCAACACAACAACGCCCCAAAACCCGTGTCAAAACGCACCTGCACCCCAAAGGAGGATGCCTCTTGAATGGTGCGACTCAGTTGATGTGCAGTTGCCCCCTCACGCAGCGTTCGGTCAAGCTTGGTTGTTGCAGCAGAGATAGCTTGCCACTGCTCTACTGCAGCGGATGCCTTGGCAGCATCATTTACCAGCAGATCACCCCATGCAGTGCATCCTGAAATCAGCTGGTGTGAGGTGGTGGGGCAGACGTGAAAGTCTCTGGCACCAACCACAGGAATGTCACTCTCTCAGCCCCTGCATACCTGCTCCACCACATCAGCATCTTCACGCTTTTGATTGCGCTGCAAAGCACGAACAGCACCCTCAAGCTGCTGACGGTGTCGTGCTGCTTCATCCAGGCGACTACGCACATCGTTGGCAAGCCTGTGTGCACCCCAATGACATGATCGTGTGTCCTTGCACAATAAACCACACCACCCTAGTATTTTACCTGTATGCTTCGGGGTCAAGCTCGTCTGCACCAACGCGGCGGGCAGCCAAAATCGCAGCTTCCAGCTTGGGGAGCGACTCAATACTGCGTACGCTCTGGGCGCACCGCGCAAGCACTTCCGCAGCACGTTCCAGTTCGAGTTGCCGCTTGACAGCCTGCAACCGTGGTGCCAAAAATTCACTGCCCAGCGTGATGCCACTGGAATTGACCGCGGTTGCAGCGGCAATGTCTTCCGCTTTGCTCAAGACGGTCTTGAGTGCCACAGACCCACATGGAGCATTAGCAAGCACCTCATCCAACCGCGCCCCCATATCAACAGCCGCCGCCTGTGCCTCCAGATCCTTGGCTAAGCGCTTGGCCTTGTTGACTGACACGCCTTGGTTACGTGCATCTTCCGTGGCAGCATGAAGCATGTCTGTGTATGGCATGGTGTTGTGGTATTGTTTGTAAAACCAGCCAATGCTTTCTTCACCAACCTACCCAGTTTTTCCTGCCACTCGACAGCAAATGCTGCACGCTCTTCAAGGCTTCCATGTTGCAATCCACATCGAGGGGGCTGCTGCACACGCTGCAGCACCTCCTCCAACTGTACCACTGCACGTTGTCGTTTGATTAAACGTTCCCGAAGTGCGAGCGCTTCGTGTACTTCCCCCTCCAAATGCGGGTATCGGGATGCCACAGCAACGGCCTGATGGAGCTGTTCCGTGATTTGGGAAATGCTGGCCCCGCTTTGCTTGACATTGAGCACTGCATGCAGTTTCGCAGCCGCTGCAAGCTCTCCATGAGCATTGGTAGCTACTTCGTGTATAAGTTGCTTGATATGGGGACTATTGAGAAGACGACGGTGAGAGAAAGGGCACGTGAGAATGGTGGCCGTGTGAGAGTTGGTCAAGAACAATCGAGCATACCTGGCATGCATTGCAAGCTTTAGTGCCAGCTCCAACTGCCCCGGTGTTTCAGGCTCGACAGTTCGCACTAGGAATGCGCTGCCATCCATGTCGTACACCACAGCCGCCGACACAACATGGTTGAGCATTTGTGTAGGCATAAGCGGCGCCCCCATGAGGGCCTCAGCAAGATGCAAATCACTGTCCGCACTGTATTGAGCATGTGTTGGGTGTTTGAATCACACGCCGCAAATGGCCACCACCATAAAGACCAACATACCGCCTGGTCCATGCTTCCAGTACATGTACTTGTGCTTGTTCGGCTGGTGACAACGAAGCAGTGAGTCCTGCTGTGCTCAAAGATACCCATTCCTGCAAACATGTTTGAGCACGCCACACTGCTGCCCGAAACACCGATTGGCGTGTCTGCGTTTCCGTGAGCAAGCATATGTGTGCGTGGAGCACACGCACCATGCACTGCCCCACACAATCCCACTGCTGCGGCTGTATAACCTTGGCTTGCTCCACAGCGGCAAACAATGTGCTGATTTGCCGATGCGCCATGCCAATGGACTGCTCTGCCAGGCTTTCGCATGTCTCACACAGGCACGTCCTGTGAAGTAGTACGCATGGTGACATGGGAGTGTGTTGTGGGGCACACATTTGACAACATACCTGTACTTTAGCAACACACTCAATGCCCAGTTGCAATACAATGTTGCCTGCTCGCTTTCAGGTACATGCATGCTGGGCTCCAGGTGCAGCTCGTATCCGAGAAAGCCATGCGGAAGGGTACCCCCCCGGAGCTCCAATGCCTGTACACATTGGCACATGTGCATATTCCTACAATCCCAAACAATCCCAAACAACCACCATACTTGCAAGGAATGGATGGCATGCAAAAAGCGCTCGAATGCATGCTCGGCATTATCCCCCACAGACAACGGCAGTGCCACACCACTCAACTCGTCACCATCGACCTCGGCCGCCGCACGAGTACCTCCCTGCGCAAGTGTTTGTTGTGCATTGGTCAGATGCATCACCCCTGCACCAGCATCCTTACGCATTGCCTCCAGCAAGCTTTGTGCACGCATCCGGAAAGCCTGGCGGTTGGCGTTGTTGCGGCGGCGCATATGCTTGTCCAATGCGGGTCGGTCCAGGGAGGTGTGCATGCCCCAGAGGTTCAGTGTGCACAGCAGCACCAACAAGCACATGTGCAACCATGCAAGAATACCATTGTTGAAATTGCCCAACGACAGGCGACACAGCTTTTTCCGTGCTTCTGCACTGCTGCACGTCCAAACCTGCTGGTCATGTGGCCCCATACACTGGCACATCACCCCAACAGCGCTGCTGTTGCTACACACAGGAATCAACTCTATCGGGTATTCACCAGCTGTTGTTGTTGCATGCATGTCTGCACCATGCAACACCAAATGCTCAATCTGCAAGGGGCTGCCCCGAATCGTGGCGCAATGCAATGGGGTGGCTCCGTCCAGCAGTGCAGCCACGGTTTCACGTGTCACAGCATGTGCCTGAAGAGGGGGGTGCAGCAGTTGTGCATGCATGCTAGAATTGGGTGGGTGACTCCACATACCTCCAGGGGGCTTGTGAGCTGTATCATGGGGGGGACACTGGTAGTGTGTACAGGGCTGTAGAGAAAATCCACAACCACATCAAGTAGCAATGGATCAATGCGCATGTTGATCAGGGTTGCACGATCAGCTGCTGTCATTTCCATTTGCGACAACAGGGCTTCAATGGCATCAGGGCGAAAACTGTGTTGTTGTTTTGGGGGTTGGAGGACAATGTTGAACCCATTAGCGAGACAAAGAATCATGCATTACCTTGGGTACATTTCTGCAAGGTTGCTCCATGGTACGCAGCATAAAAACTCCAAAAATCCTGGTGGAGCATTCATCAGGCATGCAATACATAGCGCAGCGCCTGCCACAGCCTTTTTGGGTGGGTGATAGAGGTTGGTGTGTGAGCATTGATACTGCTGGTGTGCTTTCTGCCCACCATACCTGACAGCACTCTAGCTTGACTTCAGTAGCTTCAGGTACCATGATGCTGAGTGCTGCAGGTAAAAAGTCGTACAGAATGCCCTCTGTCAACTCCTTGATGCGCCGATCCTCTCTATCAATGTGCAGCTGCAGCGTGCTTGGGAACTGGTACATGCGCTTGCTCTTTTTGCGGCCACTGTGTGTGCATCACGTGTTGTATACTGGCCGTGCACATGCAAGTTGTTTGCCTCTTTTTTCATGCCAACACACCGCATTTGTGATGGGCGCATGTCTGCTGATGAACGTGACCAGTCACGCTGCTGTAATGCCTCCTGATTACCCTCAACAAGCTGCATGTTTTCTGTGATGCATTATGGGGTTGTGGGGAGTTTGGGGCAAGTGTGCACGCGTTTGTTTGGATGAAATCCATCCATATTTCACAGTTAACCCCAGTTGAGCCTGCATGAGCATGTGTGGCCTCAATTTTGTGACACAGATGACCCCATTGACGCACATTTAGTATAGCTGCCAAACAACATGTGGTTGGTACTGCTGTGTGCAGTGCTGCCTTTGCAACATTCCCAGTGAACAGCTGCCCAAATACTCAACACATCTCAGTTGCATGATATTGTGCATGAATTTGGGATGGGATCATATGATCGTGGATGGGACGAAGAGTAATAAAAGCAGGAAGAAATGCACCGATGTTTTACATCGCCCCCATCACATTCATGTCATGGCCACCGACACTATCAAAACAAATTGGCATGCACCGTACCTGCTGATAACTCTGAGATCACATTAGTTATGTCACGACAGTGTTTGCGTACGATGCAGATTGAACAAACGCTCATGATCGTAAAGGCAGCACAACAACACGCTTTTACTATACCATACACACGTACGTAACACGACCTATAATGATTTCAAGGCCAGCATTGCCCTACCATCTAGTTGGAGAGCTTCAACTTCGCAATGCCGCACGAAAGCAAGCCCAGCAAACAGCAGGACTGTTGGCTGAACAGGACACACGCACTCTGCATGCACTCAAACATGCGCTTAACTTTTTGCTGAGCACTGGTAAGCAGATAAACACATTGTCGTGACAACCTTGTGCAAGCATCTACATATATACACGCCACATCCACAGTGCGACCAGCGGAAGACCATGACCTATTCTTCCTGGGAGCAAGCAAACGTGATGTGGAGCATTGCAGGACATTCTTCAGTCAAGGTATATTGTTGGCGTACTGCTCAACTGACAAAAACAAGCCCAAACATGCTCGTCCATACGATTGTACAGGAGTACGCAACTCTCAAAACCAAGTCAGTCTGCAGGGAACAGCACAGCTGGTCATCACATTGCTCCAGGAGCTGTCTGAAGAGCTTGCAGGGTACCGTCACTATGAAAAGTTTATCAGGCTCATCGAGCGCCTGCAGCATCGTGGCGCTCCCACGGTACGCAGCCCCTCGGCCGTCAGCCCCAGACGCATGACAGCATATGTTGCCAAAGTTTTGTGGGAAGAGCTCCCAGAACCAAATAAAGGTACATGTGGATGTTTGTGCCAGAGCTTGGTCATATTGCCAAGGATACACCCGCTGTTACTTGGCCCCCCTTGACACACACACAGGCACTATAAAGTCACTGTTTCAGTTGCAAGCCCAGCTCGTGTCGGCATCATCATCCCCCTCCCAAGCTTGCATAGACACTGCACGAATCATCGGGCCCCTCATTCTGCGTCCCCGTGATCACTGCACGGGTCGGGATGGAGTGCAAGAGCTTGAAGCAAAAATGCAAGCCACCATTCATGTTGCTGCCTTCCTGATACGGTACACCATGCTTGTGATGTTGTGGTAGGATGTCGGGTGGGACAAAGTATTTGCAATGGCAATCGGCAATCCACCATGCACACAGGGAGTACAAGCGCGTGTTTGAGCAGGATGATGAGTTGGGAAGTTTCCATGTCATGTCCCCAGTGATGCTCCAACTTCCAGCTCCATCTGCTCGGGGTGCGTGAGCACATGGAAGGTGCTTATACGTTCATCTGGTCACTACACTTGCATTGTTCCACCACACAGATACACGTGTCACCCTCCCTGATACTCGGTCCCCGTTTCAATTGCGCATCGACCTGACCAACCTGCACCACGGCTTTGCTCCACGTGCCTCGAGTCCTGGCACAGAAAATGCGTCCCCTGCTGATATGCGGTTGGCTAAACACGATGGTGGTTATCGCAGCGCCCGGTATGCTGTGTTGGGGGAATATCCAATGCAGTGCATTGGCCACTTGATCACCATCCACGCAGAGGTGTGCGAGATAGCCAGCTTTCTGTGGGTGTGGTGCGCCAGCCGCTCTCTGCACGCAGCCGCATGCCATCACCTAGATCCACCATCGATGGTACAGCACTGCATGCTGCACCATGGCGTCCCCCTGGTGTGGGCCGTGCCAATGCTCCCACAAGTGCCCGCCGGCCCACAAAAGAGCCATGGGCGCCAACACGTCGTGTGTCCTCACCCATTCAACGATCAAGTAGTGAGGTTTGTGATGGGAATGGGAGGTATCAAAACTCAAATATTCCTCAGCAACATGTTCCCCCCCACACAGTCTTTAGCAGCACTGCACCGAGTGTCGACCGCAACACACGATTTCCTGCCAGGTATGCACAAGCCCAGCACCATCAGCCCCACGCTGTTGCCATGCACCATGCCTTGCACGTACAGGTGACGCGGACGACCAGCAGCAACACGATGGTGGTGGGTGGCACTCCAACTGGTATGCTGATTTTCAACACAAGGAGCTTGCTGCAAGACACAAGTTGGACGACAAGTCACAAGTGCATCGCTTGATACGCTTTGGCAAGCAAACAGCGTCCAAGCTTGCCAACAGGGTCATGCCGCCCATGTTTGGGTACGTGTGCGATTGCTTGCGTGTTGCTCTTTATCCTGTGCTCTATAACTTGTGATAACAAATCCCCATTACAATCATCCAGCGGCTTTGGGGGCAGCAATGTCCCAGGGCCATCATCACCCATGCAGCGGTCATACAGCAGCAGTGCTTTACCAGACAGCCCCATGACCGATGCAGTTTCAATAGATACAAGTCGCATGCATCATGTGACTGAGCACACAAGGATGCAAGCGTTAAAAGAAGAGCGCACCTGGGTTCCCCGCACTGACAGAGACCGTGTGCATGCAGGTGTAGTGCAACATGGAATTCCACATGCAACTGCCGGCAATGTACAAACCACAGTCAAAGAAGGAACAGTTTCAAGTGAAGCGACAGTCTCAAGGCAAACAACAGCCTACAAAGAAACGACTACCCCCCAAGAACACACTGTCAAAGACACCATTGCATACCACAATGCCACAGATACAGCAACCAACCCATTTGCAGAGTGGCGCAAGGTCACGCCGCCACTCAAGGTCCGCCGGCGCAATAGCACTGGTGCACGGCCAAGGGCAAGGGTGACTCTAGATGATGAGGATGACCTGCCATTGTCAGCACGGGCAACAGCCACACGCAAGAGTCAGGGTGCGCTTTTAAGGGCATCCACGGCCGACTCAGCGCCTGAATACAAGCGCCATGCTGATACGTCCTCAGGGCGTCCCGCCATACCGGCACTGCTTCAACGCAGTGCCACAGGGACATTGTCCAGGGATACACAAGATGTCAGCCTTGCCACTTTAGCAACAGGGGGTAGCAACGATAATGTTGTTCTGGGAAGCGATGTGAAGCACTCTTTGACCGCCATTCAACAGGGGATGCGTGCCATGCAAGTGCAAGACACAAATCCCAATGCAACAAATGCTGTCGAGGTGCGTTGTAGTTGTTGTTGTTGTGATTGTGTTGCATTGTTGGATCCAGATCTTACGAACAACGCACACAGGATGCACCTGCTGAGGAAATCAAGGAACCCTCTGGACAAGGTTATGAAGCAGTAGATGACACACAATACCTCAGTGCTGCCCATGTTGCAGAGCTTGATGCACTGTACGATTGTCATTGTTGGTGTCTCGTGTGCAGAATTCATGGCCCACACATTTTATATTCCGCGACAGTGTGCAAGCGCGAGGTATCCAAGGTATCACTACGTTTGCCCAGCTTGTTGCCATGGCTGATGCAGTGCGTACAGAGGCAGACAACGTGGCGTTGGGTGACACAGATGGAATCGGGAAAAAGGTGTCCACAATGAAAGAGCTTGCATCCAAGGTTTGTGTGTTTGTTTCTGCTGTGTGCCTGGTTAGTGTCCCCAACAACATACAAAATATGCACAACACACACAGACATCGTCACTGCTCTCCAAGGGGGCGAGCAGCACCATGGCAGGGCTACGCTGCCTTGCACCATGCAAGCAGGTTGACACACTCAGCCCTCCACTTGTTGAGTTGGCAAAGAGCACAGTTGGTATGTTGTGTGGGAGTTGTGTGTGGGTGAAGTTGTACATGATACTGTGCACCAACTCACACCACACCCACACAGAGCTTGTTGGTCCTGGCACGTCTCCCTCTGCGTTGCGCAGTAGCATAGCAGCATCGTTGGCAGCGGCAGCAGAAAAGCGTGCTTCGAAAACCCCTGGTGCCACAGCACCACCACCGCCACCTCCGCCGCCACCACCGCCTCCCAAGGGAACGGGCAATGCACCTCCACCACCGCCTCCCCCACCACCACCGAGCAGAAAGGGACAAGGTGGTCCACCAAAGCCACCCCCACCCCCGCTGCCCAAGCTTACACCGGGAGGCATGATGTCAAAAACTCCAGCAACCACCACAACTCCCAGTGGCACACGGAAAACGGTATGTGCAGGGAGTGTGTGGAGAACGATAATACCAAACTACACCACTCTTTCCATGCACAGTCTGGTGGGGCTACGCGCAGTCGACGCACGAAGCAGCTCCATTGGGACAAGATACGTGTGAAAAACACAGACGGCACTGTTTGGAGTCGCGAGAGCGCTGACGTGGGTGATGGCTTTAATCGAGAAGAACTGGAAAACCTCTTTCAGGTGTGCATGAGGGTTGTGGTGTGGGAGTTGGTCCCAAGACAACGCACATACTGTTAACAATTACACACTCCTCAGATACTTGAAAACAACACGCTGAAAAAGCTTGGCAAAACACGGGTGGACGAGATAACTCTCATAGAGCACCGACGAGCTCACAACATTAGCATTGAGCTGTCTGGCATCAAGCTGGGTTTTCAGGACATCAAGGTATGCATGTGAGGTTGGTTGTAGGTGCCACCATGTCAGACCGACCAACCACAAGTCAAAACACACCCAGGAAGCACTGGTGCAATTGGAGGATAGCATGCTTGGTGTGGAGCAACTCGATGCGCTTTCAAGAGCTATTCCAGACGATGACGAGCGTGAGCAGTTGAGGCAGTTCCTGGCTGGCAAGCACCCGAAACACATGGTGTGCTTGTTTCATCAGGGGGGTGTTCAATGCTGTTGTTCCACTTGGCCGCTTTGCCACTTTCCAACATCATATCCTTGGTTCAGGGGATCAATGACGTTGCACGCTTGGGCACGGTGGAACGTTATTTTGTGGAGATCATGGACATACCCAGGCTCAAGCAGCGCATCCAGTGCTTTATCTTTTGCCGCACCTTTGCAGGCACCAAGGCCAAGGTGGATGGCCTTATACAGTGTGTGATTTGTGCACTCGGGAAATTGCTGCACACTACCAACCGAAACCACAGGTGACAGAGCAGCTCGAGGTGTTGAAGGACGCCTGCCAGCAACTGCATGGATCCAAACGCTTTAAACGCATGTTGCAGGCTGTATTGCAAGTTGGCAATCACTTGAATGAGGTGTGCTATAATGCGCAAACATGCTACATTGGGCAGTAACACCCTAGCAACGTTCTTCACCATGTACAGGGCACACAACGTGGTGCAGCACTGGGTTTCAAGCTGGACACACTCCTCAAGCTGGCAGATGTCAAGGGTACTGACCGCCGCACAAGCCTTTTGCATTGGGTGGTGCAGTATTTGCTCAAGCAAGACCCAGACTTTAAAGACATACCTCACTCATTGAACGCGACAGTACCAGCAGCAGGGGTGCAGGTATGTTGTTTTGTTTTTGTACTGTTGTGTATGCGTGTGCTATTGCACGCGTTTGTCACCCCTCTACACGCAGCTTCATGCAGTCAAGTCATTGCTTGGTGAGCTGCGGGGTGGCTTGCAGCGTGTGAAATCAGAAATGATGGCGGCCATGTTGGAGGAAGGCTCAGGCGCACACGAGGTGTTTTCACGAAAGATGGTGCCCTTTCATGCTGCTGCAGAGCGAGAGTTTATGTCAGTGGAGGTATGTGGAGGGTGCACATGGTCTGCAGGGTACACATCACTGCATGTTCTGTCTCCTCTTTGGCAGGAGTTTGAGAGCAATGTATACTCAGAACTCAAGTCGCTGGCAGAGTACTTTGGGGAAGAATACAGCAGCAACGATCCTACCCGCATTTTGCGCACAGTGCGCGATTTCATGCGACTCTATCATCGTGCCATCGGCGATATTGAGGTATGGGTAGTCTCCACCAGGATTTGCTCACGCATCATTTCCACATGCATAATATGCGGTCCTACACAGGCACGCGAGCTTGAGGAGGATGCGCGTCGCCGCAACCAAGAACGTAAAGATGCAATGAAAGGTATGCAGCATGGTATAACACAGCTTGAAACCACATCCAATTCACTCACAACACCCGCAGCGGCTGCAATCAAGCACAAGACGCCAACCAAAACCCCGCCATCGCATGTGCCACCACGACAAAGCCCCCTGCCACCTCCTGGAGTTGATACGCAATCGGTGCTCGCAGTGACACCATCAGTAGACATGGAGGTTTCGCCCATGGAACACCAAACAGTTGATGCAAGTGATGAGGAATGGAGCGCAAGTCCTGTGCGTGGTGCAGCCGACTGCCCTGCACCCCTGGCAAATGCAGCATCCATCCTCGATGTATCCAGGGCCCCCCATATGGCATGCGTCAGTGAGACAGAAACCCATGCAGACAGCAATGTGCAGTGTGTTTCACCAGAATCGTCACCTATCCGACAGCTGCGATTGGCAAGCTGCTCTCCAACTGGTGAGCAACAAGTCGATGATGTTGCACCCAACAACAGCAACACATTGACAAACATCTGCAGCAGTTTGGCACCACATCACGCAGAGCCTGAATCACACGACAACAACAACGATGGAGAAGCAGTGGAAGTGTCTTGGCTGCAGCGCTTAAGCTGCACTGCTGACGATCTAGGGTTTATGGCTGCGTTTCGACAACTGCAGACATCAGGTGCCCTTTGGGGCTGCAGTAATGAGGGGATGGGCCCACCCACCACCCAAAGACACCAGCAATGACTGACTGGAGTTGTTTCATCATGGGACTGCCATGAATGTTTTATGATCATCATGCTGCAGGTGCATGTCATCACGTCCAAATAAACACTGTAAATTGCTCAGTACCCAGCATTTGCTACAGCACGCAGCACCCAATAGATACCTACTTCCTTGCAGCACTCAGGATCAACAAAAGCCATGAACTTGGGAGCATTGATGACCCCCTTGCTCATGTTGGGCATGAAACGATACAAACCATGGATCATGGAAAACCTTGGCATAAACTTTATCCGTGGAACTTTTGCAGCAGGGGTGGCATCTGTGTTTGTGATTGCTGGTCTCTTGTACCTCAAAGTTGTTTCCAGAAACGACACCACTACCGTCATGGTCAAGAAGAAGCGTGTTGGACAGTACGTTGTTTGGGGTGGGAAACAAAATTGTACAAGGCCCTCACCAAAAACCCCGACAACAGACCAGACGCCGAGGAAACCATGACTGTGCGAGAGTATGACATTAATGAGCTCACCAAACTGTGCACCCGGGCATTTATGGTATGGTGGATATGTAGATTGCACCACACGCACACACACTCGCAAGACTGTTCACAAGCACACCCACCACAGGGGTTGTGTCTGGGCATGCTGATGCACATAAAATTCAAGTTTGATGAGCCATTGCTGCTCCAAGCCATCATGTTGCCAATGCAAACAGTCTCGGCACCAATTGTGTGTGTGCACTTGTGGGGCCACCCAGCAGTGGGCAATCTCAAGAGACCGTTTCCTGAGCCCAACCCACTTGCAGCGCTCATGGGCGGAGACAGCAGCAACAATGCAACCCCATCACCGAGCACCGCACGTGCACCATCAACGGGTCCCCAAGTGGCGGTTGGCAGCAGGCCGGGTTCCACAGTAACCCAGCGCAAGCCAGCACCAGCCAGCACATAGCACCTCGAGATGGGATGATAATGAGCATATTGGTGTTTGCATGTTTTTTCATGAACACGTGGTTAAACACACCATTGCAAATATTCTCCCGTTGGCACTGTCCTTATCAATCAGGGGCAGCATGCGGTCTTCGCTGAGGGGATGCAACCTCAACGCACAGCAAATGTTTGCCATCATTCAACACGAGTACCATGCAGGTGAGATACGTAGCAAGTTCATCAGGTTTTTGCAAGTTCCGGAGCTTTAATTACTAATATGTGATTTGACCATATTTACGACTTGTCGCCCGTGTGTCGTACTAATTCGTTCAATCTGACACAAATTACTATTACATTTACTATTACGTATTTGCTATGATCCCCATGCCCATTATGTTGTGAAGCTGCTGGTATTGTCACTTTCGTAGCGTAATGATGGTTTCTACCTTGAGCCGAACAAAGGCGCATCTCGTGTTGGTCTTCTGGGCAAGCTGTTTGGCTTTGCAGTCCTCGGCACAAGCAGATGGGTGCGCGCGAGCATATGAAATGTAGAAACCGGCAATCAGGCGGCTGCAAGCTAGCAACCCAATCGATGCTACACACACAGCAACGCGTGGTGGCTGGCCAAGCTAAATAAGGAGCTTGATCTACGCTGTAATTGCATACGGCCTGATGACGTGACGGTTGTGCAGCATTATACCCTCCATAGGTTTGAGTAGGGTGATGGGGTTCCACTATGTACATCAACAACTATCCTTCAATACGTACAGGCTGCCAAACCTTGCTGCCCAGTGCAACCAGTGGGTGGGTGGCATTGCAGCGGCTGTATATATACCCCTCGCCAACGGCACCATTTACACGCCCGAGACTGAGGGCTGGCATAACAAAAGGCTTCCCAATTTCCAGCAAACACTTTCCCATGCTCTTAACCACATTGAGCAGCTTTTTCAGAGCCTCACTGCCAAAGGTTGGTGCTGATTGAGCAGGATTTGTAATTGTGATAATGCACCACATGCCTTCACACGCCAAAACGCAGGGTGCAAGCTGGAGCTTGCTGTGTTTTCAGAAGACATACCGGACACAAGTGAATGCTTTCGTGATTGGTATTCATATCCTGTCAACACGATGCGAAACATGGCTCTTGATTTGGCACACACAGAGGT
>VFQP010000636.1_pt1 | contig 60816 bp, 99 predicted proteins | sample 3512351 | NCBI WGS metagenome assembly VFQP01 (sample SAMN10412372, study PRJNA504923) | tailings metagenome | isolation source: Relicate 1 Philex TSF1 revegetated site | place: Philippines: Tuba, Benguet | collected 2017-08-29 | reverse complement strand
CCTTGATCATTGTATATACATTACAGTCCTTGATCATTGTATATACATTACAGTCCTTGATCATTGTATATACATTACAGTCATCCACCACACACACCCACCAATCACACCCCCCATACCACATACCCCCCCACCCTCACATCATCCCCACACCCTCACATCATCCCCCCCCCCAACACACACACACAGTATCAGCAGCAGATTCAGGTGTTGGAACAGGATAGGTCACTCATGGACAGTCGCATTAAGGAGCTGCAGCGGCTGATAGGGGATAAGGAAACTGACCTTAAGGCTGCTAGTGGTACACTGAGGGAGAGTTTGAGGTGTGTGTATTTGTGTGTGTGTGGGGGGGGGGTTGCATTGCTGTGTGTTTTGTGTTGCTGTGTGTTTTGTATTGCTGTGTGTGTGCATGTAAACACCACATCTACATACACTTCTCCCCTCCACAAAACACCTCCATGCACGATACATCCCTCCCTGTACTCACCCACCCACACCCACCCACACACACACCCACCCAACCCCCAACCCACCCCCCCCCCCCTTGTTCACAGGAAACTCGAAGCCGAAAAAGCCGACGCCCTCCGAGAAGCCTCCTCCCTACGCACAAAACTGGCCGACAAGGAAACCGAGTTAAAGCGCCTCAAGGACAACCTTCAGGCAACCATTCGTGGGCTGGAGGAGGACAAGTCTGCGGCTACAGTGGAGGTGAATAAGCTGAAAAAGGCAATAGTAGCATTGGAAAGTGAGAAGAACGTGGCGTTGAAGGAAGTAGCGAGGTTGAAGTCAGAGTTGGAAATTAAGGAAACTGATTTGAGGGTATGTGTGTAGGGGGGGTGTTTTGGGTTGTGTGTTGGGTGGTGTGTTGGGTGGTGTGTGTGTGCGTTGTATTGTTTTGTACATGATGTATGAGCCTGCATCATTACACAAATCCATGTCCCCCTGCCCCACCCCTGCCCCTAAATACCCCCCCCCCAACACAGACCAAGACACAGCAAATACGACTGTTGGAGTCTGAGAAGGGTGAGGTGCAGCGTGAACTCAATCAACTCAGGGCATCTATCAACGATGGTACCACTGAGGTGCAGAGGCTGATTGCACGTGATAGACGTGTGCAGGAGGAGATTGTGCGGGAACTGCAGGTGTGTTTCTTTCTCTCTTTTTTTGTGTGTTTTTTGGTGGGTGTGCATGGGTGTTGAAATATGTGTGTTTGAGTGTCTGAGTGAGTGTGTCACACACAAGCACACAATATCACACGCACAACAACACATGCAAGTACACACAACAACACATGCAAGCACACACAACATTACATGCAAACACTGACCCACACACCCTCTTTCACACACACACCCTCCTTCACACCACACAGAGTATCAAAACCACGCTGGGATTGGCCCCAAGTGGTCGCAGCAGTCCCCTGTATGAGGCCCTCACCAAGGCTGAAATAAAGTCAGAGCGCAGTGCGAAGAAGACTGCTGAAGTTATTGATAGGATACTGGAGGTGTGTGTGATTGGAAGATTGGGTGTGTGTGTGATTGAGTGTGTGTGTGTGTGTGATTGGGTGTGATTGGGTGTGTGATGTTGTATGTGTAGTATTTTATATGTGATTGGGGTGTCTGCTGTGATATGAGTGTATGATTAGGTATATGCATGCAGTATATGCATGCAAGTATGCATTCACAGTCCTTGAGTATTGTTCCCCCCCGCCCCCCCCCTTCACCCCCCACCCCCTTTTCACACTCCATCCTACACCCCCCCCCCACTAACCCACCACCCCCATACACACACTCCCCCACCCCCTACACCCAACACCACCACCTCAACCCCCCCCTACACACACACAGCCTGCCAAGGCACGTGCAGCAGGTCTCAAAGAGTTCCCCTCTTCCTCAAGTGGGCCCCCCCTGAGTCGCTCTGTGCTTGATGCAGACTCCCAATGGTGGTCAAACCTTGTTGATTCCATGACTGGCAAGCGTAGCAAGCAAGAGAGGGGGGAGCGGGGGAGGGATGATCGTGATGATCGACGTGACAAGGTACATATGATCGGGCGGGGTGGGGGGGGTCGGGCGGGGGGGGGGAGGTGTAGGATGATTGTGTAGATACAAATGGTTGCAGACATACAAATGGTTGCAGACATACAACCACGTGCCCATCGCACCCATTATACACCCCCATTAAGAACACCCATTATACACACCCATCACAACGCACAGGAACGTGGTCGCATGGATGACCGTGCTGGTGTGATGGAGGCCCGTCGTCGTGACATCATGATGGCTGATGATGACGATGATGAAGTAGACATGTTTCAACGGGTGGTGTTGGTTGCTGCTACTGTTGCCCTACCCACGGTGGTTGCAAGTGAATATACAATCAATGCGACATGTATGTGGTGTGGGTGTGGTGTACTGTGTGGGTGTGGTGGTGTGTCTCTTGGAGTTGTGTTTGTTTGGTGTAACATGTACATGGTTTTTTACACACATGAACAACATGTACATGGTTTTGCACACACACACACACACACACACACAAACAACACCCCCAACACCCCTCCCCCCCCACATTCCTCCCCCCCAAACCACCCCCACAGCATGCTGTGGTCTCCCACCTGGTCCCTATGGTCTGCTGGGCAACCTAGAGGCGGCATCCTACCTCACTGTCCTCTCCATCATTGCATGGTCTGTGTACAGGCGCCTTGTGCGGGGGAAGGAGGGGCTCCCTGCGGGGCCCTATGGGGCCCTCCCTGCTGTGGAGGGGTTGAGTTATGCAGCGTTGATTGGTGGCATTGTGGTGGTGTCTGTGCAGGTGCGTGGTGGCTGTGTGTGTGTGTGTGTGAGGGGATGTGAAGGGGTGTATGTGTATATGTGTATGTGTACGTGTGTGAGTGCCTGTCTGTGTGTGTATATGGGTAATACTTGTCAATGCACTGTACAATGCCTGCCTCTCACACAATATCTTGCACACACCCTCGTGACACAGATTTTGGGTAATGGGTGGGTTCCAGGTGGCCCCCCCGGCAAGTGTTTGTAAGACCGACACACGCTGTGACATGCTGTGTTGATGTGTATGTTTCTCCCTCATGTTGACCACCATATTACACATGCACCGGACCTTCACCACCCAACACATACATGCACCAACACATACATGCACCTACTACCCCCTACATTCTTGAGCAGCTGTGTATATTTTTAAGCAGTTATGTATGCTTTTGAGTAGCTGCGTATACTTGAAAACAGCTGCGTATACTTTTGAGCAGTTTGAGTGTGCTGGTGGCATCTGTGCAACAAACAATGCATGTGTGTATCATTTGTCATGTGTGTACATGTGTGAGGATGTACATTGTATTTTGACCACCGTGCAAGACAAAGGGGGAGCAAGACGATGAGCAAGAGGATGAGCACAGATGAGCGAGAAGCAGCTCTGCACGTGGCATATTTGTGCATATTGTGTGCCCAAGAGAGCGCATGTGTAGGTACACTGAGCGTGCACATGTGTGTTTTGCATACCCCCTTTTTTTCTTTTTTTGCGACGACCTGCACACCAACCTCTTTTGACTGTCCCACTCGTCCTTGATTACAACAATCACCCATGCCATTGTTTGGGTAATGCTGCCATACGTGACAAAGGATACGTGACAAATGGTGACAGAGGATGATGATGTGTTGCAGGAGAAATGTGTGAGGGGGGAAAGCACCAACAGAGAAGAAAGAAACAAAGAAATAACAAAAAACTACATCTTCCAGCACCAGTCCCCCCCCCCTCGGCCAGCTTTCCCTGCTCCAAATCCACCGCCTTTCCCCCCCCACCCCGTATGCCCAATCCACCCCCCCCTAGGCCAAATCCACCACTGGCATGTCAGTTGAGTCAGGCTCCACCACTTCCGGCTCCTCCTCCACCTCCTCTCGCGTTTCCAAGTATGTTTCTTGGTATTTTTCATTTTCAATGTCCTCGAGTGCCTGCTCCAATTCCCCGATCACGTGCTCCGGGGTAGGTGCCATTTCCTCTGGTACAATAAGCACAGCATCCTCCCTGTGTAGTTGGGGGGTACACACAGTGTGAGAGCATAACCGATGGTGCATGCACTCCACTGCAGCAACAGGGAGCACAAGGGATTGCGTGGTGATATACTGTACACATGGACGTATGCATGCATGTCTCGTACACACACACACGTACACCCATGTACACACCCATGCACACCCACACTCAACACATACCGTATCCGAAGTGTTTCCCGCTCTGCCTGTGGATGTTCTCGTATAACAGTGCACTTTTTAACACCACGTGTAGCGTCATTCAGCTCATATACAGTATCCAAGTCGAGTGCAAAGTAGGGCTCTGGGGAGGCTATGCGAACCAAATACCACCGCATAGTGTAACTCTGGGGGGGGGAGGAGGAGGGGGGGGAGGGTGTTTGTGGAGGTGGATGTGCATGGACTCGCATGTGGGTGGATGTGCATGTGGTGAATGCGTGTGCATGGGAGAGCGCTTGTGAGTGGGTATTGAGGCAACACACATGCGCAGCAGGTGTTGGTGGTGTCCAACCATGTACAACAATGACCACATACAACCACCACCAACCGACAACAACAACAATCACCACCATCCTCACCCAACCATCCACATACACACACACCTCTTCTTCTTTTCCTGTCAAAGAATCACCCAAATAATATTCAGTCCATGGTATGGTTTGAAACATGGTAGGGGCCCGAGGCAACTCACCCTCCACCGTCACTCGACCATACAACTGTGTTTCCTTGTCATACACGTACACATCACGCAGGTCGAGGCGATCATCTACTGAAGCAATGAGGAATTCACACTTGTCTGCATCCAACACAGTGTACCTGTTGTGGTGGTGGGTGGGGTTGTGAGGGGGTGGGGTTGTGTGTGGGTGTATTGAGTATGTAGACAGGATATGTATACGGTGTGTGTATACAGGATGTGTATGCAGGATGTGTATAAAGGATGTGTAGGATCCATGTGGATACAGGGTGGTGCGTACAAACGACCACCCAGCACACATCAACATACATGTCGCGATTTGGTGCGAGCTCGGTGGATGCACGTGTCGCAACCGCTGTGGACGTCTCTGCTGCACGCACCACTGCATCCAATTCTGACACAGCTGCTGCAACTGCTGTTGTTTGAGCATCTTGTGCTGCCTCGGCTGTTTTTGGCTTTCTGCCTCGACGTGATGGTGTTTTGGGTGTCTTGGGTGTCTTGGGTGTCTTGGGTGTCTTGGGTGTCTTGGGTGTTTTGGGTGTCGTCTCCGTGTCGCGTGTCTTGGGTCGACCCCTACGCTTGGGGGTTGCTGGTGTGCCATCCTCTGCTGCTGCCTCGTCCTTTTTTGAGGTGGTGCGAGGCCGTCCTCTGCGTTTGGGAGCGGCGTCGCCGGGGGTGTCGGCCGAGGCTGTGGCAGCCACCAGCACATGCTTGCCTACAATTCGTGGGGCGTACAACGATCGAAATATTGATACAGGCGTTGATACAGGCGTTGGTACATGGTGGTGCGTGTGGAGTGCCGTTGGATGTGCGAAGAGCATGCTCGACGGCATGGTTGTTCCGAAAGAACACGTTGTTTTGGTTGTTACTGTTGTGAAAGCTGAATAGTATATATGTTGAATGCGTATATAATGCTTATACTTATTCCTGTGTGTTGGGCAGCAAACATGTTTGACCACCACGGCAGTCCTGTTGCCCAATACACCCCACCACTCCACAATCGCTAGGTATGACCGTTACACATCTCATGGTCCAATCATGGTCAAATCACCATCACAAAAACACATCACTGTGATACTGCCACTCCCTCGTGCGCCGCCTCCCCCTCCACCCCTTGGTGTGCCTCCTCAACCTCGCTCCCCTTGCTGGCTTCCTCCTCCAACAACTCCAAATATACCCACTTGCGCTTGCGAAACGGGCATCGATGTGTCATGATCTTGCCACGTCGCAGTGCATAGAGGGTGTAATCACGCCCGATGCCCACCCAGTTGCCAGGGTGCCATGTCCTCCCTCGTTGCCTCACAATAATGTTGCCTGGATTTGCTACTTGTCCACCAGCCATCTTCCAGCCAAGGTTTTTCGGGTTTTGGCCACGGTGATTTTGGGTAGATCCACCCTGCTTTTTCGATGCAAATCGCACTTGCAACACCGCTGTGGCTGCTGATGGTAATACATGGGTTGGTATGTGATGTGCAAGGTGTGGGCTGAGGAGTGTGTTGACTGTGTGAGTGTGGGTAGTGGCATGATGCGTAGCAAAAGCGGTCAGGCTCAGTAGCTGTTGGAAAATCGTGCCCCTCATGATGTTGTGTGGGATTGGGAATGTTGTGAGTATATTGTGGTGAGATTATTGCATTTGATCAAACTTTATTGCCTTGGGGTGTGGAGGAACTACTTCAACCAGGCAAGTACTTGTGAGTGTGGCATGCGAGCCAGCCACTGTACGTCATTAGTGCAGCATTTGTGCAGCATTTGTGCCAAGCACTTAATGTGTTCATCAACCAAAAGATTTGCGGGGGGGGAGGGGGGCAGTGCAACAGGGGCCAACGCACTGGCCACGACAAGGGGACCACGTGTGGTGCAGCAACAGCCCCCCCACAAAACAGTACCTGCCATCCATCTGCCAGCCACAAGTGATCATCAGGTATGTATATGAGAACCAGGTACGCATATGACAACCACAGCTGCTGCAATGCTGCAGTACTGCAGTACTGCAGCTTCTGAATGGCGATTTATTTTTGTCTGTCAAGGGAGATTTCGCTTTTTTGGGCTTGTGGTTGCACGCATTCCTCCCGTGCAAAACATTCCAATTATAATTTCTTCCATCAGTGTTTTCATTATTCTCAATAAGAGAGCGACCACATTGCATCACTGACCTTCACCCATACACTCACACGCACTCTCCTCCTCCGAATCTAAGAATCTAGTACCCCGGTTGCGCCGACCCCCCACGAAGAAGAGAGCCATGTATCGATCCACAGGTACGCAACACCATTGCAGTTCACATAAAATGTCACATCGCTGAGTTGACAGCTCGTATTCCGCTGACATGGCCTGCCATCTTGCGTTGACATCCAGTCCGTCCCGCACACTCAGCCCTTATCGCAGTATTGCTGCTTTGCGTTGCACCATACATTATTGCGCAGTCCGTGGTACAAGCTGGCTTGTCCAATTCGACTTTCGAAGTTGACACAACGGTATGTAGACAGTCATGCGAGCATCGATGTTTATTCCTCGTCATTGCTCTGTTGTGGACATGGTGTTGTAGGCATCTCAGACAACGTGCCGTTACTATTCTGTGTACTAAACCCAAGAACCCATCTTGCCACGACATCCACCATCCCACAGCGCGCCCAGGCAACAGGCTCACCTGGTGCCTCGTCATTCGCCATCAACGTGACCCTCCCCGGTGGCACCGAATCTGTTGCACTCAAGGCCCCTGCCACCACCTTGTTTACTGGTCAGATCTACTCGATCAACTCGTCGATTTCCGCCACATCCGGCGTCAACTGCTCAGTGACCATTGCTCTGTTTGAGGTGGCCAACCCCGCCAACCGCGCCGCAGTGACCACCACCTCCCTCAGCCCCGGTCAGACGACCATTCTCAAGGCCGACACGAGCACTGTCACTGGCGTTACGATCGGTGGCACCTACCAGTTTGCCGTCTATGCCGGTGCCGCTGCATGCGGGTATACGGTCAACACCTACTTTTTGACTGGATGGGGGCCTGGTACAGGCTTGGGTGCTGCAGCTGGTTCTCCTGCTGTTGTAACCCCTTCTCCTGCTGTTGTGACCCCTTCCCCCGTTGTCGTCACCCCTTCCCCCGTTGTCGTCACCCCTTCCCCCGTTGTCACCCCTTCCCCCGTTGTCGTCACCCCTTCCCCCGTTGTCCTCACCCCTTCCCCCGCTGTCACCACCCCTTCCCCCGCTGTCACCACCCCTTCCCCCGCTGTCACCACCCCTTCTCCTGCAACAACCACCCCACCTCCACCTGCTCCCTCTGGGGGCGCTGGCTGGTCTTCTGCCACCATGACATGGTTTGGTCCCGGTGACTCTACTTCCTCATACAACCCTATCACCACCGGCTTTGGTACGTGACATGGGTGTACGACACATACGCGCACCACTTCATGGCCCAACACCCCCCACCTCTCCCACAGGCAATTGCTTGCAAAACAGCCGTGGCTCCTTGTCATCTGCCAACCTTGCCAAGTACTCTACCCTCTATGCTGCGATCAACGACCAGGGCTCGCTCTTTGGCGGTGGTGCATGCCGTCCCAACCCCAACGCCCCCAACTATCCCATCTGCGACAACCAGCAAAACTGTGGCAAGTGCTATGCACTGCGATGCGTGCGTCCATGCCGTGGCAAGGACGTGTGTGCAGGCAACACATGCAAGCCTGGCTCTGTGACCGTGCTCATGGTGGATGCCTGCCCCGCCAACTCTCCCTTGCAGCAGGGTTTGCTTGCACAAAACGTATGTGGTGTTGGAATATGGTGCTATGTGCACCACACACTGCCTTGTGCACATTATGCATTACACCATGCATGTGACATCAACCCTGCTCCGTGACACAGGGTTACAACGGGTGCATTGCAGCAGCACAGTCTGGGGGCAACCACTTTGACGTATCCCCAGAGGCTCTGCGTGCCATTGTATCGGGCACCTCTGGTGAGGCTGACATTGAGTTTCAAGAGGTTGCCTGCTAATGTGCCTGGTCTTGTTCCCCCTATATAAACGATACCTTGTCTACAGAGAGAATACATCAATCATCAGAGATGCAGCGGGCACGTTGCACACACGTTGGTACAGAGGAGACTGCTGACGAGACTGCTATACAGTGGGGGCCTATTGACATGGTCCCTATTGACACTGCTGTCAATGACATCAATACGTGGCGCTGTCATGCCCGTCACTCACTGTTCATGCCCACGCACGTTGAGAAAAACCAACTCGAGCAAATCATACATTGACTATTTTGGTAGTGACCCATCGTTCGTGATGGTGATATCCCTGCACTAGATGTTGCTTATTTCCTTGATCCAGAGTGTTGTTCTGCACGTAGTGTGTGCCACGGCCCCTTTTCACTGTTTGCTGAAAAGGGACGTCATAATCCCTTGTGCAGTACATTGCATGTACTTAATTTCGAACCATTTTGATTGTAGTTGCTACATTGGTATTACTTGTGTGCATGGTAACTTGTAACTTGAACAACGCATTGGTTCAGACACACTTTGAATTTCTTCTGTCTCGTTTTTCTCATTTTTCCGTTCTCCCTTCTGATCCCCGCACTGATTTCGCGTGCGTGTCGTCATCTCGAGGAGGAGAGGATACAGAAAGGGTAGGCAGGCAATCCTCTCGCATCTTGTTATGTTTAAAGTTTTCAAACATTGTCTGTCGCAACCTCGTCGTTGCCGCAACTGCCTCGACGCGTACCTGCGATGTCATTGTCGTGACTACGCCCATGCACAGTTGCTTTGCTCACCAATCCGTTAAATTCATGTCGCCATCGTCCAACCACAGGCAACGAATGCACCGTGTGTGAACTGCTACCACGATGAGAATAACACGTATGTGGGATGCTATGTCACATAGAAGGCAATTTGATCCCCCTTTTTTTAACATTACGTCTGACCGCCTCCTCGACAGACACGCTCATTCTTGCTGTTTTATGCGCGCTGCCTTGGGCTGCCCTGGCACAAGAGCGCTTTGCTGGAGGGAGCTTGGGCAAGGCACCTTTTGTGGCCAAGGTTGACACATCGGTATGGGATGCACATACAATATTGAACACCTTTTCCCCGAGGATACACGATGTATACGCAATGTACCCCTCAAACACAGTTGGGTGCCAATGCCACTGTCACTCCCTTGGAGCCCAACTGCCCACCACCCACATCCACGGGTACACCTGGTATCGGCCCCCTCCCATCTGGACAAGATTGCTACCAGATTGATGTCACAAGCCTGTCCTCCAACGGCGACGTGTCGCGTGTCAGCGTATGTGAAGCCATGTGCTTTCCATGAGGGGGGTGCTTTCCAATGCGTACATACACACCCCGCACATACACAGACATTGTCACCCGTGCGCACGCTCATCAGAGGACAAGAGTATTCTGCCAGTGTGTTTGCCCAATGTGAAAAACGATGCACTGTAATGCTCGAGTGGATTGACACAACACCAGCAATCAATGTGTATAGCAGTGTCACGTATCGAGCATGGGACCCGGACAAATGGTTTTTGTTCAATGTGACCATTGTTGTACCCGACACGAGAAACTATCAGCTCAAGATTTCCGTGGGGAGCACCATCACGACGTACAAACTGGGCAACTTTGAGTTTCTCGCATGGTACGCTTTGTGGTGACTCAGTGGGGCATATGCGTGCATGCATCCTCATCCTGGAGGACACACAACCACAGGGGACCCACATTTGCGCCGGCCAACAAAATTCTCAACGCATACGGCGAGCCCGGTATGGATGTTGTTTGTGTGTGACACACCCCATGTTGTTGATCACTGTGGTATTTTCTTTCCTACCCAACAGGCCAATGTCTAACCACTGATAACACTCGGTTGGATGGCTATGATTTGCTTCCCGATGGATGCAACAACAAGCAAACAGATGCGGGCGCATGTTGCAACCAATGTCGCAGCACGGCGTCCTGTGTGGCATGGACCTACAACCAAGATCCCAAGAGCTCATGCCCAAGTACGTTGTGTCCAGTGCCTATTGCCCAAGAAGAAGCATTGGAACACATACTGTACACAAATGAATGTTTTCCAACACACAGTGGCCTGCTACCTCAAGTACATGGTGCCCACTGGCAACCTCGTAGCATCCGACAGCATCTTTATCTCTGGTGTCATGCCTGGGCAAGATCCCATTGGCCAGGGGCCACCACCACCACCCGCACCACCACCACCCGCACCACCACCACCTGTGCCACCACCACCCGTACCACCACCACCCGTGCCATCACCACCCGTGCCATCACCACCCGTACCACCACCACCCGTACCACCACCACCCGTGCCACCACCACCCGTACCACCACCACCCGTGCCACCACCACCTGTGCCATCACCCCCTCCACCACCCGTGCCACCTCCCCAGCCCCCTCCACCACCACCCCCAGCACAGTGCCAGACGCTCGACAACTGGGACTGGCCAGGGAACGACTTGAACGATGGGTGTGCAGAACAGCAAGACAGCGTTGATGCGTGTTGTGCGGCATGTGCAGCCAACCCAGCGTGTCAGGCATTTGTGTGGCACAATCCCACCTCTGGCTTTTGTCCTCGTACGTGGTGATACTTATATATACACTGCTTTTGTTGTATATTGTTGTGTTGTCTATTCGTATATCCAACTGTGTACAACCCCCCGCACACACAGTTGCTTGCTACTTGAAGTCGTCCGTGTCCCTCAACAGCGTTGCACCAACCACATGGGTCACCTCTGGTGCAGCGCCCGGCCAGTCCCTCCCCGACCCCAACACCGCACCACCCCCACCCCCTCCCCCCAACCCGCCACCACAGCCCCCTCCACCACCACCTCCTGTTCCCCCCCCACCCCCTCCCCCTGATGCTGGTGGTGATTGGACTCCAGCGTCCCTCACCTGGTACGGCCCAGGGGACGTCACTGGCAGCAACGACCCCATTGGCACACCCGTCGGCACTGGTTGGGGTATGTTGTTGGGGGTGTATATTATATTGGTGTTATCCAACGTATATGTTGCGTACACCAAGCACACCACCTTGGTTTGTCATACCATATCAAAACAGGCAGCTGCTTGTTCAACTTCCGTTCTGAAGTCCCTGATTCCCTGTTGACCAAATATCGCACCATGTATGCCGCGGTCAATGACCAGGGCCCCCTGTTTGGATTTGGCACGTGCGCTCCCAACCCCAATGCACCAGAATTTCCCATATGCAATAATCAACAAAACTGTGGGAAATGTTACGAGATTCGATGTGTCACTCCATGCTTGCGCTTTCCTGGGTGCAGTTCCACGTGTACGGGGCAGACTGCCACTGTGCTCATGGTTGATGCATGTCCTGCCGAGTCGAGCTTTCAGCAGCAACTGGAGCAGCAAAATGTATGTGTGGTTGTAGTGGCCTATTGTTAAAACACGTACCCTCATCCGCACCACTCATCTACCCGCACAACAAACCACACCACACAACAAACCACACCACACGACAGGGTTTTAATGGATGTGTTGCTGCAGCACGTGCTGGCTCCAATCACTTTGATGTGTCCAAGATGGCACTGGATCTTATTGTACAGGGGGGGAGTGGAGAAGTGGGGGTTGAGTTTCGTCAAGTGCCCTGTTAGGGACTTGGGCATGTGAGCTTGTGTACGCAATCGACTGTCCGACACCTGTGTTTCCTGTGTGTGTGTGTGTTTCCTGTGTGTGCACATATTGTGTGAGTGATTAGCCTCATCAAGTTTTGTCATTCGCTTGTTGCACATACGCGACAGCAATTGATACTGTTTTTGTGTGCTTTAGCACCCGCATGGTGCTTGAATAACAACATGCCCAGTAGCAGGTGGCTGACCACCCTCTTAGCTGCATGTGGCTGCCTGTTTTGTTTTCTAGTGTTGTCTGGACGTTGTGGCCATGTGCGTGTGCTGTGCGTGGAGTATGTTGGGGGCGCAACCATCACCCAACACCAACATGCACCCTGCCGCACCATTGGTACACTACTATTGGTAAAATTGGCCCAGTAGATGTAGCATGTATACAGTAGATCATCTCACCACCATCCATGATTGTGTTATTGTTGTACATAGCTGTAACCATATAGGTAACACAAAGGTAACACAAGCCACTTGATGTTGTATCTTTCTTGCGTTGCTTGGCAGTGATGTACACAAGCGGGCACCGGTTACTCTGGTCTGTGCCCTGCAACAGGGAGATGCTCGTGGTGTATGGCACACACTGGCTCCACACCCTGCAGGCAAACGACACGCTGGGTGCTAATATTATAAATCCACCCTGAAAAACCACAATTCCCAAACTCTCGCATTGCCTTGAAGTCAGGCAGCTTGGCAGCCCATCTGTTTAAGAGGTGTGTATCCTGTACAGCGTGTAGCGTATGATGGCGGCTGTATTCATTGAGCCACCAGCACCTCGGCACAGCAGCATTGCACGCAAACATCATTCACATTGCATTGCAAATCATACGCATGTGTTTCGTACAATCATAGGTGAGTGGCAAGGCCAAGTCTTGAAGCACAATGTTTACAGCGAGAAAGAAGATCGCCAAGGACAAGGGTGCAGAGCCTGATGCCTTTGAGGAGTCGGTGGCACAGGTATGTGTTGCATTGGTGCAGGGGACGACGGTGTTTTGGGGCAGCCAAGTGGCTGGTATTGCAGCAGCATGTGCAGCCACCGGGGGAATGGAGGTGTGAAAAGGCAGCAGCAATGGTCTGTACAAATACATTTGGCATACACACAGGCTTTGTTTGACCTGGAAGCCACTAATGCAGACTTGAAGGCCGACTTGCGGGACTTGTACATCACATCCGCCAAGGAGGTTGATGTGTCGTCCAGCCGCAAGGCCATCATCATCCACGTATGTTGCGTATGTTACGTTGTATACTTGCATCTTTGAGTGTGCTTTTGAATGCACATCTTGCGTCCCTTGTGTCCAACATTTCATCACCCCCCACACACCCACAGGTGCCCTACCGACTGCTGAAAAACTTTCACAAGATTCAGCAGCGTTTGGTTCGTGAGCTCGAGAAAAAGTTTAGCGGCAAGGACGTGGTGATCATTGCTACCCGCCGTATCCTGCCAAAGCCCAAGGGCCAGACCAAAAACCCCCGCCCTCGCTCACGGTCCCTCACCCAGGTGCACAAGGCCATCCTTGAGGACCTTGTCTACCCCACAGAAATCGTGGCGGAGCGTGTGCGCTACAGGTTGGACAGCACCAAGCTGCTCAAGGTGTTTTTGGACCCCAAGGACCGCAACTCGACCGAGTACAAGCTCGATACATTTGCAGCCGTGTACAAGTCGCTGACAGGCAAGGATGTGGTGTTTGATTTCCCACCCCAAGAGGCGTAGAGAGAAGGCGACATGTTGGGTGTAACACAAGTATATTGATGAATCCCTTGTGTGAACGTACTAGCAATGTTTTTCACAGAAGAAAACACAGCAGTCAGAACAAACATTCAATATCGGTGGCCATATATGTTGGACAATTGACCCAGGCAACATTGTTGAGACACCAACCGTTTTCAGCACAAACTGCTGGTTCGCAATGACATTTCGATGACTGAACACCGGTACGAGGTTGAAGTGGAGGTTGAAATGGTCCATACATCTCTACACCATGGTCCTGTTTAACCCCAAACAACAAACCACCATGACAGCATGAGAAAGTCCTCCCCTGGCAGGAGGTCACGGTCATCATCAGGTATGCCAACACACTACACAGCCCTTCCACCACCAACACCATCAACACACCCCAACAACCACAGGATCACCACCACGACGGCACTCACCTGCTCGACGACGGTCCAGATCACCACGTCGGTATGCCTCTCTGGCCATCATCCTGCCATTTGATGGCATCATACTCTCCCCCCCCCCCCACAGGCGTGACCACGATCGTCGACGGTCACCGCATCGCCAACGATCACGCTCACCCCATCGGCATCATCAAAGTCCCCCCCCAAGACGCAGCAGGTCCCCCCCCCGCCGTGGGCGCGCACCCCCCGACAGCTCCCCACCACGTCGACCACACGACCAACGACGCGACGGTCACCAACCACACCCCAGAGACACACAGCACAACCATGATCACAACAACAATCAGGTGAATGACAACGACCAGCAGGATGAGTACAAAGAGCCAGAACGTGATTTTGGCCTGTCTGGCAAGCTGGCGGAGGAAACCAACACCATAAATGGTGTGGTGGTGTCCTACAATGAGCCCCCCGAAGCAGAAAAGCCATCCCTACGGTGGCGTCTGTATACCTTTAAGAATGGGGAGCCCCTTGGGGAGCCCCTGTTTGTACATAGACAGAGCATGTACTTGTTTGGGAGGGAACCACGGGTTGCTGATGTGCGTACGGATCATCCATCATGTAGCAAGCAACATGCTGTCTTGCAATTTCGGTATGTTTACCAAAAGGGGGAGGTGTGTTTTCCGTGAGGCACAGCGTGGATCTTTTCTCAGTCCTTTCACCACAGCCCCCTCACCTACACACCATTCACACCACAGCCCCATCATCACCACCACCCTCTCACACACAGGCGTACAGAAAAGATTGGGGAAGATGGCATGCCAGTGTCCTTTGTGCGGCCATACCTGATTGATTTGGGCTCCACCAATGGCACGTTTTTAAACGGGGAGCGCGTGGAGGCACAGCGGTATTATGAGCTGCTGGAGAAGGATGTCATTGTGTTTGGCAATAGCACGAGGGAGTTCGTACTGTTGCATGACAAGACACGTTGACAGTGGTGTGTGGTGTGGTGTGTGTGCAACCCCCCCCCAACTCTCTGTCCAGTTTTTCTGTAACCCAACAAACGCAACAACAAAATATCGTTCATTGGCGTGTGTGGTGTGGCAGCGAGAGTAAGGTCCAGCAACGAGTGAAGGCCGGAGAGCTCTTCAGGAGGATCACGCCTTGCCAGCGCACACGTTTAGCCTCCACTTTGTTCGCAATTACCCTTTACGTATCTTATACATACAAATATACATCGCGCTGGTGTTTCGTGAGTGGTTTGATCTCGTTTTGGACCCCACACGGTTGGACATTGGCTCCTCGCCCTTTCTCAGCAACCCCTGCCCCAACTCGCATACAATCATGGTTAATGAAGTAGCTTGTCAACATTCTCCAGCTGCTTCGCTTGGCAGTCACTGCATGACACCCACAGAGGCTCCCCATGAGGTAGTGTGATGAGTGAGGTGAGGTGGCAGGTGTTTGTGGACGTTGTTTACTCATTAGTGTCTCTACAACCACAGCCGGACTTCAACACTGCCATCACATACGTGTCCCGAGTCAAGGTTAGAGCGGTTGTGTGTAATGTGGTGTGACATGTCGTGTGTGTTTCTGCAAGTCTACCCCCCCACACCACAGGCGCGATACGCAAGCAACCGTGGCGTGTATGAACGCTTTCTCTTTGCATTGCGTTCATATCGAGATGGGCAAATGTCACGGGCTGCTCTGTGTGACGAGGTGGCCGGCTTGTTTGCTGATCAGCATGACCTTTTGCGTGATTTTTGCAAGTTCATCCCGGATTCCGAGCAACCCGCCGTGTATGCAACTGCATGCACAGCACAGCTCACAGGGCTGCGGGTAGGTTGAGAGAAGCTGTGGTACTCGATGTTGATGGGGGATGGTCACCACCATGCACGGTGGTTTTACACAAACCACTACACAAACTCATGCAATCATTGATAACAGTGCGTGTGTTTGTACACGGTATTGCACACGTTGTTTTACAACGAGTGTTGTATGTGCTGTTTGCTTTTGTGTGTTCTTGAAAAGGGTGCTTGTCATTTCTTATGTACGTAGTGAGTTTCTTGTGTGGGTGCTTGTGCTGTTGTTGTGTATGGCTCAACTTTACCACCCATCTTGATACATGCCATCCTGTCTTGCATACTTGTGCAACCCCTCCGTAGAGTGCCCCTCAACGGTGTGCGCTGTCCCCCCTGCTGTTGTTGATCTGTTGCTGTACCCTGCGTGTCATCCTCGTCATCATGGCGTGCTTTGTGCTTGCACGTACTGTTGTGTGTGGTGCACATACCATTGTCATCCTTATTGTGAATGATGGTCCAGGCAAAAACAAAAAAAAACAGAGAGGAGAGGAACACAAATTTACATGGTGCACCCCTGTGGCACGTTTTTCTTTTTTGTTTTTTTGAGTGTGCACATTTGCTCCAAGCGGTGTTTTCCATGAATGGAGTGTGTGATGACGCTGCCATCGTGTTGCGAGGGTTTTTGAGTGAGTGTGCGAGTGTTGCTGAGAGAAAGGAGAGCGGGGTAACATGTGCCGTACCAATGGCGGGAAGGGAAACGACAATGAAAACACAAACAGGTGTTACCCAACAGCGTGTGCTTGCAACGCGCACGGCGCCCCTTCTTCGTCCCCTCTCCCTGCTCCCTCAGCCGCTCAGCACACGTCCTAGCATCGCCGCTGCCAAAGACTTGCCAGTGCTCAGCGCCTCTCCAACCAGAGAACGCACTGCCACAGTAGACAGAGTACTTATAAACTTTTGCACAAGTCCGTCCTTGTCAGTCATCAGCGCCCGCAACGAGGGAAGCACGTCCCCGTTGGCCAGTGCACCGAGCTGCTCACGAAGGCCATTCAGGATGGATGGGTTGTCCAAAACATCATCTTCCCCTCCGGTTAGGCTAGACAGGGCACGTAAAGCATTGGTTGTCAAATAGTCTTTGGCAACAGATAGGTCGAAGCGTATGACGCCTGAATTGATGGAAAACGTGGTGACGTTGCCAAGCTGCTTGCGAAGCACACACACGGGGCCTGTGGTGATTGGGTGTGCAGGAGTGCACAAGTACACAAGCACACCCTCCATAAAAACAACAAAACCTCGAAATGTAGCTGGTGACTTGTATTGTTTGTTGCAGAATGCTGGGTTCTTCACCAAGACCAGTCGTGGTGCCTGGCAGCGATACGTACGCGTCTTGTTTGCAGGTGTGTAGGAGATGGTGCACTCTGCCGGCACCAGGTTGAGGATGGCCGAGGGTCCAACGCAACGGGTGGGGATACGCTTGGAGGGGGTGACAAAGGGGGCCTGGCACACCTTGTCAAGCAAAGACTTTTTGCTGATCTTGATGGGGGGCTTTTTGTATGGTTGCAGCACCTTGTTGTACTCTGCATCAATGTCAACCTCGAGCACCTTGTCCTTGTTGATGGAAAGCAGCGGCTGGAGGGTGTTTTGGAGGGCGTCTTGGAATGTGCTTTTTGCTGGGGCTGCTGGGGGGGTACCATGGAGCATGAGACGGCGTCGCTGCTGTGTATGGTTGGTGGGGATAACAAAGGCCGGCTGATCATCATCCCATTGCAATGCCACTTGATCTGCCTCGAGTTGCGCCGAGCCATGCTCTGCGAAATGTGCTTCAAGAAGTTCTATGACCCTGACTTGATTGGCAGAGGGATGCATGCTGCTGGAATCAACAACATCCAGCAGTTGGTTGATTGCTGGTGGTGGGTGGGGGGGTGGGGGGGGGATGATTACCATCGACAGCACAAGCACGCGCAACCCTACCTACCTGCAGCGATGCGTGCTTCTGTTTCATCTCCAATGCTATCCGTGGTGGGAGGGTGTGCTTCTGCTGTGCATAGGGCAAGCATCCACGCAATTGTGAGGGTGGCAACCAATGCACGCATGTCGTAGTACTCAGACTTGATCGTGCAATAGTAGGGCCTCAATGCACCTAGATGAGCCAAGATTGACCACTTGGTTGGTGTGTAAATTTGGTGAGTGTTGAGGGACCGGCGGGTGCGAAAGCACTGACAACAACAATTGTCTTGTTTCCCTTTTTCGAAACAACGCAAGCCCGCCATAATTGAAAACCACAATGTAAACACCACAATGCACACAAGCAATGAGGACGTGCAAGTTGCCGTGCCACTTACTCCCACCACATCCAATTCTTCAACCTCAACCTTGGCGTTTGGCATGCACCCGACGCTTGCAGTGTGCCCAGATTGCCAATTGTGTGTAGTGACAAAATTGAGTACGCAAAAACGTACGTTTGGTCCATGAACTCACCACCTTCATCACCACCACCATCCACCACAACATCACCTCATCCCACCAGGGTCTACCTTTAAGCACCTTTGCAACAAGCTCAGTGCAGCCAGTTGGCGCCACCGCCTGCAGTTTACATCCCTTGTCGTTCCCTCTGCACTTGTATATCCCTGTTGCCCGTCACTGCTCCCGAGCATCATCGCCCTGTCCCTGGATGATTTCGACGGCGCCGTCCTCGTCCACCACAACTGTCCCCGATGCAAGAAAACCATCGGCACATGCAAGATTCAGCAACCAATCCTGCATGGTGGTGTGCCACACTGTACCCAGGGCTTGCCCGTGGAGGAGGGGCGAACAGGCGGGACTGCAGAAACAGACCCCCGGTGAGAGTGACTTTTGTACGTGATCTATATTTGTCATCATCCAAGTCACCCAAGTCGTCACCAAGTTGAAATACAATGATTTTTTGTTACCACAGTTGTTATCACCGCCACTACCACCACCACAAGATTTTTGCATTGTTGCTGCACCGTATAAAGCGCTGCACAGCACGCACCACACAAGAATGGGTTCATTTTCTCATCCACATGCGCCTCGCGCTGTATCAATCACCGTTGTGGGTTTTTATGTATGTACTACGTGTAAGATACTATATGAAATACATCGAGGCACTTGTACACACCACCATCGCGCTATGTGTCAAACGCACACCGTCACCACATCTCCCCAGTCTCCCTCCTCCACACCACAACCCCTCCTCATATCATCACCCTCCCCCTCCCCTTCCAAACAGTGTTCCTGATGTTTTTAAAGACAATGCTATCTTTACCCCCTTGGTCCCCCCTCCCTGGGCAAGTCCATTGGCCCCCTCTTGTGTGCGGGGCCTCTTGACTGCAGAGGGGCTGCTTGGTCGATTTGGTGGTGGATGCTTGGTATTGCCTGTGTATGGTGGGAATGTGGGGAATGTGCGAATTCGGTGTGGATTGTGATGAAAACGTGTGTGGAATACCATATATATATACATGTACATATATCCAGCAACACATGCGTCACAAAACATAGGAGCAACAACACATCCACACACATTTCCCCAATCACACACCACCCACCCCCTTAACAACAACATCAACGTACGTCCAGCAAGCAAGTCATCCTCCTCCTCGTCATCATCGTAATCCACCAGCCGGGGCAACGACGGCAGCTGCAGTGGCGGCAATGGAGACGCCCCCAGCTCTTCATCACTACTCCTTGATCCACCACCATCCCCTCCACGTGGGAGCCCCACCCCCTCTTCTTCTTCATTAAAGTAGTCTTCCTCATTGCGATCAAGGGCCCGGGCGTCCCCGGGGCCCCTTGTGTCTATGGGTTGGGTGGCAGGTTGGCTTGCAGTGGCTGCTGCGGTGCTTGTTTGCTGTTCATGGTTTTGTTCATATCTGTGTTGTTGGTGGTGGGGTGGGGGTATGCATGGGTGTGGATCATCGACGTATGGCTGTGTGTCACATCATCAGCATGCACATAAAGACACACACATAAACACACAATACACACACATACACACACAATACACATACATACACACACAATACACATACACACACAATACATATACAAAAAACACCCATACCGTGTTTTCAGCATTTTGAAGGTATCTACATACTCTATGTGTTCTAGGCGTGGATAGAATTCTTGCACAATGTGCTCAATGAGCAACTGTGTGTTTATACATAATGTGTAGGTATGTGCACTCGTGGTAACATGCACTGTGCATCACTCACCACCTTGTATGTATCACCATCGCCAGCAATGCACATGTGCATGGTGATTTACATACAACACCCACTCCACGTTGTTCCCTCTCCCTCACACACACCCCAACCATCCCCACCCCCCCTCCACACCTTTATATTCTCCTTGCGTATATACTCCATCAACTCCAGCACGGCGCTATTCAACAAATTGTACCTATCCCCATTGGCCAGAAACACATCCACCAAAGGAGCAAACAGGTTGAAGCGTGTAAAGTGTCGGTAGTAAAAGTCATCCTTGAGTGCGACACATGCACGTACAAAGCGAATAGCAGTCACCACCAACCATGCCTCCCTACGAGCCAAGAGTTTGAGGACCTACAAGGGAGGGTGAGGAAATGGGGGGGTGATGGGTGTGGTGGTGTGGTGAGTTGTGGTGGTGTGGTGTGGTGGTTTCATGTGCATATGCATGCGCATGCAAATACATACAACAGCACCATGTACAACATCATACATACAACATCCACCCAACAGTATCCATGCAAGCATCACACACCCCAGCACCCACAATCCTCCTCATCATACCTTGCACACCACGTTGTTTTTCAGTATATAAAACTTCACCCTGTACCCATGATGCTGCACACAAAAACACAAGAGCTCTGCAATCACACCCAACGTCCGAGCACTCACTTTACGCACACCCCCTGCTGCTGTTTTGGCTGTGCTTGTGGGTGCTGCTGCTGTGGTTGATGACGGTACGGGAGCAGCTCCACCATCATTATCATTTTTATTATCATTATCACCTGTGCCACCAGCAGTAGCACCAGCACCAGCAGTTGTCACAGCTGTTGGTTGTTCACCATTGACAGCAGCACCACCACTGCGAGCACCATTGCTACATACAACACCAGCAGCAGCAGGAGCTGTGGCATCCCCACCACCAGCAGCAGCATCCCCACCACCACCACTGGTCCCCACAGCGTCATGTGGAGCAGGCACGGTGTTGTTATTCGTCCTTGTGATATGAAGGGTAGACCCAAGAGGAGGGAGGTCATGCAGGGGTTGTATCAATCGGTCCATTGGTTCACCGTAAAACAACTCTAGGAACGCATTCTTCTCATGTGGCTGTTCTTCATTTTCAGGGTCAAGCAACATGCGCATCATCTGTGTGTGGATTTGTGGTGAATGTGTGTGTGTCATGTATGTACAGGTTGATTTCTGTCTGTCATGTGTGTATGATGTGTATTGTGTGTCATTTGTGTTCTTTTGTACGGCACTTGCATGTTGTACAATGCATGTGTACATGCGCCACACAACAGCAGTCCAATATCCAGTGCTTTCAACACTCGTATGGGCATGCAGCATACAGCAATACACCCACAATACACCCACCCACTACACCCACAATACACCCACCTCTAATATCTGCTCCTGCAACCCAGCATCCCCACTGGTAATCATTAATTGCAATAACTGTGAAAACAAATGCTTGCCCCCCTCCTGCACCATATGCGCCCGCAGCGTGCTGGGATCATGTGCCACACTATTCACTAAAATGTCCACAGCTTTGTTTTGCAAACCAGGATCCCCATGTTGTAAAATGGTACCAATGATGTCAAACAACCCCAAGGAGATGAGGCGTGCAAGGAGTTGCTGTCGGTGGTTGGGTTGGAGGTGTTTGGCTTGTGAGCATAGTTCTTGGAGGAGGCGCACGAGGTCACGCCACCGTGGGTGGGTGGGTGGGGTGGTGCGCAGGGCGTCAAATAGGTCAGGGAAGAATGAGGGATCTGTTTTGGTGGTGGGGGTTGGATGGTGGGGGGGGAGTTGTGTGTGTGTGGAGAGACGAAATGAATGTGTGGGTGATGAAGATGGTTTGTGTTATAAACAGAGACGCACACGCATATATACATACACATATAAATAAACCCCAAGGCACATTGTCAATACACACACCACTACCATCCCCATATACACACCTGCTTGCAGTGAGGTCAACACATCATGATTATAAAACAACATGAGCGACGACAACGCAGCAAACGTTTGATCATCCAACACACGAGGCAACACCACATCCTTGAGGTAGCCTATCTGATATGTTTGGTGGATACGCTGCTTGACGGCTGGGTCAGCAATGGGTACCACTTCTTTGAATACAACGTGCTGCTGTAGGAATTCACGATGACGGGGGGGGTGGACGAGGCCTGTGGTGCGGTGTGGTGTGGTGGATTAGGTGTGGTGGATGGTGTGTTGGGGGGCATGTAACACACAGCACTTAACCCAGCCATACACATCCCCCATGTACACAATCCCCATGTACACATCCCCCATGTACAGATCCCCCATGTACACATCCCCCATGTACACATCCCCCCCCATGTACACATCGCCCATGTGCAACCCCTGACTACACGTTTCCCCTCCACCCACACACGTTCCCCGCCTCACACCCACAAACACCGCCACACAAACAAAAACACACCACCATATACATACCTGGCTCATATTCCAGTGCCCCCACCACATCTGCAAAATTATCACCCATCAACAATGACTCCAGCAGTGTGGTGTCACCCAGGAGTATCATGCCCTTGACCACCACATGAAGCTGATGCAGGGAGGGCAGATCCTCTAGATCCTCACATTGCTGTGTGAGTGTATGTGCGAGTGAGTGTAAGTACATATGTGTGTGTGTATGTGTGCATGTGTGTAGAGAGAGAGAGGAGTGGTTTGTATCAAAGACATGGGGTGCAAAAAAATAATTCCCAAACCCACACATGTGATTTGTATGATGTGATTTGTATGATCACTGCAACACCCATGTACCCACCCCACATACACTCCCCATATACACCCCCAACATACCCTAAACAGGTCTAGTATCTTCCGTGGGTATCCAGTAGACATCAATTGGCCTGCAAGTGTTTCTCTATGCAAAAAGGAAACATCATTCAGCGCCTAGGAGTGTGTGAGGAGGTGTGGTGTACGCGTGCACATGTGTGTATGCATCTGTACACAGCTACAATACACACCCACATGCATATCTACACCACTACAATACACATATGTACATCACTACTTGATACCACACCTTGGCAAGCTCTGGTAATGATGACAAATCAGCTGGTGGGAGGGATATAGGGCCCCCCGCACCCCCCTCTGGTATATCTGTGTGTAAATGTGTAGAGTGTGTGTAGAGTGTGTGGGGAGTGTGTATCGAGTGTGTATCGAGTGTGTGTAGCGTGTGTGTAGCGTGTGTGTAGATTGTAGAGCATGTTGAGCCACGATAGGTAGCCATGACGATGATGATGATGATGACAATAATGATAATAATGATAATAATGATAATAATGATAATAATCAAAACATGAAACGGCGAGCAACAGCATAAACTACTGGTGACACCAAACAATCATGATAAACGACGATATGCATGCTACTGCTGTTGCTGTGTATGATATCATGCATGCTGTTGCTGCTGCTGCTGCTGTATATGATGTCATACAGTGTCGCACGAAATACACAACGTATGTCTACGCGGTAGCTGAATGCACATGCATGCGTTGGTGCTTGAATGCAAGCACACCAATATACATAATGCGTACACCTCCAACTTGATATGGCACATGGCATCATGACATACCATCGAATCCCCCCTCGAACTGGTCCACCACCCTCCGCCGTGTAGGTGATTCTGTGTGTGCGCAGATGATATTCATGTGTGTGTGTGGATGATACTCATGATTGTGTGTAGATGATACTCATGATTGTGTGTGTGGATGATACGCATAATGGCGTTGATTACAATCCACGTGATGATGTTTGCAATCCATCATGATGCAACTCCTCTGCTCTGTAGTACTGTGTGAACACGTGCACAAAAGAATTCCCCCCATATGCAACAACATACCTGGCCTGTTCCATCCTTCCTGCAATCGCTGAATGTTGTCCCTGTAGTGGTGTGCATGCATTGCCATACAAAAACAGCCCATGTGCACACAAGGTGATGCATGTGCCAACATCCATGTGCTGTAAACACACCCTCCACAACCCCTGCATGTATATACATACCATATCAAGTTGCATCCCACATCCTCTGCAAAGCTCAACGCAATGTCAGTACCCATGTTGCTATCAGACCACGTGATGATTGTGTCATCTGTGTGTGATGATTGTGATGGTGCTACCAGGTGCAACCAACAATGCACGAACAATGTACACCACCAACCTGCTCGTCGATGGTAAATGTCCTCCTTGGCGATGCGGTGCAACAGCAGCGGCCGATGGTCATCCTCTGACACCACCACAAGCCCAGGGCAGTTTGCTTGCTGTGGTGTGGATGGCATGGCATGTGTGTACGTGCCCAACTACAGCACAACAGTACAATCAAGTACATCATCATCCCATTCGTCCCAGCCCATCCAGCACACTACCTCCAACAACTGGATCGTCACATGACCAGTGCCTTTGTCGTCCCATTTTCCCTCATTATTTAGTCGATATACTTTTACACGTTGCGGGGGTGTAGATTGGCTGGCCTCAAGCATCACCCCGTCAATACAGCCTCACAAGTGGCTGCTGCCTGATTTTGGTAATGTACTGATGATCTGAAAATGATGCTGCTGCGAGCTGGGCCGCAGATATGTTGGGCAAATCTACGGCAAATCCCGTTGCTCTTTTCTTCTTGTGGGTATGTGCTGTAGCTGATACATGCGTGATATGTTTCTGATAAGGTCCAAGTGTGTCCTCAAGAGAGTGCTGGATACAAGGGCACTGTGGCGCCTTGGATTGCTCGATGGAAAACAAACAGCAAAAACTATCTAACAATTGGTGGCAAGGTTGTGTGCATTGTGTTGTTCCAGTTATGGTAGTTGAGGAAACAATAACAAAGAGCCAAAAAGCACAAAAAAAGCACAACATTGTGTTTATGCAGGGTGTCCCTCAACTTCACACAGCGGCAGATAATTGATGTGGTCTCGCGCATCCTTGACATAATGTGTCAGCTCCTTGATCCTCCATGGTGGATATCGCGTGCCCAGCAGACTGATCAACTTGCGTGCATCCTCCTGGCGCACATACTTGACACCATTGCGGTCGACGTAGCACCATGATGTCAGCAACACCTCATCAATCACCTTTTGTGTTGTCTGTGGTGGGTGTGTTGGGTGTTGCATACATCCCCACCGTGTGCATCCCCTGCTGCAACACACCTGTCCTGTGGTGGCAGGTGCCGGGGGGGTGTCTGTGTCCTTGTCCCCCTGCTGTCCTCCTGACACTGCTGCTGGTTGTAGCTTTTCATCTGGTGCTACACTCGTGCCAGTCACACCAGCCCCTGTCCCCTGCTCTTCTTCCTGCTTGACTGCTGCGTCTTGTGTTTCAGTGCCAGCGGGTGCTGCTGTGCCGTTTTCTGTGGTCACAGCTGCTGTTGTGGTTGCATCAGCAGCAGGAGCAGCGGCATTGGCAGTGTCCATAGCAGCACCAGCAGCAGCAGCAGCACCAGCAGCAGCACCAGTAGTATCAGTGCCTACTGGTGTAGGTGTTGGCTGCTGCTTCTTGGCCTCTTCTGCGGCAGCTTCCTCTTCCCTTTTTCGTTTCTTTTCTGCCAATCGTTCCGCTTCCTTTTTCACACCCACCTCATGCCTGTGCACAGTGGAGGTGTACAGTGGAGGTGTACAGTGGAGGTGCACAGTGGAGGTGCATGGGTATGCATGGTAGACAGCTTGTATGCACGTGCAGCTAGCTCATGTGAATAACATATGAAAGGTCATGTTGTATTCACATACATTATACACACATCAAACACACACACTACATTATACACACATTACACACACACCGTTGCTGTTCCAGACGTGCAAGAATAACACTCCCAAAATCCCTGAGGAACATTTCATGCATTGCTTCAGCTGCTAGGTTGACCTCAAATGCTCCCACCTCCTTGTCCTGGGTGTGTGTGATTGATACATGCAGGTGTGTGATTGATACATGCAGGTGTGTGATTGATACATGCAGGTGTGTGTTTGATACATGCAGGTGTGTGTTTGATACATGCAGGTGTGTGATTGATACATGCAGGTGTGTGATTGATACATGTAAATGTGTTGGCTGGTATTGGAGCACAACACGTACAGAAACAAACACCACGTCGGATAAAAACACCCTCCTCCAACAGTAACAAATATAACAACAAAAACAAATATAACAAAAACAAACATAACTACAAAAACAACAAAAGAAAAAGGAACACCACACCTGTTGATCATAATCAAGCAGCCCATCCAGGCTTATCACCACTGCCTTCCACGTGCAGCTCTTTGTACGTTTACAACGCAACAACAGGAATGGGTCTGGTATCGGTGCTTCCTCTGTGGTGTGTTGGTGCTGCTCCCCACCCTGTGCTACTGTACCATCAGTCGCATTAGTAGCATCAGTAGTGGCATTTTCATCTCCTGTTGCTGCAGGTGTTGTTGCTGCAGGTGTTGTAGCATCCCCTGCCACTGCTGGTGCTTCCTCTCCCTCTGTTTTCACACCCACCGCTCCCCCTGTGGCATCCGTCTCCATAGCCACTGCGTCTCCCACATCCTGCTGGAGCACCACATCCCCACCCACTACTGCATCCCCACCTTGTTCTACCCCAACACCATCCTCCTGTTTTATTTCTTCTTTGACCTCGGCTTTGACCTCAATCGCCGTGTCCTCCCCAGCGTTGACTTTTTCATTGACTGCTGATTCTACAGGCTGCATGATGGTATCTGTTGCCCCTAATGTTGCAGGTTGCTGTTGTGCACCTGTCTTCTTTTCAGTGGCTTCAGGCAACAAGAGTGGTGCTACTTGGGTGCGATATATGTCTGGCCAAGCAGCAGGATCGGGGAGCAATGCACCAGCTGCAACACAATACACCACCGTCACCTGTGTTTGTGGAAATGCTTGTGTGTATGGGTGTGTAGGAGTATGGGCGTGTGTAGGCATGTGTGTGGGCGTATTTTTGTGGGTGTGTAGGAGTATGGGTGTGTTGTGTACCATGATGGCTGCACCTCCCCCATATACATTATCAAACCCGCACTCACACTCAATACACACCCAACCACACTGTAGACACCCACATTTTCCAGACACCCATCCCACACACACCCATCCCACATACCTCATGCACGTCTGGGTAGTGCATGCCTGCTCCAGGGTGTGAATAGTGAATGTCAAGCAACCTCAGGAAATGAGTGTCTGGAGACAACACCACCTGCACCTGATCGGCCACATGACGTGCTGCTGCTCGTAACAGTGCACTCTCATCCCTGTGGATGATAATAATAAAATGGATAGAAAAGGTCCATTTCATATCCAGGGGGCATGTGGATATTCATGTGTGTGTACGGGCATATGTGTGGTTGATGAAAACGGGGCATGTGGTACACAAATGACCATCCACATCAATAACAACAACAAACGACAAGGCACAATCCACCAAGGCACCATGCACCAAAGCACCAGCCATGCATCCCCTCCCCCCACCCACACAACATCATCATACCCCACCAACAACAAAACACCCAACACCATCATACAACAACAAAACACCCACAACATACTCGGAGGGCTGACCACCATCAAGCTCAGCATCCCACGGCCCCCCCAAACACATGATGCCCGACTTAACCCCATTGGCTTCTGTCTTGACTGTCACAAACTTGAGCGCATTGTGTAGATGGATACGCCCATCATGCACCTGCTCGATGCTTTCCGGGGATACCCCACACATGAGCAGCACCTTGGCATTCCACAGGACGCCATGTGCATCGGGTGTTTTGCGGGTGGGAGGGGGTTCGGTGTCCTCTGCTGCAGGTTGCTGCTGTACAGGACACTGTGATTGTGATGAGGGGGGGGATGTGAAGGGGATTGTGTGTCATGGTGGGGTGTGGGTGGTGAGGTGGAGTGGTGGTATGTCTGTGTACAACAACACTGGTAGAAAACAGTGATAGGCACGCTGTACATATACACAAAACATAACCAAGCAGTCTCCTCATCATCCATCAACAAAACACCCTTCCCAGTCAACCACCACCTATCAACACCCAGTCAACCACCACCTATCAACACCCAGTCAACCACCACTCACAACACACCTCCAAGTCAAGGGGCAGCAAGTGGTTGCCAAGGGGCCCCTCTGGTGAATCATGCACAGCAGGGACCCCTGCATGCAGCCACGAGCACTCCACAAACGCCAAGTCCCGAGCAACGCTGAGCTGGCGGTATCGACCCCCTATGTCTGTGTGGTCACGAATGGGCTCCACAAGGGGTGCATTGGGCAGCTGCACACGATACTCTTGGCTCTGTTGTGTGTGGGGGGGTGGGGGTGGGGGTAGGGGTACATGCGGGGGGTCGACCATGCAACAACAGCATACATCGGGATCATGCAACAACAGCATACAGAGGAGAGTGAGAAGGAAAACAAACATACCTTGGTAGGAGGGGGTGAGGGGATTTGGGCACGTGGACTTTTTCGTGGCAGCGGAGACCGTCGTGGTGGGGTGTGGGATCGACGGACGGGGCTTCGGTGCCGTCGAGGGGGTGAGCTACGTCGCTGGCGCACGGGAGAGCGCGGTGGTGGGGATCGACCACGTCCACGAGTGCTGGTGTTGCGACTGTCCCTCCGTGATGCTGTGGGTATGATACAACAGGGTGACGATGGACACCATGTTGTGGACCACATGATGATATTATTCATGAGAATGATGTGATGGCACGAAAACGCAATACAAATCAGCCAACGCAATATGCATCCCTCCACACACACACAAACACATACCATCTTGTTGTCGCACATTCGAAGCAAGGGACCCCCCACTCTGGTTCCACCGGGACCCCCCCCCAGCCCCCCTCCCACGCCCACGACCTCCACCTTGCCCCGCATCAGTCCCATGCTGCCCACCACGCTGCCCCCCATACGTCTGTTGTTGTGTATTGCTATACCCTGCGGCATACCCACCAGCTGCACCTCCTTGCTGCACCTTGTATTGGGACGCAGGGGCCTGTTGGGTGGTACCCTGTGGTGTGTATGTGGTGGCCCCACCGCGGGCCCCTGTGTTGGCGTAGGCACCTGTGCGAGTGGCTGCCCCAGGTGCATTGCTTGCTCCACTCTGTGGTGTGTATATATGGGATACATGAAAGGTGTTGTAAATTGCCTGTTTTGCTTGATTCCCATGTTGCGAAAATAACACACATTCTGTGAACATACCCACCATCAGCATACACATCATCAGCATGCACACTTTTACCTGGGCCGCACGTCGTCTGGCTGCAGCAGCAGCGGCGGCAGCCGCTGCTGCAGCTGCGCTCACTGCAGTGCCACCTCCATACCCACCTGCACCAGCACTTGTGGCGGGTGGGTTATATGCAGACCTGTTGTCGCCATATGCCACCTGTGAGGTGAAGTAAACAAGGGGTGTGCGCGTGTGTACAACAGTGGGTGATAAGTGTGTACAATCTGCATTGAACAAAACAAAAACATGCATGCTGTTCTGCTGCTGCTGCTGTGTGCTGTCGCTACTGTATGCTACGGCTGCTGCTCATGAAGCTCAACAATAGGGTGGTATATCACCACAGGATAACAATCTAGGTACAAATCATGCATATTGTGCGTCGTCATCATCGCCAACATATGTGCGTGTATCAATGTGCATGATGTATGTGTATATAATCCAATGCACTGCACTACACCCTCAGCTCCCAACATATGGTGCAGCATGCCAAGCAGTATCACTAAGGGTGCATGATAATGCCAGTACTTGTGATACTATACATACACACACTATGAGAGGCACGTGTGTGGTGCCACTACTATATGGGTTCTTCAGACGTGGGAATATTTGTTCAGGTACGTGATACGACCACTAGGATTCTTGTGTGATATATACGATATGTGTAACAATGTGTGACGATAAAAACGCAGGGTACACACTCTCTGGTTGTATGTCCTGTCATTGCCGTTGCTGCTGTTGTGGCTGTTTGCACTGCTGCAACTGTTTCAAGCCCCAGCCGGGCGCACATGCACTACACACGAGTGCATGACCCAACACCAATCCTTGCAGCACCTCCATTGTACATATGGTGATCATGTAGACACACACCATGTAGACACACACATCACCACAACCACAACAAACTCTAGTGTTGCACACACAAAGTCGCACCTGCCCACCATTGTATGCCCCACTGTACCCCCCTTGTTGTTGTGGTGGTGGCTGCTGCATTTGTTGTGAAGGCATGGGTTGGGTTTGCTGCTGCATGGGCATGCTCATGGGCTGCTGTGGTTGATAGACAGACGAAAACCCACCCGCTTGCGTCTGTACAGCACTAGCACCATACTTTTGTTGTTGTGCTGGTGGTTGCGAGTAGGAAGACATGGGTTGTTGTTGTTGTTGCTGCATGGGCGGTTGTTGTTGTGGCGGCATACCATACATGCTAGCAGCACCCTGTCCCTGCTGTGGAACACTCCCCACTTGATACCCACCACCACCACCACCTCCCTGGTACCCCCCGGGGGCCGCATACGTGGAGCCCTGTGGTGCGGGGCCCCCAAAAGAACCCTGTGCAGCGGTCCCTGTAGATGGCGGTGCATATCCTGTGTTTGGTGCCCCTGCCCCAGATGTGTATTGCTGCTGTGTGTTGTATTGGGGTTGTGTGGGGGCGCCAAGAGGAGGGGCGTTGCCTGTGACTGCAGCAACAGCACTGGCGAGTTCCGGCAGCATTGCTTGGAGGGATGCTGGTGAAAGTGCAGGTGGCGCTTGTTGTTGCGTTGGTGGTGCTTGCATGGTGGATTGTTGTGGTTGTTGTTGCGGTTGCATGTGCATGCCATACTGCTGCTGTTGAGGTGGTTGTTGTTGTTGCTGAGGTGGTTGCTGTTGTTGGGATGGTATACCTTGTTGCATGCCGTAGCCGCCGGTTGGAGGAGCATATCCACCGGTTGGTGCACCATAGGGGGGGTTGTTTGCTACAGGAGGTTGGTTGGAATAGCCGCCTGTGCTGTATGACGGTGCATTAGCCGACGGTTGGGCGTACGTCTGTGTGGGTGCCAATCGGGAGGGTGTGCTATGGGATGGTCGGTGTGCTTGCGCCATCACACACACTACCTGTTGTGGGTTGTACGGCTGCTGTTGTTGCTGACCATAGCCACCGGCCTGTGTGTGGACGGTTTTTGAGGTATATGCACACGTTGGAACAGATCTTGGTGCCTTTTCTTTCCACACCTGGTTGCTCATAGGCTGCTGGTACCCACTGTATGGTGCACCCTGTGTGGATCAGGCACCGTTGTATGAAGAGCAGCCGTGCAACAACCACCCAACAATGTCGACAACCATGTCGACAAACAACCTGCTGCTGGGGTGCCTGTTGCTGTTGTTGTGATTGTCCATACTGTTGGTTCTGACCTCCTCCACTCGGAGGTCTGTACGGGGGTTGATACATGTTGCTCGAGATCAGAAAAGGGGCATCTCTGAGTGATGAAAGGTGTCCAAAGGTTGTAGTATGGATCTTACAGGACTGGATTGGATCAAAATTGGTAGTACATCAAAACACTGATAGTACAATAGTACTCAAGGCACAAAAAACATCGACCACAAGTATGTGGCGATGATCGGGATGGCACCAAGGGCCTGCACAAGCAACTCTATTCAACAACTAAAGGTTCAACCAAGACAAGGCAACATTCAAGGGGCTACCAGCACGGCGCCACCACCCAAGGTATATACACTCACGACCAAAAATGCCCATCAAACACTCTACTCGAGCACCTCATTGGATGCCAAAAACGTTTCAAAACGGGGTGTACAAAAATCTGGTCCACTCAAAACAGCGACAGCAGCCATCGTGCCCACAATTGAAAAATCACCCACATCATCAGTCAGAAAGGGGGTTGCCCCCTCACTGTTGCTGCTGTTGTCGCTGCTATACCCACCCCCTGTTGGCCCAGATTCCCCCAGGCTGTCACTGCTGCTGTTGATAGTGGGGCCATCTGCGTGCTCGTTGTGAATATGGGGTGCACATGTGCTGCTGCTGAACTGGTGATTGCAGTTGCTGCTCTTGACACTGTGATGGTGATGGTGATGTGATGGTCTTCCCATTGGCACACATGGTTGTATGATACGCCAGTGTTTTGCATCACACACAAATACACACACTCAAGCCACAACCTGCCCCTCCACACGCACACACCTCACCCCTCCACACACGCACCGCAATCGCTGCATGGCATCATCGAGGCCCCTGAATGACTCCGCCAGCTTGGCATCCGAGTGACACCGCTGACAGAGGCTTTCCAGAGCAATGCTATTGGTTTGCAATGACTCTACACGTGAGAGCACGGCATCAGGGTCGGCTGGGGGCTCTGGGTCGGGGCAGCTGGGGAATGGGGAGGGGGGATGTGCGTGTGTGTGCAATAGTGCACAAGGAGGTGCCACAATGGAGTGTGTGTGACAGACACATCAGGTATGCTTTCATCATATGCACTATGCACATGCTATCACCACCCCATCCACCATGCATCACCACCTTGTCATCCCCCACCATGCAACGCACCTAAACACAGTAATCAGCTTCCCAGCAGGGGTATCATGATCCACAGAATACCCCTCCCACAGCGTGGGCAGTGCCGTGTCCTCCTTGGCACGCATAAAGCGGTACATGGGTGTCTCATGGGCTCGAATGACCAAACGAAGACCGTTTGACTTGAGGAATGTCTCGGTCATGTCGGGGCCAAAGAGCATACCCTGACCACGCCAGTGGTTGCTTTTAGTGCCACGCTTGCCTTGTGGGTCAGACCTGTGTGTTGATGATGACGTTATGGGTTGATGATGACATGATGGGTTGATGATGATCACTTGATGGGATTGGTCGTACAATTGGGCGTACAATTGGGCGCATGCATAGAGTGTCATGCAGTGCAAAAAGACGCTCCACAAACCCACATACCATAAAATGTCGGACACTAGGCTGTTGGCATCCCCATTGGGCCCCCCTTTGGTGCTGTGCTGGATGTCAGACAGCGATGCCGCCTGATCAGAGCCCAGCCTTCGAGGAATGCCACCGTGCAGCACCAACGTCATTGCACCAATACGGCAGGCAAGTGGAAGGTGCCGAAACATTTCCTCGCTCGCATGCAAAATAATCTGTCATGGAAAGGGATGTGCACAGTTGAAGCACCACCCACACAGGGACCGTTGCATACAAGCACCACCATACCCTGCTTCCACTGGCACCAAACTTGTCACGGAGCTCTGCATAAAAACCGTATGACTTGTTGCACCAGCGTGTTTCATGGTTGCCACGCAGCAGCACCACGCGGTCGGGCCAAACTGCCTTCCATGCACACAACAGCACCAGCACCTCTACAGAACGGCTGCCACGGTCGACATAGTCACCTGTTGTATGTCAACGCTGTGTGCCGGGTGACCAAGGTCGAGTGTATGGTCACCACTCATACCGTTGAACACAAAGAGCGTCTTGTCAGTTGGCTGCTTTAGCTGCTTCAAAATGTGCTGTACGTCATGAAACTGGCCATGTAGGTCGCCAATGATGTACACAGTGTCGTCGTGGCGGGGGGAGACCTGTGTGTGTGCAATTGTACACGTCACGCATCAACCATATCGGAAGCGTATCTCACCGTTGCCCATGCAAACATGTACAAAAATACACCTGTACGAGAGTACCCTCGACTTCAAGACGCTTGGCTGCCGCTCGGATCGTTTGCGCAATCAAATCAGCTGTCAAGTGTTCCCTCGCTCGTTTTGGTGGATTTTGTGCTGCCTCGTCGAGCGCAGCATGCAGGGTTGTTACGAACTCTGAGTCAAAAGTCAAGCCCATGGTGTTGTGATCATTGCTCATGTGGTTTTAGAGCGTAAATTTATAAGTGCATGATAAAATTGCATTTTCAAAGCCTCAACATTCTTGTACGTAGTATATACACTTATATATGAGATAAAACTGCCGACTGTGGTACACTGGTACACTCGATTGCATGCACGCATCTGTGGGCCAGCGTCGCTGGGTGCCACGTACACTACACCCAACCCATTGCATAGGATTACCAAGGTATGCAGGATGGTATGTAGTAGCACGAGTGACTCAAGGGTCACAACCAGAGCAGCAGATCATCCCATCACAGACGTTCCCGAGTGCTACCTCGCACCCTGGAGCTTTCACAGCTCCCCCCACGGTACCAGCGACGCTCCACCATGGCGCTCCATAGCCAGGCTGATGATGACGATGCAGAGCTCGCTGAAACCCAACAACTCCTGGTAAGAGCACTGTTGATCACATCACCTCATCACCACCGTTTGATCATCACCCATTCATCACACACATCCCCACCAGGCAACCTCCTCTGCAGCTCCCACCCCACCCTATGACGTGACCATGACCGCCCTCTGTTTCCTCTTCCCAGCCATCGGAGGGGCCCTCTTTGGCTATGACATTGGTGCAACATCTGGTGCCCTGGTGTCCCTCACAAACCCATCCCTCAGTGGCACCACCTGGGGCTCTGCCCTGAGTGCCTTTCAGAGTGGCCTCGTGGTAAGCTGCTCCCTCTTTGGGGCACTGGGGGGGTCCCTGGGGGCCCTGTTGGTTGGGGATGACCTGGGGCGGAGGAAGGAGTTGCTTCTGGCTGCAGCGTGTTATGGGGTGGGGGCTGCTGTGATGGGTAGCGCGCTGTCGTTGGGGGTGTTGCTGGCTGGACATACGTTGTATGGCATCGGCATTGGTTTTGCAATGCATGGTGGGTGGTGATGATTGTTGTTGGTGGGTGGTGGGTAATGGTTGGTGGGTGGTGGGTGATATTCAAGTCTATCAAAACACAGAGTGTTTTCATGTTGTTGTGTTTTTAATGTTGTTGCGTTGTTGAGCACCTCTCCACACAACACAAATACCCCACCACCACCATCACAGCGGCCCCTGCATACATTGCAGAAACGGCCCCCGCAAATGTGAGGGGCCTGCTTATTTCACTGAAAGAGGCGTTTATCGTGGGGGGCATATTGCTCGGGTATCTCTCGTCGTATGCGTTTGTAGAGACTGTGGGTGGGTGGAGGTGGATGTATGGGATATCGGCTGGTGTGGCTGTGGTGCTGGCTGCAGGCATGGTAGGTGGTGTGTGTGAGGTGTATGTGTGTATGTGGTGTGTGTGTGGTGTGTGTATATGACACATGATACTCTCCTTCATCTTCTGCCCCACCTTCCTTCCCTTATGTACTCACACACCATACACCACCCACCCACACATTACCCCCCCACACACACGCAGCACACACACGCACGCACATACCACGCATACACCAAACACACACACACATATTAGAGTTCCACCCAACACACACCCCCAACACACACACACATACCCCCAACACACACACACACACACCACAAACACACCCAGGCATGGCTCCCAGAGTCACCCAGGTGGCTTCTCCTCAGTGGCGCAGGCACACCAGCAGCCAAGGCAGCCCTCACACGTGTCAAGGGAAGGGTGGGGCAGGATGCAGCAGCAGTGGCTAGGGAGGTGCAGGAGGTGCAGGCTGCATTGGCCAGTGATGTGCCTGCTGCTACCAAGATGCAAGGTGTGTTGGGTGTTGGTGTGTGGTGTATTGGGTGTGCACACTGTTGGTGTGTTGGGTGTGGGGGTATGCTGTTTTTTGTGCTGTTGTGGATGCAAATGTGGATGTGTATGGTGTGTGCGTGTATATTGATGTGCATATTGCACACAAATAGTACCCAACAAACCCACACACATGTGTGTGAATTATTGTTTTTTGTGTTACACACGTTGTTCCAGAATACACCTGGGATGCCCCCCACCCCCCCTCACAGGATTTGCTGCCCTCACACGCCCCCCCAACCTTCAGCCCCTCCTCATCGGCATGTCACTCATGTTGTTTCAACAAATAACTGGGCAACCCTCAGTACTCTATTATGCAGCAGCCATTTTTCAGTCAGCAGGGTTTGCGTCTGCCAGTGAAGCCACCAGAATAGCAGTTGTATTGGGATTATTCAAATTGCTAATGACTGGTATGCAGGGGCAGTTTGAGGGGCTTGGGGGCCAGTGCATACGTGGTGGTGATGGGGTGTTGTGTCGTTGTTGCATGGGTTGTGGTTGTGGAACGGTGCATGTATGTGTGTGGTGATGGGAAGGTGCTGTGCATGCATGTTTGATGGAAAAAGAAGCGTACCTCAACCACTGAAATATGGTGACACTGTGTCCCATTCGTATGTTGATGCCCACACAACACTCAATACCTCATTGCCCCCTCCCAACACCCCTCCCAACACCCCCCACCCCACTCACACCAACAGCGGTTGCAGTGTTGACCGTTGACCGCCTCGGCCGCCGCCCACTACTGCTCGCTGGTGTGTCCGGAATGGTGGCTGCCCTCATTGCCCTATCCCTCTCCACTGGCTCTCTAGAAGCTGCCGCAGCACATGCCACAGCCACTGCAGTCAATCCCATGCTGGCGACGGTCAGTGTAATTGCGCTGCTGCTGTATGTTGGGTGCTATCAGGTGCGTTTCTTTTTTGGTGAGTTTCTTTTTATCAGGTGAGTTGTATTGTCTTCTCATGTATCTTATTTCTCTTCTTATCGTATCTATCTTTTTATCAGGTGAGTTTTGGCCCAATTAGCTGGCTGCTGGTGGGGGAGATATTTCCATTAGCAGTAAGGGGGCCCGCACTGGCATTGGCTACTATTACTAATTTTGGGTCAAATTTTCTAGTGAGCTTGGTGCTGCCTGCTGTGCAGGAGGTATGCATGTGTGGTTGTGCTGGGGGGAAATGCAGGGGAGTGCATACGCGATGTGGAAGATTGTGTGGGAAAAGCAAACGCAAGGGATTGATGGACGTATGCAACAGTGCAGTAGACACAACAGTGCAGTGGACATACATTCACTGTCATGCATACACACCAACATTTCACTGTCATGCATACACACCACACACATGCATTTTTTATACATTACCCCAGGGATTTGGGCTTGCAGGCACGTATGCCCTCTTTGCTGCCATTGGTGTGCTTGCAGTGGCTAGCATTGCAGCGACAGTGCCAGAAACCAAGGGGAAGACACTGGAGGAGATCCAAGCCATGTGGGAAAATAGAGGGGGATGAAAAGAGAGGGGGATGAAAACTGAGGGGATCGTGATTATTTCTTGTTGATGTGAACAACACGTCCCAGCAGCTGGGAACACATGCACTTGATTGGGTGTTTTGGATGTTGCACACGTTTCCTCACATATTCTCTCTCACACACACTCAAAAAACTTTTCATAAAACGACAACACAACTGATAGGTACGGATGTAATTATGATTATGATGATATACGTGACCATCACACACCATGGTCAACCATCACAACACCATGGTCAACCATCATACATGCCATCAGTGCATGATGTGTACAATGATGTGTACACTGGACACACACATGCATGCATACCACAGCATGCACATGTCACAGCAAGCATAAAAAACATCTAGAGACAAGCAAGGTGTACTACTGTAAAAAAACTCCTCTTCACCCTCCTCCTCCTTCTCCTGTATGCCTCCTTTATACAGAGCCCTATCATCTCCTGTAGAGAGCACAGAGCACCCACAGCACCCATACAAAAAGCCCCTGTACAACAAAGAGCACCCGTGCAACAAAGAGCACCCGTACAACAAAGAGCAGCACCACCTAGACAAAGCGAAACAATCGTCTTCGTGCGAGTGCTCTGTGTATGGCAAAGGGCTGCCGGCTATCATCAAACCCCTGAAACTGCACACGTTTGAATATATAGTGCTCATTATCAAAGCCTAGGAGAAATGGGATGCCACCATTAAACACTGGCGATGCGATGACTGTAGTCAACTGTGTGGGGGTGGTGTTTTTTGATGGGGGTGGGTGGGAGGATGAGAAAGAGAGGAGGAAACACCACAACCACACCACAACCACACCACAACCCCCAACACCCCAATACCCATAGTACCCCCAAATAAAACCCCACACCTTTTCAAAAAGTTTATCTTGTCCAAAATAATGATGTGCAAACCATGGATGTATTTCCAAAGTCAACATGTTGACCTTGGGTAACCACTCCTGCACCTTGACATTCTGTTTGTGTACTGCAAATACAATAGACTCTGCACCCTCTATATCAATCTTGGCTATGTCCAGTCGAGGGAAACTGTATCTCCTCATGAGTGACTCGACTGAGTATGCTGGAAATGACTGTGTGTATGGAGACGGGGGGGGGAGGGTGTTTGTGTGGGTGTGTGTATTTGTGTGTGTATGCACGCATGCATGTACCATCACCACCATCACCACCACCACCACCATCTACCTCCACCCATACCCCATACCCCCCCAACACACACCTTTTCCCCCTCTGCAGCCTCCTTGACCACATTCCCCCAGTCACCATGACTCCCCTTGGCATCAGGGTCTGCTGTGAGATTGGCATCCCAACCCCACAACCCACCACGCACCACTCGTATGTTGTGACTGTATGGGCGCCCTGCAATGTTGGCCTCAAGAACCTGTGTGTAGGGGGATATTGTATGTGTACATGTGGTGTGATTGCTGGAGCGGGATGGTATTGATATTAAGTGATGATATGATATGATATTGATATGTACGTGGGGTGTGGTTGCTGTGTGTGGTTGCTGTGTGTGCTTGTGTGTGTGTGTGTGTGTGTGTGTGTATCAACCATGGTAATGAAATGCATATTGACATGTGGTTGTACCTTGAGATTGGCTTCATCAGGCTCCACTACAATAACAGATGCAGAGGGCCACAGACCAGCAAACAACATGGTGCTAAACCCTGCATTACCCCCAGCATCCTGGTTGTATAGAGAAAGGTGACAGAGATGGTGTATGTATACACACCAGTGCACTTGTACATGCACACAACACCTACCAATATGTACTCAGTGTCTCGTGGTGCTGCCATCACCATGTCTTGCAAATAGTGTTCCATGAATATCTGTTTGAATACATACATATCAGTGGTGCCTGCACGCAGCGCCACTCTGTGTTTGTAGGTGTGTGTATGTAGGGGTGCATGTAGGGGTGCATGTAGGTGTGCATGTAGGTGTGTAGAAGTACAAGTATGTGGGTATGCGTGCTGTGTATATGGTGGGTACAGTGTGCTGTTCCACCGTAGATCAGCATCGCTATGTGCACATACACCCTCATGCACAAAAGGTCACCTTCATGCACACTACTCCACACCCTGGCATCTCCTCCACACGTACGTTGCCTTGCAGCAGTCCTTCCACCCACATGGCAACCCTTGTGCCTCCACCTGGAACATGAGAGCCACACATGAATATAAATACACACAGCAATATGAGTACAAATACACACAGCAATATGAATACAAAGACACAACAGCATGTCAGTATACTATGTGAACAGCAGCAGCATGGAGGCATACTATGTGCACACAACAGCAGCATACTATGTGCACACAAACGTACAATAATGACTGCAGGTTTGCTAATAGTTTCCATGATTGCCTCCAGGTTGTCCCATGTCATTGGACGTCGAATGTGCTCCTGATCCAACCCCTCCACCTGCTCTGGTGCGTACAGACCTGCTTGCACAATCTGCAATGGCTCCACCTGACACCGAGGGTATTCTGCGTGGCCACCAGCGTTAAATACGTTGTCCTGCGGATTGTGTCGTGGTTTAGATTCAGCGAGAGTGTTGACGTTGAAATAATCACCACTCCCCGTACTTTGACATGTGTATGTTGCAGTGCTTCTCCTGAATAAACAGGCCAGCCATTGACACGCTTGACGCGTTTCATCCAAGGGAATGCATCTTGCAACCGACGCAACAAGGGTCCCTGATGCTCATCTGGTGGCGTGCTCACAAAATCAGCCACGGTGCGACCACGTGGGACAGGTCGTGTCTGAATATTCAAATGCTCTGCATCGTAGAAAAAATGCAAGGGGTCCTCATGTGGAGCTGTGGTGATGGTGGTAACAGTCAGCATCATCAAGAACCACCACCATCGAAAGGGATCAGCGGTTTTTATTACCCCCCAACGGACGACCACGTCGTCAGCTCATGTGCAGCACGAGCTTGCATATATGGCTACGCAACATGCAAACCCACAGCAAACCACAAAACCCTTGTACAACCAACAACCCAGTCATGCAACAGTTCTCATATGGGAGAGCTCTGACGCCCACCATCACCACAGATGCGTGCCAGATGATACATCAACAAGGCAATCAAAGGGGGGTACGTACACTGCAGCGTACCTGGCTCGCTAAAGACATCGAATGCTTGACATACAAAGAGGAGTAATGCAACTGCAGGCAACCCAAAAGCCATAGCTCTAAGGCGCCTCATTTGTGTGGGTCTCGCTTGCCAGATCAAGGCTGTGAGCTGTCAACTCGCGCCACCATCTCTTTCTCTGTGTTTTGCTATGCGCGATACGCGTACTGCTCGGTGTTTAGAGTATGTGAGTTGAACTAGGAGCATGTATTGATAACAAGTATTGATAACAAGGTTGCAGAAGAGGGCTGCTGACAAAAACAGTTTGCAATAGCTGGTACTTGAAAACAAAGTAGACATATGTATTCGCAGTCCAAACATGCATTAATCGCTAGCTATGTTTGCAATGCGAATGCAAATGCGATCAACGGGATCATCGGGTGTGCACACACAATGTTGATGGTTGTGATCCCCATGTGAGCCATAGTTCTCAGTTTTCAGTTCCAAGGCATGGCCCTGCAGCAATTAATTACCTATGCCAATACCACCAGTACCGCTAATACCCAAAACAACACAATTCCTCAAGTCAGGTGTGCCTGTGCATCATTAAACGATGCACGCCACATGTATGCTTGGCTCAGCAACACCTCCAACTCCTTGTCACTCCAAGACCCTGATGGCACCCTTTGCAAAAACATGATTGCCTCTTGAAAATCCAGTGTCCTGTGGGACGATGAGAAAAAGTGTATGTATGTAGGGGCAACATACAGGGAAGATCACAAGCATGGGCCAACACCACACCTCAATGTGTCCTTCCACTGGAGCAAAAATGCAGCCAACACATAGATCAAAAACTCTTTCAACCGCGGCCCCTCTGCCAAATATGTGTCCCACAGCCGTGGCGCAAGTTGAAAGGGCACCTCACGCACCACCAAGCAATTCACCCAACGAAATGCAAACTGCAAAAACTCAACGCCCTCTGCTTCCAGGTGCTGGGCAAATCCCTCGTCAATACGACTGTGGTGGGGTGGCATTGGGGTCGTTGTTTTCGTATGGTATATATTGAAAGCAAATATCATCATCATCATTATCATCGTAACAAAGAGAAATGGTGGCCCACACACACCGCACAAGTTCCTTCATTTGGTAGACCGCCTTTTGTATTCCTGGCTGGGCATAGGTATAGTGATCCTGAATACCCTCCAGGAGCTTGCACAAGCACCAATACGAATCCGCTTCCACTTCTGTGTGGATGTAGTATTGTTGCTGGCAGGTGCGTAGTTTTGATGATAGTATTTTGATGACAGTATACACACATCGCATGGATGTACGCATGTGGTAGCTACAACACATGACATGCACACAATCAAAACACATGCCTACCATAAAGTCCATCATCAGTGAGGCTATCAATGGACCATGTCTCCAACGGCCCAGCACAGTGCTCACCAAAAAACACTGCAAGGAATGGTGTCACCAAGTCATTAATGCCTTGCACATACCCACTTGCAGGGTGCCTGTGTTTGGGGAAAAGGCATGCAATGGTACATGTGTAATGGTACACACACACACACATACATATATATGTATGTATACATATAGACAAATGGTGGGTGCACACAATCAAGCATGTGTACATGAGTGGTTTACATGCCATGCAAGCCCATGTATGTGGACGGTATGTGCTGTATACGTCCTTACCCACCCCTTTCTGCCCCAACGCATAGCTCTCCCCATACCTCAGCCCCCAAATAAAGAGCACACGCTCCAATACTTGTTGCACCCGCTGCTGGTGAAAGAATGGTACCCCTGGTGCTGTTCTTGGAACATCCACTGCAACCTGTCTCAATGCACCTGCTTCATCGTCTGTTCGTTCACTGCTTGCAACGTCATACAGCTCTGGTACCATATCCCTGGGGTGACAGGGTTGTGTGGGGGGGAGGGGTGGGGTGGGGGTGGGGGTGGGTGGGTGTACGAGTGTGTGTACGGGTGGGAATGCATATGTGCATATGATGTGCATATGATTGTATATCAACTGGACATGGTACTGCAACTGTCTTCATACACATGTACATGGCGCACACATGCGCATTGAAAGCCAGAACACAACACATACAAAACAACCCCACAACAAAAAACAACATACCGATATTCTTTTCGTTTGCGTGCAAGGACTGCATCTTGTCGTGTCTTGTTGGGTGGCAGGTACCCCAGCAGCAGCTTCCACACCATTGGTCGCAGCGCTGGTGGTACACCACTCCATGCAAGCTCACGAAGTTGATCAAGGTCCACCTGTTTTTGCGTTGCACTTGGTGGTTGGGAACACATACACGCGTACACACCGCATGAGCGTGCACCCAATCGCATACACTTATGAGATACATACACAACAACAAACAAAACGCCCAAACGCACCACATGCTCGCTGAGGCATTTCTCAAATTTGGCCACACGCGCAGACGACACAGGTCTTAAAGATGAAAAGGGCCCCGCATTTGCCACCATGGCACCCCCCCCACTGCCACGCCGCGCAGCTTCGCCATCCTGTGCTGCTGGTGAGGAGGACGAGGCCGTGTCGTTGCTTTGCATGCGCTCTGCTTGTTGCTGTTGCGCGGGTGAGGGGTCTTCCGACAGGTGGGAGCTGGTGGTCTGATGCACGGCTGCTGGTGCATCGACGTGGTTGTAGCTTATTGAATCCATTTCACTGGAAGGGTTTTCTCTGCGATCAAGGCGCACACGCCCTGGAAAGCTCCTGGCGAAAAACCTGCAGCAGCGTAGTGATGGTGATTGGTGGCGTTGCACATCCATGCACACACACAAGTCCACACATACCCTATTTTGCGACTCATGGCTGTGCTACTATATTCTACGCACTGTCACGATAGTATTTAACTCGTTTTTGAGACTGTTGTTGCTTGTAGTGCACTGTTCAACTAATGATTTACTATACGATGATCAACAGCGTCGTTGGGGCATTCTGTTTTGTTGTGTCTGTGTTGTTGTACAGTACTGACTGCATGTAGGTTGTTGGCTTAAAATTGTGCATACCGGTCGGTGTTATACATATTGTTGCAAAAACAGCTCAGCTCACTGTGCAACATCCAGAGCACACAATCATTCACTATACATCATCATGGCAGACAATGGGCGTGTAGAAATGATACGGATACCAAGGTCTGTTGAGCAAAGAACAACTGTGCATGCACGGTGCAGCATGCAACCCTTTCTCCAACAACAGAGCAGAAGAGGTGTATGCAAAAGAGGATGTGTTTGGCAGAGATACGACATCTGTATTTCCCAATGCTGCCAAGGAAGCAACAACATTGGATGCCGACCGTGTCAAGGAACTGATTGGCGCAAGCAACTTTATATCAGAAAGCCAGGTTGGTTTCTGTCCACACTGTCCACATCATATCCACAGTGCACACTCCAATACACACTCTACACAGTTGGAGGAACTCAAAGCAGCAGGGCGTGCACGTGTAGAGGATGGGGCAGTGTCAGTGGACAAGTCCCTGGCAGAGGTACTTGCAGAAAATAAAGCCAAAAAGGACGCAGAGCACAAGGCCAAGTGGGAAATCATGAAACAAGGTAAGAATTTGACAGACGCTGCTCATGTTGCTTTGCATCACACATTTATACGCAACAACAACCCTTGTTTCACAGGCAAGAATAAACCGTTGGATGAGGATGAGGTGGAGTTTCTTGACACAGTCGTGCAGCAACAGGCAGCTGCTGACCGAGCAGCACGTCTGGAGGAGCAACGGGAGCTTGATGCCTTTCGAGAGGTGAACACAGGGAGAGTGTTTGTTGGGCACACTGTGTGGTGCATCATATCAGTCACCACACAATCATCAACTACAGGCATTGCAGCAACGAGTGGCACCAGGGGAGGAGGCAGAGGCGCTTCCAGGTGCAAGCAAACCAGAGGTGCGAAACCCACCAGCGCCCCGGGCGGCACCCCGGGCGGCACCCAAGGCACCCATGATCAAGCCAGTCGTCAAGGTGCGGGCCAAGGGGTCAGATGCACCACCACAGCCAGTGAGCAAGCGTGCCAAAACAGAGGATGCATCGGAGCAAGCAGGGTTGGCTGCACTGGTCGGTGTGTATGGCAGTGATGATGACTGACTTCTGTGTCCGCTGTGTTTGTCTGCCTATTTTTGTATATTATAACAACATGCATTATTTCATTTCCGCGCACACACACGCACACACACACACACCACGTAACGTAAATCGGTTCATATCAACTGCAACCTAAACAGCACACAATGGGCTGTACTGCTGTCGATGTTTTGCTCTTTGTGCTTTGCTTCTTCCTTCCCCCCGTGGCTGTGTTCATCAGGTAGCGTTACGGATGATATTGGAATTGATGCGGCTGAGCAAACTGCTGTTTAAAACCCAGATTTGATTATTATGACTCACACTTGTCGCCACCTTTCACAGCGAGGACAAAGCTGGCAAGAATGCATGCGGTACGTGTCAATAGTGAAGTTGGGCAGCTATTGTAGAGCTTTGTGTCAGTGATGATGGTGCATGTATTCCTCTCGGGAAGCTGATGACACAACCCCGCTTCTGCAGGTGCCACCCTCTGCATCAATATTCTGTTGCTGCTGCTCATCTGGTATGATGGTGTTGGATGGTGTAGGCCTGATGGTTGGGGGGGTGCAGCAATATCAGCATCGTTGACTCATGCCACTGATCACCGACTGTGTCACACAGGATTCCAGCAGTCATCCATGCTTGTTTGGTGGTCATGAAGAACCGTGGCAACCAAGTTGTTGTTGTGCAGGCCTAAGTGTGGGAGGCCATGCGTACATATCAACGTACACCCTGCCACGTGCTACTACTACGTACATACGAACTGAGTTGCAATGTGTTGTCCCAGTGGTGTTGTGTTGCCCCAGTGTAACGACAATATCATATTTTTACAACATCATATCACACAAACATATGCAGACCAGTGGGGCCTGTGCACGTTGGATTCACCAGTGAGAATTGCCAACTTCCTCACAAGAATTTCGCATTATTTCATTCTCGTTTTTTCCCAATCATTCTACAGCCCCCGAAATGTGACGTTGAAGGATGTTTGGGGGAAAGGCCTGGGCACCTTTGTCCGTGGTAGGAGCGCTTCTCATCTTCTACCTGGTTATGCAGGCCCACGAATACTCGCTGAATCCCAGCCATCTCAACTTAAACTTGAAACGCAAAATCGACAAGCATTGGAGCAGTCGTGCACAATCGCTCAACATGGAGCACTTGGACGCATTAATGGATGCTTCAGCAATACCCACGCTGTCGAGCGGCATTCCGTGCTTGATCCATCAAACTTGGAAAAATGAGCACGTGCCAGACAAATTTAGGGATTGGCCATCCAGCTGGAAAACGCACAACCCTCACTGGGTATATATCTTATGGACGGACGCTGACAATCGCCGACTGATTGCAGACCACTACAGCTGGTTTTTGCAGACATACGACTCGCTGCAGCATCCAGTCATGAAGTCTGATGCTGCGCGATTGTTCTACATGCATCGGTATGATGGGGGGTCCTCACGCACAGTAAGGAGGGCCTGTTGTGTATGGTGTGTACACACGCGCACACGCGCACACAGGCATGGCGGCGTGTATGCAGACCTGGATTTTGAGTGTCTTCGCAGCTTGGACCCCTTGCTAGGCGGTCTGCAGGGACCCGTGTTGGCACAAATGGGGCACAATACAAGTTTTGAGCACAGCCTGCCGTATGTGTGGGGTGATGTTGTTGTTTTTCGGTGGGTAGCAACGTGTCTGTTGCGTGGGTAGCCACGACTGTCATATACACACAGTAACGCATGGATGGCAAGCACACCAGGGCATTGGTTTTGGCTGCATGCTGCACAGATGGTACGTGGTGGAGATGTGCTCAAGCAAGAGCAAGGAGTATTTGTGTGTACCTATGTATATGTATGTGTATATGTATATCTCATGTATCACTGCTGTTACTCCTCTGCACACAACCTGCACAACACCAGTTGTACAACAACCCCTCCCCAACCTCCCAAACACAATACTCAAACACTCAAGGTGCAGCGGAGAGCGAGGGCCCCCATTCAGGTCCCCGAGTTCACCACTGGCCCTGTACTGCTGTACGATGCGGTACAATTGTGGAAACAGGCATTTGAGCAGAACAGCGTGGTGGAGCTGGATACAATGCCCTTGCCTGTGAGCAGCAGCAACCCAATGCCGGTGCTGATCTTGCCACCAGAGCAGGTGCATCCCATTGACTGGGTTGACCGGCCGGGTGAGTGCATCCCAGGTGGCAGCAAGTGGAACACAACAGAATGCAAGGCCATGTACCCTGACGCTTATTGCATTACCTATTGTATGTACGATGGGGGTGGGACGGGATGGGATGATGATGACGGTGGGTGGGTGCACAAAGCTGATGTTCATACTATCGTACAATAGAAATCAACTCAAAAACAACCATCTGTCCGTGACAGGGACGCATTCATGGGAACAGGTGGAGTGGGGGGAACACAATGCCAAGCACACCGACTTGTCCAGCGCAGCACGCAGCGCAACTGGGGGTGCACTGCGTATGTAAGGTGAATATTGAGAAGTAATGAACAAGCCACATTTCATCCCATTGTTGTTGACATCCAAGAATCTGCTGGTGTTGACAGGAATCTGTTGACATTGCAGTTTGATGTTTTTTTATTCATTTGATGAGCAGGATGTGTTGCATCGCCCCGACTTGCTTCTTTTGTGCATTTAACAAAAAACAAAATTGTGCAACACATTGTTCAACACATAGTTTTGCCTGTCTTAACACCATCATGCAAGATACACGTGTAACAGCTATGGTGGTGGGCGCAGGCGTAGCGGGATTGACTGCAGCTCGCACACTGCAAAAACACGGTGCAGATGTGCTCGTTGTGGAAGCCAGTGACGTCGTTGGTGGTCGCATCAAGCAGGTGGATGGTATCCTGCCATGGCCTGTTGAGCTTGGCCCCGAGTTTGTGCACGGTGCCAAGTCATCGCTCAAGGTAGTCAGATGGATGGCTGGTTGTGTAATATTCTCGCTTCGTTGAGCTGCAGCACGTGCGCGTATACATTCACAGGGTTTGTTGGAAGATATTGGCTGCGAGTTGAGGGAGTTTGCATGGCCTGATCGCTGGTATTATGGCAAACAAGGCCGCCTGGTTGATTCGACCGTCACGGTATGTGGTTATGGACCATGTTCAGATATTGTCATACACATCCTCATACACATCCTCTTATACTACAGGATCCCAGTCTGGAGCGCTTGCATGCTGCCATGGAGCGCATCGGTGACGTTCCTGTTCCACCCCCCGGACAAGATGAGAGCGCTGCACACTGGCTCACCAAGCAACCAGGCATTGATGCAACGTACGTTGTGTATATGCTTGTTGCGGTTCGGTGTATGTGATGTGTATGTTATGCGTATGTGATGTGTATGTGATGCGGATGTGATGCAATGATTCGACTTGCAGCGTTTCTCATGTTTTCCTCGTGTTCCCTCATGTTACTTGTTTCGGGTGGTACTTTTCATGCCCACACACACACCGTATATTATCCTACCCCAGGGCAATTGCTGCAGCTGATGCATGTTATGCTAATGATTTTGGGTGTGGCCTCCATCAGTTGGGTGTCACTGAAATGATTATTGAAAACAATAGATGGGACTCTGGTAGGTGTGCTTTTTGTGTGCTGTGTGTGCTGCTGTATATGTGTTGTACATGCATATCACCATAGCACAACCAGGGATCGATTCAGCATACTCATTGCACTGGTCCCCGACCACCCATAGTCATTACCCTATCCCTCACACCCCAACAACACACCCCAACAACACACCCCCACAAAGGCGAAACCTACCTCATCCCCGATCGCTCATTACGCCACATGACCCAACACATGGCGAAAAATCTCCACATACGCACCAACTGGCCAGTAACTGCCATTGAATACTCTGCGGGGGGGGCCCTCGTGCGGGGCCCTGCTGGGGCGGTGGTACGGTGTCGGTATGTGGTTGTCACTGCCAGCTTGCGCATGCTGCAGCTCAACCAGCCCTCGTTTGTACCACCACTTCCGGCACCTGTTGCGAGGGCTGTACAGCGGTTGCGCATGTCCAATGCCATCAAGGTGGTGGTTGTGTGGATGTGGTGTGTGGCTTATTGCCTTTGTTGTGGTGGTGTTATTGTTTGTTGTGTTGTTGTTAGAAATGTGTATATGTGTACAGCACACATGCACACCTCTATGTTCCACCACTCCCTTTCATACGTACCCTTACCTACACACCCCCTCCTCCTGACAAACACACACCCTCCTCCTCCTTACATACACCCCCTCCTCCTCCTTACGTACACCCCCCCCTCCTCCCCCCAGGTAATCTTGGCATTTGCACAACCCATATGGCCAGTAGGCTTCTTTGATGTAGTATGCCTCGATTCCTTTATACCTGAATTTTGGGTGACTCGATATACACCCAACACCCCCAATGGGGCTGATTTGCATGGCATGACGGGGTTTCTTGCAGGTGCAGCAGCAGAGGTTGCATCTGTATTGGGAGAGGAGGAGATCCTGTCACGTACACTAGCACAGCTGGATGCTATGTTTGGTATGGTGTGGTGTGTGTGTGTGTGTGTGTGTGTGTGTGTGTGCGCACTTGTCAACCTGGATGATGTGCACCTGTCTATACTGTCTATACCTGCTCGTTATTCTCCCTATACTGCCTACTCTCTATTCTGCCACTCATGCCTGCCTACTCTTTATTCACTTGCAATGCCTACTCTTTGTTCTGCCACTCATGACTACTCTTTATTCACTTGCAATGCCTACTCTTTATACTCCAGGCACCAAGAAAAACCCCAAGCCTGCAACTAGGCAGCTCGTCAAGTGGCATGTTGTTGACTGGTCAAAGGAGCCCTATGTGAGGGGGGCATATTCATACCCGTCATTCGGTGCACATGTATGTAAACAAGGGGAATTGGTGTGAACAAGAGGGGGTGTGAGCATGGGGGGATTGGTGTGAGCGAGGGGGTGTTCGCACCACCAATACACCACCAATACACCCCCCCAATACACACCTCCACCACTGCCACAATATATACAGGAGGGTGACAGGGAGGCACTATGTGAGCCAATCAAGTCCACTGTCTACCTGGCAGGAGAAGCCACACACCCATCAGTCAACCCATGCATACAGGCTGCTGTAGAAACTGGTGAGAGGGCTGCAAAACAGATTATAGCACACCAACAGCGACCACCTGCTCGGCTGTGATCGACTCGAGGAATGGCTGCCTACATGCATGTGATTGAGCTCAAGAACAAGTTTTAATCTTGCTCTAATTTCCTTTGCACAGTGTATTTTTTGTGTGTATTGCATTGCTGCTGGCAGTTGGCTTATAGCAAGGCAGCTTTGCAGTGCATTCTATTGCTAGCAAGTTGTATGATTTCCTTACATCAGATGATTTGTATCACCCATCATCATGCAGGATGCGGTGTCTGATAATGATAAAAAAAGAAGAAAAACAGCGAATAGTGTATTGCGGCTGCCAATACCCACATTGCTTGACACAAGTCATTCCTTTTTGCCAGTACTTGGTGTACGTGGTACTCTTACTACATCAGCAGACATGTCCCACAACTGCGCTGCACGCTGTGGATCATAGGAACATGAAACACTGGGTACCTGCCATGTGGTGCTGTTGATGCGACCTGTCGGGGGGGGATTGGAGGATGGGGATGATATAAAAGGTGGAGAAGACATCAACGGTGGGGAAAGTATAAAAGGTGGGGAAGTATTAAGGGTGGGGAGAACATGAAAGGTGGGAAACATACCACCAGTGATCCTGCGTAGGGGCCAATCCAACACAGACAGCAACACTGCCCGACAGCCCCACAACATTTTGCGCAGCCCATCCCCAGCATGTGGGGGGTGCCGGGTCCCACAATACCCAGTAATGAGAGGGGATGCAAACAACCCTCGTGCATAAAACTGTGTGGGAGGTTGTGGTGGGATTTGTAGTGTGGTGTGTGTGTGGTGTATGTTTTTTGTACATGATGAGGATCATGATTATGCAACCTCTGATACATGATGCAGTACATGATGCACTGTATATCATACACACCATCTGCATCACCGCGTACTGCATATCACCCTGAGCATAGCCCTCCCCCATACCCACTTCACCCCAATACCACACACCTTGAACTGTGATGCATGCTGTGCTGCCCCCCCCCCCCTTTTAAACCCCTTTTTTGGAAGTGTCTTTTTCTGCAAGGCTGCTGCACATGCATCAAGGGTTGCTTGTGCCCCATCACAAGGTGGTGCATACAGGGCTCCTAATATCCATGACATGGGGGGACGACCAAATATTGCTGAACCCTTCCATATGCTTGAAAAGACACCCCCGGGGTCCACTGCACATGACTATGGTGTACATGGAGGGTGGTGGTGTACATGGAGGGTGGTGGTGTACATGGAGGGTGGTGGTGTACAAGGAGGATGGTGTATATGGAGGGTGGTTGGTCATGAGAAGGGTGGTTGGTCATGAGAAGGGTGGTTGGTTGGGATAGGCAGGTGATGGTGGTTGTGAATAAAACATAGAGTGCTTACATTGCGTGTGCTTGTCTCCTGTCATCCCCTGTACACAACACACACACACACACAAAATCTCTCTCTCTCATTCACTCACCCACCCACCCACACGCACACTCACGTACTTGTACTCCAAGTGGTCCTAGTCGTCGTTGTGCTTCATATGCAAACAGCACATTGGCAAGTTTAGTAGCATCATACCCACCAGCCCCCCATGTGTGTAGAAATGCATCCACATCAGGAATGTCACCAACCCTGGAGCGTAGATGTGCAGTACATGATTATGTAGTACATACATGATGAATACACCCACATACACCTCAACACACACATGCAATCACAAACCCTCCCCCTTTCCCCCCCCCACACCTATGCATGATGGAAGACAGGTTGACTATGGTAGAGGGGGCACTGCGTATCAACACAGGCTCCAACAGCCGTGTCAATGCATAGGGGCCCAGGTAATTGATCTGTGACAGGGCCCCAATACCCTCTGTCATGGCAGGCTCAATGTAATTTGTGCCTGCATTGTTGACCAGGAGATCACATGGCCAGCCAAGCTTGTTGTATGCATGGGCAAATGCACGCACGCTGTCGAGGCGGGACAGGTCGAGATGTGGACCGACGACCACATCTGCGCCTGGTGATGATTGCTTTATTTCATCTACAACTTGCTCGGCAGCTTTGATGTTGCGGCAGGCGAGCACCACCTTGACACCACGTGTGGCAAGACCCTCTGCAGTGTACCTGGGATTGGGATGGGATGATGGGAACAGGCAAGATGTTGGATACTTGATCTCCTTCCAGGGGTACCTTCCAATGCCCGCAGTTGCTCCTGTTACAATTGCAACAGGTTGGGCGGGCTTTGTTGTGGGGGTCGTCATGATGATGTGTGATGCAATATTGTGTGTTTGCAGTAGTATACTGCAAAAAGTGGTTTCTAAAAACCTTATGTAATGTTTTCATCAATAATCAATCCTGTGTCGTGATTGATGGATACAACATTATAGCCAATGTGGCTGCGTTGGGGCAACATTGCTTGGCAAACATCATCAATGCTTGCTCATAGGGCACTTGAACAAGGCCATCGCATGTTGGCATCCTCATCACATTGGCCTCATTTGTTTCGCACATCCTATGATGCATCTTACTCTCAACGGTTTGCCCATGGTTTTGGAGACGCTCCCCCCAAGTGCTTCACAAGCTACCGCCTGCGTGAGTGTGTGCGTGCAGCAGCCATACCAGATGCTAGTAGCAATGGCAAATCAGCATCCTCTGTAGAATATGTATGGTGGAGGGTTTGATGGTGGTTTGCTGCTGATCACTGATCACGTGCTGTGCATCATTATGCTCAACCATCACAATAGGTGTTTGCCGATCCTGCCAACCTGCAGTTACAACGACGTGCTGTCATTGCATGGCCCAATGGTCCACCCAAACAAGTGTTGATGATAAAAAAGGCTGGTTCCCATCCAGCATCCAAGGCACTGCAGACCCTCGCAGATTGGTAGGGGGGTTTAGGGATGGGGTTTTGGGAGGTGTATGAGCACCAGCATCATATTTATAATACCTTCATCTCCATGCTACCTGTATTCTTACGTATAACAGGTTGGTACAGCAGGGATTGCAAGTGCTTGTAGAGCGTCCAGTTGCAAAAATGGAGTTTCCACAGTATGAAGCATTTGATGGCTCACAAGGTAGGGGGGGGGGGGATTTTTGTATGTGTATATACATATATGTCTGTGTATGTGTAGGGGGTATATTGTGTAGTATTGCTGTAGATGTATAGTATATGTTGGTAAAATTCCAATCATACATTGGCACACCACACCACCACCACACCACCACCACATCATTACCACCACCACAACACTACACCACCACCACACCAAAACCACCACAGAGGTTGATTTTGCAATAACACTAGGTGGGGATGGCACAGTGCTCCACCTAGCCTCTTTATTCGATGCAGATGACCCCCTACCCCCAGTGGTGTCCTTTGCTATGGGCACCCTGGGCTTTCTCACCCCCTTTAATGTGCAGGATTACAAGCCAGTGCTGTCTCAAGTGATTGATGCAAATCGTGCGTCGGTGTATTGCACACTGAGGGCGAGGAAGACGTGTGAGGCATGGTGGTATGTGGTGTGTATGGGGTGGGGGGTGTAGATAGGGTTACCATTTCTATCTCACATAAGAGTGTATAGGTACAGCATGGTTTTGTGTTTAGTTGCATTGTGTACAGACACACATGAGCAACCAACACAACATCCACCAGACATACCCCCCCCCCTGTACCCCCCACCACTACAACAGGGATGGGCAGTTGCAGCGTGTGCACAATGTGCTCAATGAGGTCCTCATAGACAGAGGGGGCAGTGCATCCATGGTGCAACTTGAAGTGGTGATAGATGGGTATCATGTCACCACAGTGCAAGCCGATGGGTTGATCCTAGCCACTCCCAGTGGGTCCACCGCGTATAGCATGTCTGCAGGGGGCCCCATGGTGGCCCCCAGTGTGCCATGTGGTATCATCACCCCCATTGCGCCCCATTCCTTGTCGTTTCGTCCTATTATTGTCCCGGAATCATCTGATGTGGAGGTGCATGTTCCGGAATCACAGCGCTCCCATGCACGGTACTGGTATTGGGAATGGTAGTGTAAGGGTAGTGGTAGCAGTAGTAGGATGGTATTGTTGTGAAGAGTAGTAGTGGTAGGATGGTATTGTTATGAAGGTTAGTGCAGTCGGATAATGTTGATGGTTGTGTACATGACTGTGTGCAGAGTGTTTGTGTACATGACTGTGTGCACAGTGTATTCGAGTACAGCATTTGGTGTACGCACTTGTGTACTATCATCAACACAGGGCGAGCTTTGATGGTCGGTACACCATGCGGCTACCCAAGGGGGGGTTTATTCGGTGTCATACATCACAGTGTCCATTGCCTATGGTCAACCTGATGCCGTTGGATGGTGATTGTACGTGGCTGGGGGGGTGTAGGGGCTGTATGCATCATGTGCGCACAACACATGTGGTGTGCACATGTAGTGCGTTGCATGCTCATCATACATGCTCATCATACAGGGTATGAAGGCATTGTGGCCAAGCTCAAGTGGAATGTGTCCATACGTGAGTCACCTCCATGGAAGAGAGTGGTGCAGGACACAGCGCTGGGAACGGATGAGCAGTTGTGATGCCCCTGGACGTACACGACAGTTGTTTTTTATCATAGTCAATATTATTGCAATATCCAGAGAAATTGAAAAACCAACACAGTTATTGACACGTAGTGGCAGTACGCACTGTGTGGTCAACATCATGAGTGCTGATGTTGGATTGCAGCAACCACTGCTCGACTCCAGGGATGACCAACCCGTGGAGGATTGTGAGGGGGGCGTCTGATCGATGCCCCCGCGCTCTCTGAGGCTAACAGAAAGCGCAAGTGAGGAGGTTGAAGAGCAACACGGTGATGTGGGGGAGATTGCCAGCGCAATGGCAACCCTGTTTATCTCCCTACCTGCTCTAGGTATGTTGTCTGTGCTCGTGGATTTTTGCTCGTGGTTTTGCAATGTATCCCAACTGACCAAGTCATTCATCCCATGTCATTCATCCCGATGATCAAGCTATTCATCCCCCCACCACCACATACAGTGGGAAGCTGATGCTGGCCGCTCTTGCTTGCAGGCTTTATGGGTATCACTGCAACAGCCGGTGCCAAAGCATTCTCCCATTCGCTGTCGTTTGGGGTCATGCTGGCTGCACTGACCAATCTGTCGCAGTATGCTGCCTGGAAGGGCCTGTCTCGCAAGTAAGTAGGTGTTTTATGGTCGAAATGATCTACTTGCTGTACATACCTGTGCACATCATAGTAGTAGTCACAATACAATACACGAAACGTACTGTACACATACACCCGCATATGCACCCGCACATACACTGGCAATATCACACCCACACCAGGGGCTCCCATTGGAATCGTTTTGGCCCTGCCTACCTCATCCTCATATCAGTGCCCCTGGTGCTGGCAGATGAAGTAAGACATTTGCTTCAAGATGCTGACTTGTGGCCTGAGCCAGGGTCGTCCATGTATCGTGACGATTGCCCGTATTCTGTCAAGGGTATCACTGGCATCCTGTGCTTGACACTGGTGGGTTGGTTGTTTACCATTATCTTTACCTACATTGGATTCGGTTGCATGCTGACAGGTATGTTGGGGACAGCGGTGTTGCATACAAGCATGCACCGTGCAACAACAATGACAATGACACACAGGAGTGTTTTGGGGTGCAGACTTGCACATCAAGGTCCCCAAGGCATACAAGGATATCCGTAGGGCACGCTCTGCAGCATCGCTGCGCAATGGTAGCAACGGGGTCTAGGGTGGGCGGGAGAAGGCACTGTGGATGGTGCCCATGCTGCGGGATGTGACGCACCTGTGCCAAACCCTGTATGGGGCAGCACAGTGGCTGATTATGATGCCTGCAGCATGTACTCGTGTCTGTACACTATGTTTGGTGGTGGGTGTCGCCAGTACCGGAGATTGACTTTCTGAATTTGTGTACTTTTTGTGTACAGCGTTAGGCAGGTTTTGATACAGTACGCGTACTACACACCCCTTGTAACCATGGGCAAGCCCAACAAAGGTGGCAAGTCCAACCATCGAAACAAGAGAAAGACGTCACAGCCAAGTAGCAAGGCCCCAGATCCGGACGCAGATGCTTTGGTCATCGAATTAAGTGCTGGTGTATCATTCTATAGCGCATTGGCGCGTAGAGGTGCGCGCAACAGGGTGGGAAACGATGCTCCGTAAGTTGCACAGCCTACATACCCCACAATTACTCCCCAGAACCACCAGCACACGTAACCAGCAACAACAACGAGGCAGCAGAACTGCGCCTGGTGTGTGTGTGTGTTTGAGTAGTGTGGCAGCGAGTGGATTGTTCCACCATCAGCATCCCACCGACACAGGATACGTGGCAAGACCTGCAAGCCCTGCTTTTCTGGTTTAAAAGCGGCGTGGATGGTGGTGAGGCTACTGCAACGCTGCGATTCAGCCCCAAGCTCAACAAGCACCAGCGTGCAGTGGTACACAGGCTCACAGAAACCACCGGACATGGTGCCCTCGACACACTCTCCACGGGGGTGGGTGATCAACGCCACATACTGGTAACCAGCAAGAAACACGCAGCCATGCTCCGGGAATCCACATCGGCAGGGGTATGTTGTTGTTTGTGGGCGGGTCAATACCCTGTGTCATCCATCAACCTCAACCACACATGGTGCATGACAACCCCCTTGCACTAAGCATCCCACTGGTACACTCCCTCCCTCACACTCCCTCACCCAACACAGGCTCCACAAACAGAAGAACAGTATCGACGTGGCCTTTGGTTGTACAAATGGGCACAGGAGCATGGTGTGTCTGTCAGCCATGATGAGGTGTTGGAGGCACTGGCCACCAATTCCCTCCACACACCACTGCAAGAGGTCATGGCTGCCAAGGATGCAACACAGGCTGTGGTGTCCAAGTTGTGTGATGCTGCACGTGTCAATGACACCGACACAATCAAGGTAGTCATGTCACAGTCAGTAGTCATGGCGATCCACACGACTGTGACTGTGTGTGATGACCTCCCACACAGTTTTCCCATACAGTTCTCACTCACAGTTTTCCCACATGTCAACCCCCCAATCACCCATGTGCTTCATCCCATGTACACACAGGCACTCCACACCCAGCACCCACATGTATTCTCCACCACTGCAGACATGACAAGTTTTGCCACTGGGGAAACACCACAGGGTGCTGCTGCAAGGGCCAATGCTATAGAGGCACTGTCACTGTTGCTTGACCTGGGGTTGGACCCTGAACAGAGGGATATGACTGGGGTATCTCCCTTAGAGGTGGGTATGTGGGGTGTGTATTTGGGGTGTGTATGGGGTGTGTATGGGGGTGTGGGGTAGTGTAGTGTGTGTGTAGTGTGTTGTGATGACAGGTGTAGTGTGTTGTGATAACAGGTGCATTATGTGATAATGATGATGCTGATGTGTGTGTGTTCAATGTCCACATATATATACATTGCATGTATGTTGCATGATGTTTCTCCATACTAAACCTACACATATAGGCGAGTCGCCGATATGAGCAGTGTGATGCAGAGGGTGTGCTGTTACAACATGGTGTACATGACCCCACTGGACACTGCAACCCACTGGAAACCAACCTGGACCCCCTGGAGGGGTCTTTGCAGGGGTCCCTGGGGGGTTCCCTGGATGCATCCGGAGAGGGCCCTGAGCAAGACGGCCCTGGTCAACACACACGGGAACCAGTGGGAGAACTAGTGGGGAAACAGCTGCCATCCACAGTACCTGCTGCTATGACAGATGACACGGGACCCCCTCGTATCCTATCAAAACCTCAACCCACTACTGGTGTGTGGGTGTGGGTGCATGGGGGGTATTGCATATGTGGCTGTGATGCTGTAGTATGTGTGTAGCAGTAGTAATCTTTGCTCTTGCAGTGGTAGTGGTACATGCGTACACAGTCAATGTCCATGTGATACACATTCACAGAGTGATACACATTCACACATCCACTCATCACACACCCAGTTCACATCCATTCACCCCCCCCCCAAACACACAGGTATTGCCCCCACACGTATTGTTCTTGACGATGCTGCATCTGATGTATCCACCTGTCACACAGATCTGCTGCAACATGTGGGGAGCCTGAGTGCTTTGAGTGTTGCTGACTTTCTTGCAAGAGAGGGGGATGAGGAGGATAAGCTTGTGGAAGAGCCGGTATGGGGTGTTTTTTTTTTTTTTTTGTGTGTGTGTGTGTGTACATATATGTGTGTATTGTGTTTGCACAATAACACAAACACACAAAAACCATATCCTCCCAACCAATCCCTACACAGATACCAGATGCAACAGATGCTGCAGTGGCTGCACTTGCCTCTGTGCCCAACCACCAGCCACAAGACATGCCTCACAAACACCACCAAGCGCCCAGTACTGCATCCTCATCCCCCTCAGCACGCATGAGTATTGCCAGCAGCAGCGCAGCAAGCACAGCCAAGCGGCCCCTGCACGGCACACCCACCACCAGCACACCAACACCACATGTGGCATTCATGCTCCCCAACGATACCACACACCAGGCAACCACCAGCACAACAGCAACCTCCCTGGTGGATGTGGAGGGTTCTGTGTGTGGTACAGAGGCAGGCACCGAGGCTGGCACACTGGATTCCATTCGCAGTGTGTGTGGCACGAGTGATGTGGGATCTGTAGATTCACTGTCGCTGGATGTCGCTGCATTTGCAGGCAGCGAATTGTTGTCTGCGGTGCCCGAAGACCCAGAGGATCCATCCAGCATGCACCAGGGACCTGATTCCATAAACGGGGCCGTCACACCAGCCACCACAACTGCGACGACTGCAAGCGATGATGGCATGCGGGGCTTTGGCTCGGAACAAGATCTGTTGGCACTGGAGGATGGTGTGACGCATCATGAAGAAGAGATGCCACCACAGCTTGAGGTGGAGCTGATGCGTGGGCGACCGGCAGAGATTCAACCCATCCCAAGTGATGCAGACGTGCCGCGCAAGAAACAGCAGGGGGGTGCGGGATGGGATGACTATGAGGAGGCCCCAACCCTGTCAGAGTTGCTGTGGTCGTTGGTGCCCAGTGCGCAGCAAGTGGAAGGGTGGGTCAAGGATCCTATGGTGGCTGGGGTCGTGGCGGGGGTGGTCGTAGCAGGGATGGTGGGGCTTGGGGTGGGGCTTGGGCGACGACGACGATGATTTTTGTATTTGTAGATGATTATTGATGGTGTGTAAACCAACGTGTGGCAAGAGAAATAACTTTGCATATGCAGATTTGCATTTGGGGTACAAGAATAAGACAAAACCGCTGGTGCATCAGAGATGGTGGATCAGGATGCTATTGTGCAGTTTATGGAAATAACGGGAGCTGATCATGGCGAGGCGGTGTCATTGCTCGAGGTCAGATTGTCTTAGCGTTTTTGGCGGTGATACATGGCACTTCAGGTGGGGAATTCGACCATCAATGAAGCCATCAGATGCACAGTTGCACCACTTGCATCACAGGCAGCAGACTACAACCTGGACCACGCTATGGCACTTTACTTTGCCAAAAATGAGCAGCACACCTCCACAGATGCTGCTGCAGATCCATTTGCAGGGTACGTTGATGGAGGGGTGCATGTGCTTCTTCTTGCATGAACAACAACAACACGGTGTTTGTTCACAGCCTTGCAGCAGAGGAGGAAGTGCGCGCACCCCTACCTGTACGTACAGAGCGTCTTGTAGGGCCCACACCAACCTACCACCAGCGCCCGCTAGTGCCCCCACCCCAGCTCTCCAACCCCTTTCGCAACTTTGGGGGGGAAGCTGACGACAATGGTGGCGCGGTATGTTTGTATGTTGATGTGGGGGTGTTGGGGCTGTTGTGTTGTCTGCACAGTCGTGCATGTTGTGTGTACTCTCATTGAATAAATATCGTACAGTATCGTTGTATCATGTACCATCATTCCTTATGTACCATCATTATGTACCATCATTATGTGCCATCATTATCACATACCTTGCATTATCACCCCACCCTCCACCCATACACATCCCCCCACACCCCCATACCCCCAGGGGTTGGGTGATTTATTCAAACCCCCCAAGGACTTGTTGTTTCCCCTGTCAATAGCATCACTTGATGAGGCAATTGATGCATGCCTGAAAAACAACAAGTGGCTGGTACGTGGCCAAGGGGGGTGTACTTGTGTGTCATGAGGGGTGTTTTGTGTCGTGATGGTTGGTTTGTGTAATGAGGGGGGAAATGTGTCGTGTGTAATGAGGGTCGTGTGCTGGTGAAGACCATGTTGTCTGCTTGTCTTGATGCATACATTTTCATGACAAAACCTCTCTCTCTCTCTCTCTCTCACACACACACACACACACCTTGTACTTTATCCTCTCCACCTCCTGTCCCCCCCTCTTCCATATCCCCCCCTCTTCCATATCCCCCCCTCACATCCCCCCCCCCCCCACAACAGATGGTCAACATACAAGCCAATGACACCTTTGCCTCCCACCAGCTCAACAGAGACACCTGGTCAGACCCTGCCGTTGGGGAAATAGTGAAAAACAACTTTGTATTTGTACAAATCATGGCTGAATCGGGCTTTGGGCAGAGTGTATGTGGGGCGTATAGGGTCACAGAGACACCGATCATTATGGTGGTGGACCCCGAGACGCGAGCGAAAGTCAAGCAATGGACGGGGTTTTTGGCACCTGACAGGTGTGGGCCTGGGGGTGGTGGTGGTGTGAGGTTTGTATATAAAGTTGTTGTTGTGTTTTGATGTGTTTTGTTGTTTGTGGAAATCTACGCACAGCATACCATTGTTGAACACCATTGTACATCATCATCGTTGTACGTCATCACCCTGCAACCCCACACAA
>VFQP010000635.1_pt1 | contig 60926 bp, 60 predicted proteins | sample 3512351 | NCBI WGS metagenome assembly VFQP01 (sample SAMN10412372, study PRJNA504923) | tailings metagenome | isolation source: Relicate 1 Philex TSF1 revegetated site | place: Philippines: Tuba, Benguet | collected 2017-08-29 | reverse complement strand
TGCCCCCGTGACCGATGTGAAACCGGTGCGTCGATCCGTCATAGGCAATCGTCGCATGGTTCTGACGCGAAATCGCCATGTCCCCAAAATCCAGCGCAACAGTCTGGTCAGCCCCGCGACCAATCTGCGATACGCCCTGCGAGAGTGCAAAGGCCGCACCGCGACCAGGGCCGGATTTCACCACCAGCCAGCCGGTCGGAAACATCACATGCCCCTGACCCGGAGCCGCCGGCGCGGCGCTCACTGCCGGTTTGTCGCCCTCATCGAACAGCGGCACAACAGCGGCGGGCTGGGCGTCGAAACCGAGAATGCGGGTCTTGGTCCGGGCAGGCCGACGACGCTCGGGCTCTGCCTTGGGGGCCGCGGCAGGAGCGGGACGCGCCTCGCCCTCTTCGATGTCCCATATGTTCACGGCCGGCCCTGCGGCTCCATCTGGCAGGGGGGCCTTCGCCTTCACCACCCGGCTGGGCCGCGCGGCAGGCATGTCGTGCGACTCCTGCACCGGCTCGGGCTCGGGCGGCGGCGGGGCCGCCGCGGCAAGGGCCTCGCGCAGCCGCTTCACCTCAAGTTCGGCGAGTGCCGCCATGACCGGATCGGGTCCAGCCTCGACAGGAGCCACCGGCTTCGCCGGCTCGGTCGCGCTCTTGCCGAAGAATGAGCGAAGGAACTTCACGTCTCTCTCTCCACGTCCTGTTGTGTCTGCCGACCTGCCATTCAACCCAGCCCTGGCAGCTGGAACGATCCCACTGCCATCCTGCCTTCACGTTGGATCGCAAAGCCATAAGTTGCAACGTTATTTCTTGTTTCCCGCTTGAGTATATCGACCAGGGCCGCGGCGGTGCCCAGCATTTCGCCGGTGCCGTTGTAGACCAGCAGCACGTCGCCGATCGCAAGGTCCGTGATCCCCGAGGCTGGAACAGCTACGACGACGGTCTGCACCCCGGTCGGGGTCGGAACCATCTCGAAGGACAGACCATTCGAAAGGTCCAGCCGATTGACGACGGGCAACGCCTCCATCTTGCGGATCACATCACCGCCGGGTTCGGAGACATAGCCGAGGATCACGTTCAGTTCTGCCACCGGAGAAGACAGGTCAAGCCCGGCGGACATCAAGGCCATAAGATCGGCCCCCCCCTGAACCGGAGCGCCGTTGACCTCGACGATGCGCAGGCCGGGTTCTGCCCAGACCGGCGACCATGGAAACAGGGAAACGATGCGGGCTGGATCTTCAGGATCGACCCGGAAAGGCGTGCGCAACGTGCGGGCAAGGCCCGCATCGGCCAAGTCCGAAGTCGCAAGCGGCACAACTCCGGCAAGGCTCTCGGGCACAGTTGCCCTGAACCTCTGCATCAGATCATCGGGCAGCGACAGCAAGCCCGCCAGAAGCAGCGCTGCCACCAGCGAGGAGAGCAACAGGTTCCTCGGTGCCCGGATCTGAACCTGCGGGCCAAGCCAGCCATTGGTGGCTGCAGCTGATGTCGTGACGCGGGCCCCGCCCTGCGCAGGACCGGGCGGGGCAAGTGCAACGCCGGGTGAGGACACAACCGCTGGCGCGGCCGCAGCAGCCATCTGTGGTGCTGGAGTGGCCGCGGGCTGGGCGATGGGCGCAGCGGCCTGTGGCACAGCCGCGACACCTCGCGGCGCCCCGTCAGCCACCATCGGCGCTGCCGGTTTCGAAGCGCGCCCCTCGTTCAGCAGGGCCTGCCACTCCGCCACCGATTGCAGCCGGTCACGCGGGAAGATCGACATCGCCGTGTCGATGGCCTTGAGGAATGCCATCGGATACCCCGAGATCCGACCCGCCAGCGGCACCTGCGGGTCACCCTGGCGGTTTGCGATCGATGACAGTCGGTCCTGCGAGGTTTTCGGTGTCTCACCCGAGACCAGATGGCAGAAGCTCGCGGCAAGCGCATAAAGGTCGCTGCAAGGAGCCTGGATGCTGCCGGCGATATAGAACTCCTGCGGGGAATAGCCGTCCTTGACCACGCGCAGGCCGGACAGGGCGCGGCTTTTGCGGGTCACTTCCTTCCGCGAGGCGCCGAAATCGATCAGAACCGGCCTGCCGGTTGCACGGTCAAGCAGGATGTTGTCGGGCGAGATGTCGCGGTGCAGAACACCCTGCGCATGGACATAGGCCAGTGCATCGAGGATTTCGTCCAGGATCGCGATGATCTGTGCGGGCTTCAGCGCCGGGGCCGTACCCTCCACGGTCTCCAGCAGATCCGGACCGTCAATGTAATCCATCGCCATATAGGCGGTGTCGTTGTCTTCAAAGACCTGATGCACCTTCACGATGTTCGGGTGATCCAGCCGCGACAGGGTGAATGCCTCCTGCAGGAACAGCTTGACGACCGAGCGGAACTCTTCCTCGCGCTGACGGGTGCGGGGTCCTACGGCGTTGCCGGTGCGGCGGCAGAACGAGGCCGGGAAACACTCCTTTATCACCATGCGGCGATCCAGCGAGTCCCGGGCAAGATAGGTGATGCCGAAGCCGCCGGCATTGAGGAAGGAGTCGATGGTGAACTGGCCAACAAGCAGCCGGGTCCCCGGCTTCAACTCGTCGGCAAATGTCTCGGGACCGACGTCTTCCATGTTTTGCATCGCCAGAGACATCCAGTGAACCCCTATGCCGCACCCCTGCCCTCTTCAGGGAAACCGCTGGCAGCCATCAAACCCTGATACCCAAGGAGTTGGGCCAAATCGTGATGCCAATTCGTTCCTTTTCCGCCACAATCCCCGAATCTGACCCAGGGATTGTCTGATATCCAACGACCGCAAAACCTTTCTGAAAGGTCATTTTCCCAAAGCAACGCAGGGATATTGCCTGTGGCGGCGCCGTCGCGGCGCAATCGGCAGTTTCTAGACCGGCAGCTCTGCCAAGCTTTTGCCACATGGCGCCCAAAGCGACCCGGCACACACGAGTTTGCGCACAAGCCCGCCGGAGGCGGCCCGTAGCGGTCGCATCCGGACGATTCCCCCGGGTCCCGGACTTGCCCTTTCCCCGCCCGCGTGACACCACAGCCATATGGTCGAGATCTTCCTGAAAACCCTGCCGTTCTTCGCCGTGATCGGGCTTGGATATGCCTCGGGCCGGGCCCGGTTCTTCAGTGCCGAGGCGACGGCCTACCTCACGCGCTTTGTCTTCTACTTCGCGCTGTCGGCCATGCTGTTCGGCTTTGCCGCGAACCTCGATGTGGCGGCAATCTTTTCCTGGCCTTTCGTCTTTGCCTATCTCCTTGGCACCACGACGATCTGGCTGGTCGTTGCGGGCGTGGCTCTGTGGCGTGGCACCAGCCGGGAAGAGGCAGTGTTCGAGGCGCATACCGGCGTCATCGGCAATGTCGGGTTCCTGGGCATCCCGATGCTGGCGCTGCTTCTGGGGCCGGATGCAGTGGGTCCGGTCCTTCTGGTGCTGGCGGTGGACCTGATCGTCTTCTCTTCGATCCTGACCATGCTGATCACCGGCCTGCGCGCGGGCCGGGTCGGCGCGCAGACCTTCGGCATCCTCGGGCTGGGCCTTCTGAAGAACCCGATGATCGTCTCGGTCGTCCTCGGCATCCTCTGGGGGGCGACCGGGCTGACCCTTCCCATCCCGGTGAACGAGTTCCTGACGCTTCTGGGTGCCGCCGCCACGCCCTGCGCGCTCTTTGCCATCGGCGCCTCGCTTGCCGGGCGCGCCGCCGAACGGGTCGAGGTCGCGGCCTGGCTGTCCTTTTCCAAGCTTGTGCTGCACCCGATTGCCGTGGCCGGGGCCTGCTGGCTCTTTGGCGTCACCGGCTTTGCTGCGGGCGTGATGGTCGCCGCCGCGGCCTTGCCGGTGGCGGGCAATGTCTTCATTCTGGCGCAGCACTACCGCGTTGCGCCGCAACGGGTTTCCACCGCGATCCTTCTGTCCACGGCGGCCTCGGTCCTGACCGTGACGGGCGTGATCGCGCTGGTCAGTCAAGGGGGGGTCCCATGAAAACCGTATCCGAGAACCGGGCCTTTGGCGGGGTGCAGGGGGTCTATACCCATGCCTCCACCGCCTGCGCCTGCGACATGACGTTCGGCCTTTTTCTGCCCGCGCAAGCCGAGGACGGGCCGGTGCCGCTCTTGTGGTTCCTGTCGGGCCTGACCTGCACCCATGAAAACGCGATGGTGAAGGCTGGCGCCCAGCGCTGGGCGGCGGAAATGGGCCTGGCACTGGTCTTTCCCGACACCTCGCCGCGCGGCGAAGGCGTGGCGAACGACCTCGACTTCGCCCTTGGTCAGGGTGCGGGCTTCTATGTGAACGCCACCCAGAAACCCTGGGCGCCGCATTTCCGCATGTGGGACTATGTGACCGACGAACTGCCGCGCCTTCTGTTCAACGCCTTCCCCCTGGCAGAGGAGGCGCAGGCGATCACCGGCCATTCCATGGGCGGCCATGGTGCCCTGACCATCGCGATGAGCTTTCCGGGGCGCTTCAGATCCGTCTCGGCTTTCGCGCCGATCTGCAACCCAACGGCGAGCGACTGGGGTCGTCCGCAACTTTCTGCCTATCTTGGCGCCGATGAGTCGCTCTGGGCGGCACATGATGCCAGTCTGCTGATGCGGCGGCGCGGTTTCGACGGGCCGATCCTTGTCGATCAGGGCACCTCGGACCAGTTCCTTGACAAGCTGCGCCCCGAGGCGCTGGCCGAAGCCATGACCGCCGCCCGTCAGGGGGGCACGTTCCGGATGCAGAAGGGCTATGACCACAGCTATTTCTTTGTCTCCAGCTTCATGGAAGACCATGTTGCGTTCCACGCTGCGGCGCTGGCCGTCTAGGGCTGCTGTCCTGCTTCTGGGTCTGGCGCTGGCACCTTCGCCGGCTGCTGCTTCCGACCCGGCGCAAGCGGTGCTGGCGCAGGTCAACGCCGTGCGCGCCAAGGCGGGCTGCGGCCCGCTGAAGCTGCACCCGGCGCTGACGGCGGCGGCCAGAACCCATGCCCGCAACATGGCCGAGCAGAACTTCTTCGGCCATACCGGCAAGGATGGGCGGGGCTTTGCCAGCCGGATCAGATCGCAAGGTTACAAGTACGGCCTTGCGGCCGAAAACATCGCCGCCGGTCAGCCCACGGTGGAACGGGCGGTGCAAGCGTGGCTGAAAAGCCCGGGGCACAAGCGCAACATCCTGAACTGCAAGTTCCGCGACACCGGCATCGCGATGGTCTACCAGCCGAACGACGCGCCCCTGCGCGGGCAGAGCCGGGGCCTGCGCTATTACTGGGTCCAGTTGTTCGGCGTGGAACGGTGACGCGCCTCTTGATCGACGCCGACGCCTGCCCGGTCAAGGCCGAGGCGGAACGGGTGGCCACCCGGCTTGGCGTGCCGATGGTGCTGGTGTCAAATGGTGGCATCCGGCCCTCGCCCAATCCGCTGGTCGAAAGCGTCTATGTCGCGCAAGGTCCGGACGAGGCGGACAAATGGATCGCCGAAGCCTCGGGCCCGGGCGATGTGGTGGTGACCTCCGACATTCCCCTTGCCGCGAAATGCGTGGCAGCGGGGGCACGGGTCCTGAAGCCGAACGGCGAGGAACTGACGGCGAAGAATATCGGCATGGTGCTGGCCACACGCGATCTGATGGCCGACCTGCGCAGCGCCGATCCCTTCCGGCAGGGTAGCGCGCCGATGTTCGGCAAGGCCGACCGCAGCCGATTTCTGGAGGCCCTGGACAGGGTGCTGCGCGCGGCGCTTCGGGGCTAGCCGCTTCCCGACCTGTCCTGTCGCGGGCAGGACAGACGGGCCGGTGCGGCGTGGATCATCTGCCGCCATGGCCCGTTCCCAAGCCCTGACCGGAATCCTCTTCGCCGCCGGCGGCACGATGATCTTTTCGGTCAACGACGTCGCGATCAAATTCCTCTCGGGCGGCTACGCGCTGCATCAGGTCATCCTGATCCGCGCCTTCGTCGCCATGGCCTTCATCCTGACCGTGATCCACCTTTCGGAACGCGGCTGGTCGCAGCTGGCCACCAGCCGGCCGGGCACGCACCTTTTGCGCGTCGCGATCATCATGCTGTCGAACGTCACCTTCTTCTTGGGCCTCGCCGCCATGCCGCTGGCCGATGCCGTCGCCGTGGCCTTCGTCAGCCCGATCGTGGTGACGCTGATGTCCATCGTCTTTCTGGGCGAGAAGGTCGGCCCGCGCCGCTGGGGGGCGGTGATCGTGGGCATGGTCGGCGTCGTCGTCATGCTGCGCCCAGGGGCCGGCGTCATCCAGCCCGCCGCCCTGCTGGTTCTGGTTTCGGCCATCCTCTATGCCAGCGGCAACCTGCTGGCCCGGCAGATGGGCGGCACGGAAAGCGCGATGACCCTTTCGTTCTATGTGCAGGCCGGGTTCATTCTGGTCAGCCTCTGCATGGGCCTCTGGACTGGCGACGGGCATCTGGCCACCGACGATCCGATCTGGGCCTTCCTCTTCCGCCCCTGGATCTGGCCGCCCTTGGCCGACTGGCCGATCTTCCTGGCCACGGGCCTGTCGGTGGGCATCGGCGGCATGATGGTCACCCAGGCCTATCGCACCGCCGAGGCCGGGCTGATCGCGCCCTTCGAATATGTCGGCATGCCGCTGGCGATCTTCTGGGGCGTGGTCATCTTCGGCACGTTCCCCGACGCGACCGCCTGGGTCGGGATTGCACTCATTTGCGGTTCGGGCCTTTATGTCCTCTGGCGCGAAACGGTGGTGCGGCAAAGGACGCAGGATGCAGCCTGAGGCAGTGGTCTTCGACATCGGCAACGTGCTGACATCCTGGCAGCCCGAGGCCTTCTATGACCGCGTGATCGGCGAGGCGCGCCGCCGCGCGCTGTTCGCCGAAGTCGACCTCCACCACATGAACGCGCTGGTCGATGACGGGGCGCTCTTTCGCGAAACGATCTACGACTGGGCCGACCGCCACCCCGAATGGGGGCCGGAAATCCGCATGTGGTATGATCGCTGGATCGAGCTTGCCAGCCCCCGCATCGACGGCTCCATCGCGCTTCTGCGCGCCTTGCGGGCCAAAGGGGTGCCGGTCTTCGCGCTGACGAACTTCGGCAGCTATTCCTACGACGAGGCGCGCGACAAGCTCGATTTCCTGAACGAATTCGACCGGGAATTCGTCTCGGGGCGGCTGTTCGTATCGAAACCCGAACCGCGGATCTACCAGATCGTCGAGGAAGATACCGGAATCCCGCCCGACCGGCTGATCTTCACCGACGACCGGGCCGACAACATCACCGCCGCTGCCCGCCGGGGCTGGCGGACGCATCAGTTTGAAACCTGGCAGGGATGGGCGCGACGGCTGGTCGCCGAAGACCTGCTGACAGAGGAAGAGGCCGGGCTATGACCGTTGACATGATCCCCTTCGCCGCCGAGGCGCATCTGGACTGGGCCGGGCTCATGGCCGCTTTCGAGGCCGGGCACCGTCTGCCCCGGGCGGAAATCGCCGACCTCCTGCTTTATCGCGCCGAGGATACGCTGCTGGACCGTGCCGCCTGGATCGACGGGCTGGGATCGCTGGTCAAGGTGGGAACCATCGTTCCGGGCAACGCCGGGCGCGGCAAGCCCACCGTGAACGGCATCGTCAACCTGTTCGACGACGTGACGGGCGAGCTGACGGCGCTGCTCGACTTCCATCTGGTCACCAAGTGGAAGACTGCGGGCGACAGTCTGCTGTCCGCGTCGCGTCTTGCCCGGAAAGACAGCCGCAACATCCTGCTGGTGGGTGCCGGGACGGTTGCCCGGTCGATGGTAGAAGCCTATCGATCCGTCTGGCCCGAGGCCCGCTTCACCGTCTGGAGCCGGACCCGCAAGTCAGCCGAGGCCATGGGGCACACCGTGGCCGACGACCTAGAAGCCGCGGTGCGGTCGGCCGACATCATCTGCACCGCGACCATGTCCACCGAGCCGCTGATCCGGGGCGCCTGGTTGCATCCCGGCCAGCACCTCGACCTGATCGGAGCCTATACCCCTGCCATGCGCGAAGTGGATGACGCCGCCATGGCGCGGGCGCGGGTCTTCGTCGATGCGCGGGCAACCACGGTGCACCACATCGGTGACATCATGGCGCCCATCGCCTCGGGCGCGATCACCGAAGCGGATGTAATCGCCGATTTCTACGACCCCCCCGAACTGTTCACGCGCAGATCGGAAGATGAGATCACCATAGCCAAGAACGGCGGCGGTGCGCATCTTGACCTGATGACCGCCCGCTTCATCGCCGATCGCTGGTTGCGTCGCGGCTGAAGCCTTCGCCGCCCCTGCGGCGGTGGCACCGAAGCGGCCGCGCGGCGTCCAGCAAGGAAGGAACGGTTGCACTCCTGTCTCGCCGCAGACCCTTGGAAAGGTCAGGACGGCGGGGCCGAATGGGCCTGGCCCTGAAGCATAACGACATCGCCGTCACCCAGACCCAGGATGTCGCGGGTCCTTGCGCGATCATCAGCATCAAAGCGGGCATCAAGCACCCCGAGGGTCTGAAAGATGGCGCGGTTCCTGGCCTCATTTCGCGCTTTGTGGGATTGCGGCAGCTCCAGGATGCCATCCCTGACGCCCGAAGACAGACGAAACACCGGGCTTCTAGTCGTTTTCCAGCTGTTTCGGTCGGGCAACGGCACCCCGGTCGGCAGCCATGGGAAGTCCCCCCAGTCGTCCCAGGCGCCCGGAATTCCGATCCTTTCAAGCAAGGAGGTCTTGTCACGCATGCCATACGGGAAGGCCAGGTCAAATCTGCCCCTTGCCTTGACCGAGAAGACAAGCTGGGGTTCCTCGGCCTCATCCGGCGCCGCGCGGAAGGTGAAAGCGTCTTCGTTCCGCGCAACACGCTGCATCGGCAGCTTGAGATAGGCCGTAAAGGGCGGACTGGTCAGGTCGGCAAGCAGACCCTGCAGGCCTTCCGCGGTGAAGAAACAGTTGCCATCCAGCGCCATCGTCCAGTCGGCCTGGGCCTTGCCCCAATCGAGCGCGGCGTTCCGGCCTCCGTTTACATCCATGGCATAGCAGATCTTGGGTGCCGCCGCCCAAAGCCGCTCTGAAACTTGAGCATGATAAGATTGGGCTGCGAAGGCCGGGCGCAGGAAATGGTCGTCGCCGCCGAGAAACGATGTGTCCAGCCGCAGCGCCTTGTAGACTGCGGGCTCGAAGGGCCGGATCAGGACATCGTGCCCGGCCTCGCGAACCATGGTTTCGGCCCGCGCCTGAACCTCCTTGTCGACGATCCGGTTCAGAACGAACAGTTTCCGGACCCCTCGCGGCGTCGGCTCATGCGTCAGGATGAACTCGAGGTTCCGGATCGACTGATCTGCCGAGTGCCGTGGCCAGAGATCATTGCCGATCACCCGCGCGATCACGATCTTCGGGTCCGAAGGTGGCATTTCGGCGGACAAGGCGGCCAGCACATCGCGATGCTGCAATCGTTTCATCAGTCCAATAAGCTTGCGGTTGAGCTGTTTGCTCTTCCTGCCAAGCGACCTCTGCACCCGCGCGATGCCCGGCCAAGGCCGCCTCGTGGTTTCCTCGCGATCCTCCTTCTGCGGCAGCTTGGCGGCTTCGGCACGATAATGTGCCACTGTTGGAGCCAGTTCGGCGATCATGCCGCTGTAATCTACGGTTTCCGGCCAGTGCGACATGTCCGAACCGAACAGCCCACCCGGAAACCACCTCTGCTCGACCGCCGCATTGCTGGCCTCGAACCGCGCAAGAAACGCCTCGGCCTCGGCACGCGGAACCTGTCGGGGCGGCCCCTGCAACTCGGCCTCGATCCTCTGAAGCAGTGCGCGGTAGGGCATGTTCCGCGCGCCGCTCGGCCAGCGGACGCTGTAGTCGCGGTTCAACTGCGAGATGACATACTGCGCCGCAGCCGACAGGGCCGGATTGGAACGGCTCGCCCAGGTGCTGGCCGAGCCCGGCGCAAGACCAAGCAGGGCACGGAAGTCGGCGACCACGTCCAGTTGCCCGCCCGGCGGATCGTAGGCACGAACGGTTATGTCGACATCGCCAAGCGCAAGAAACCGGGCAAGGATGCGCTCATGGTTGAAATACTCAAGTTCGTCCGCCACGACCCGCCCGGGGGGCAGTTTCAGGAAGCTGTTGCCGGACAGGTCGGACCAGATGTCGTCAAAGCCGGCATGACCCTCGCGCAGGGCGGTGCTGTAGCGGCTGACCGCCAGTCGGTCTTGCCGCCGCAGGTAGACCACAAAGTGCAGACGGTCGACATGACGGCCAATCCAGTCCGTCAGTCGGGCAAGCTCGGTCGGGCTGTGCAACCGGCTTGAGATGAGTTCGCTGGAGATGACAAGCTGTGTCCAGTCAGTGGCCCCGGCAAGCTCAGCCTCGAATTCGGCACGAACACTATCGCGCCAGTTGGCTTCCGGGCGGCTTTGGTGGGCAAGGTAGTCCGTCTTGAGGTCGTCCACGACGCCGTCGTCAAGGCAAGCCGCGACCAGAAGCGTATGGTTGGGTATTCCCAGCCTGAGCGGCACATAGAACCCTAGGTCAAGAAGGGCCTGCCGTTCCTTGTAGAGCCAGGCCTGAATGGCCGTTGAGCCTGTCTTCTCCAGCCCAACGTGGATTATTGCTTTGCGCTTCATTGTCCCGGTCCTGCCTCAATCTGCCAAGCCGTTACTGCGCCGGTCAAGACGGCTTGTCGACCCGGCAGGAACTGCTTTGGGCTCTGTTGCACAAATCGGGCGATGGGCTTCATGTCGTGACACCAGGGCCGGGGCACCTGAGCAGACCTTCGCGCTTCGCTTCCCATTCAGGTGGGGCAGGTGCTGCCGGCCGAACCTGAGGATCAGCGCCCCGACAGGCAGGTGACCCGGCTGGGTCGCATGAAGGATGGTATCGGTGGTCAGCGCCCCGAACGCCTCGGACCACGCGGCCCGGGAAAAGCCTCGGGCAGGTCGGGAAGGACGGCGACGGCGATGGTCACATTGTCAGAGACAGGAAAGGCCGCAACGCCAGCGACGGAAAAGACGGCTCAAGGGTTCGTTCCGGGCATCGGATCACCCGCTGGTCGCGGAGGGCTTCGTTCCCCCCGGCGCGGCGCGGGTGCCCTCTTTGCCCATCATCCCCTTCATGATCAGCCCCAAGACCCTGACTCGCCCCCAACGGGGCAGTGTGGCCAGCGACCAACCGAGGAACTTGGCCAGGAAGCCGGGCCGGACGGTCGTGCGCCGGCCCAAGGCGGCAAGTGACACGCGGGCCACAGTCTCGGGGGTTTCGGCCTTGCCCATCTGCATTCCGGCACGCGCGGCAAAGCCGGTGCCGACCGGGCCGGGGGCCACAGACAGGACATCCACGCCAAAAGATCGCATCTCGGGGGCGATGCCTTCGGCAAAGCCTTGGACAAAGCCCTTGGTTGCGGCATAGGTCGCCGCAAGCGGCGCTCCGCTGAACCCCACGAGCGAGCTGAACAGCACGATCCCGCCGCGCCCCTGACGTTGCAATCGCTGGCCGAACCCATAGGTCAATTCCACCACCGACCTGCAGTTCAGGTCCACCATGGCGCTCTCGGCCAGGCCGTCCAGATCGAGGAATGGCCCGATCGAGCCAAAACCCGCCGCCGCGACGACCAGCCCGACAGGCTCGGCCTCTGTCATCGCGATGAGATCGCTCACGGCCGAAGGTCGGGACAGGTCGAGGGCGATGACACGCGCCTTCGTGCCGTAAAGGTCGTCCAGTTCCTGCGCCAGGTCCTGCAGCACGGCCTCGCGCCGTGCGACAAGGATCAGGTCGAACCCCTGGGCCGCGAGGTGCCCGGCAAAGGCGCGACCGATGCCATCGCTGGCCCCGGTGATCAGGGCGGTCGGCCCATAGCGGCGCTTGAACGTGGTGTCGATGGTGGGTCGGTTCATGGTCATGACCTTTCTGGCGATGGGGCTTCATTCGCCTGCGAGGCGAAGGTGGGGTGCGGCGGTTTCTGGCAGGGCCTTGCCCTCTTCAGGCGCAGGACGGCGCGACAGGGTGAGGGCGAACATCTGAGGGGTAAAGGCAAAGGCCAGGATCACGGACAGCGCCACACCGCCCGCGACCGACATGGCGAAGGGTGGCCAGAACCCGCCGCCGCCCAGGATCAGCGGCAGGAAGCCGCCCACGGTGGTGATCGTGGTCGAGGAGATGTGCCGGGCCGAACCCGCGACCACGTCGACCATCGCGGAACGATCGCCTGCACTGGCGCGCGCATCCTCCTGCAGGGCTGACAGCACGATCAGGGCCGCATTGATCGACACCCCGATCGATCCGATCACCCCGATGATCGCGTTGATGCCGAACGGATAACCGACGACCGCCAGCGACAGGATCGACAGCCCCGCCGACAACCCCGCCACGGCAAAGGCAATCAGCGTCAGCCGGAAAGAGTTGAACGTCATCACAACCACGGCAATGGACAGGGTGATGATCAGGCCGAGCGGTGCTACCAGCGCCTGCACGGTGCTGTTGCGGGCATCGCTGTCGCCGCCGGTTTCCAGCCTGATGCCGGAGGGCGGAGCATAGCCGTCGGCCTCCAGAAGGGCCATGGCCTCGGCCAGCGCCACGGCCGGCAGGACGCCGGGCATCAGATATGCCTGCACCGTGTTCACACGCTCGCCGTTACGCCGGGTGATCGTGCTTTCCGAGGGTTCGAGGACCAGTCTGCCCAGAGTCGACAGAGGCACGGCCGGAAACTGCCCCGTCGCCGCCACCCGAGGCGCGGCAGGCGGCAGGATCGGCATATCGCCGATGGCCACCGGATCACCTCGGAGGCCCGCGCCCAGTCGGACGCGGACGGGCAGCTCCTCGGTCCCTTCCAGCAGCGATCCCCCCGTGACACCCTCCAGCCCCGCCTCCATCTGCCGCGCGATCTGCCCGAGATCGAGGCCCAGAAGCCGCGCGCGCGCCTCGTCCACCTGCAAGGTCAGCTTCGGCGCGCCCCCGGAGATGCCAGTGCGCACCATCGCCACTGTCGACACCTCGGCCAGCCTTGCGCGCAGGTCGTCGCCCGCCCGGCGCAGGGCATCGATGTCCTGCCCCACCAGGCGCAACTCCACCGGCGCGTCGACCGGCGGGCCCTGCGTCAGCCCCCGGATCACGAACCGTGCCTCGGGGAACAAGGGCGGCAGATCGGACTGCACCCGGTCCAGAAGCGCCATCGTCGCCTCGGGTGATGCCGTGCGGACCAGGGCCTGTGCGAAGGCCGGTGCCTGATCGCGGTCGCTCACCATGTTGTAGTAGAAGGCAGGGGCCGAACGGCCCGCGACCCAGGCGATATCCACGATGTCCGGATCGGCCCGCAGCCGCGCATCAACCGCACGCAGGACGCGCAGCGTCTCGGCGATGCCCGTGCCGGGGGGCAGGTCAAGCTCGATATGGAACTGGTCGCGATCCACGCCGGGGAAGAACTGCGGCGTAAGTGTCGGCAGCGACAGGAACCCCAGCACCGGCAGGCTCAGGGACAAGGCCACCGTCCGAACGGGATTGCGCATCGACCATGACATGAGCACCCGGAAAGCGCGCATCAGCGGTCCGTCCGCCCTGTCCGCGCCATCCCCCTGCCGCAGCCAGCGCCCCGCGATGGCCGGCGTGATGGTCACGGCCACGACAAAGGACCAGACCAGCATCACGATCACCGCCGTGGCGATCGACCCCACGAAATCCCCTGCCGGGCCGGGCAGCAGCAGAAGCGGCAGAAAGGACAGGATGGTGGTGACGGTCGAGGCCGCCAGCGGCATGGTCAGCCGCCGCACCGATCCGGCCACCGCCTGCAGGCGCGACAGCCCGGCGGTCAGGCGCTTGCCGACCTCATCGGTCATTACGATGGCGGCATCGACCAGAAGCCCCAGCGCCACGATCAGCCCCGTCACGCTCATCTGGTGGATCGGCACCGACAGCGCGTTCAACGTGGCGACCGAGGCCAGAGACACGACCGGCAGCACCATCGCCACGATCAGCGCCGACCGCCAGCCCAGCGTCACGAACAGGACGACGACGACAAGCGCGATACCGGCCGCCATGTTCAGGCCCACCTCGGCCAGACGGTCGATCGTGTAGCGGCTTTGGTCGAAGACCGTCTCGACGCGAAGGCCCCAGGGCAGGTCCGCAGCCTGTAGCGCCACGGCCGCGCGGATGTCGCGCATCCAGGTATCGACCTGCAGCCCTTCGCTCAGCTTGGCCGACACCAGGATCGCCGGCTTGCCCTGATAAAGCGCCGCCTCGGCCAAGGGCTGGCGCGGGCCGCGCGTGATCTCGGCCACATCGCCCAGCAGCGTCACCCGGCCCGTCGCATCCTCGCGCAGCACCACGGCGCGCAATCGGTCAAGCGATGTGATCTCCCCGGTGATGCCCAGCACCAGATCGGTGTCCTCGCCGCGCAGGCGCCCGGCCTGCACCTTGGCGTCCGCCGCACGGATCGCAGCGGAGACATCCTCGGCGGTCAGGCCAAGGGCGGCCGTCCGGTCGGGGTCGAGCGTGACCAGCACTTCCTCTTCGGGCAGGCCGTGAAGATCGACAAGGCTCGTGCCCGGTACGCGCCGCAGTCGGTCAGCCAGCGCCTCGGCCTCGCGCGCGGCGCGAGTCGGGCTGAACCCTTCTGGCATGGTCAGGGCAAAGATCGCGGCATAGCCGCCCGCACCGTCGCTGTCGAACTTCGGTGGCAGGACGCCTGCGGGAAAGTCGCGCTGCGCATCCGTCACCGCATCGCGGACCTGCGACCAGAGCTGTTCGATGATTTCGGGCGGGATGGTTTCGATCAACTCGACCGAGATCACTGATATCCCGGTGGCCGAGGTAGAGGATACTTCGGCAATCTCGGGGATGGTACGAAGTTCGGTTTCGATCTTGGCCGTCACCAGCGCCTCGACCCGCGCCGGATCGGCTCCGGGAAAGACGGTCGTAATCGTGGCGAAGATATTGGTGATGGTCGGATCTTCCTGCCGCCCGATCGACACGAGTGACGACAGCCCCGCGGACAGGACCACAAGAAGCGACAGCAGGACAAGACGTGGGTGCCGAAAGAAAACGGTCTCCATGGGGCTCTACTCCGCCTGCGCAAGGACGATCTGGCCAGGCGCCACGCGGTCGGGCGCTTCCGCCACGATCCGCGCGCCGGGCGGCAGCATCCCCCGCAGAAAGACGCGGGCGCCGTCGGTGTGGATGACCTCGACTGCGGCCGGCAGCATCCTGTCGCCCTCGGGCGTGGAGTCCACCGCCATCACCGACCACGACCCGCGCACCCCTTCGCGCAGCGATGTCAGCGGCGCCCAGAAGCCCGGATCCTCCACGCGCTGCGTCAGGCGCAACGCCACGGTATCCCCCAGCACAGGGTCCAATCCGGGCTCCAAAGCCAGGACGACCGACCGGCTGCGCGTATTGGCATCGAGGTCTGGCCGGATCTGCCGGATCGTGGCCGACTGGACGGCACCGCCGATGTCGACCGTGACGCTCTGCCCGACCGAAAGGTCATCGGCCAGATCCGGCGGCAGACCGACGCGCGCCTGTGCCGGGGCCGCGTCGAACAGCACCATCACGGTTTGACCGACGCCGACCGTCTGCCCCGGATCGGCCAGCCGCGCACCGATCCGCGCCCTGAACGGGGCGGTCAGGACCGACTTTTCCAGCCGCACATCCACGCCCGCGATGCGCGCCCTGAGGGCGGCCATGCTTGCCTCGGCCCGGGCCAGGGTCAGGCGCGCCTCGTCCTGCGCTGCCACCGATCGGAAGCCGCGTTCCGTGAGGGCGTCATTGCGTGCGAGCGTCAGCCGGGCCAGTTCGGCATCTGCCGCGACGGCGGCCAGTTCCGCCTCCAGTGCGGCGCGTTCGGGGATCAGGGCGCTGGTGTCAAGGCGCGCCAGCGGGGCCCCTGCGGGAACGACCTCCCCCTCCTCTACCAGAACCTCGGTCACGCGACCGCCCAACTCGAACCCCAGATCGATCCGCGTCGCGGCTTCGATCTGCCCGGTGAAGCGGCGGGTGACATCGTAGCCCGGCTCTTGCGTTACCGTCATGACGGCGACCGTCGTCAGGGGCGCGCTGCGGGGCGGGGCCATGTCGGGGGCGGCATTGATCACCGACAGGCCGGCGACAACGCCCGCGCCCGCGCCCGCGACTGTCGCAAGCGTCACGACCAGGGTCAGGGTCCGGCGCAAGACCCGTCCAAAGCGGGATGGCCTGTGATCGGTCATCGGACTCTCCGTCAAAGTTAGTTTCACTTACATATGTTAGAATCACTCACTTTGGCAAGGCCCTGTGCCGCACTCGGCTTGCACCCCGAAGTGAGAGAAGCTAACTTCAGCCTGAACGCGACCATCCTGCCCGCATCCATAAGGTCGGCCAGCCATGACAGACGACGTCCCGACCTTGTCCGCGCCATCGGGGATCACGCCCAAGACCGCCTATCACCATGGGGATCTGCGCGCCCAGCTGATCGCCGCCGTGCGCGATCTGGTCGAAACGCATGGGCCGGACGGTTTTTCAGTGGCCGAAGCCGCGCGGCGCGCAGGCGTCAGCTCGGCCGCGCCCTACAAGCACTTCAAAGACCGGAATGAAATCCTGCGCGGGGTCGTCGGCGAAGCCATGGATCGCCTGCGCGCCGAGATGGAGGCGGGCGCCAGCGCCCATCCAAAAGGCTCGCTGGAGGCAATTGCCGCCGTAGGCCAGGCCTATGTGCGCTTTGCCCGGACGGAACCCGGCGTCTTCCGCCTGGTCTTCGGATTGACCGAGGGGCACGAAAACGCCCCCGATCTGCTGGAAAAGGGTCAGGGGTGCTTTGGCGTCGTTGTCGGCACCGTGGCCGACCGGATCGGTCTGCCCCCGGAGGCAGCCGAGGTACAGCGCCTCGCCTACATGCTTTGGTCTTTCGTGCACGGCCATTCCTTCCTGACGATCGACATGAAGAACAAGATGGTCAGCACCGAGATCGATGATTGGGGTTACCTGATGGCGGTCAGCCGCGCAGTCCTGTCAGGGGCTTCGCAGGCGTGATCCCTCGCACGCCACGGCAGCAGCCGGCTCGGGCGGTCTTCCCGCAAGCATCAGCTCCGCTGCGCAGATCCGGTGTGCGTTTCGACCCGTGACGTCGGCCTGGTAGCCGGCCGAGCCGTCGATGCGTCTCGGGCAGTCATCGGTATCCGTCAGCCAGAAGGGATTGCTCATCGGTCAGTCTCTTTGCGGGGTCTGATTGAGCAGGTGATCCTGCCGCCGGACGAACACATGCCGAACAATCACGCCATTGAACTCCCTGGGGAATTGGGAGCGATCCTTTGGCTGAGTTCTGAAGCGGGGGCGACAAAAGCCAGCGCCCGCACGATTGGTGCGGGCGTTCGGCAATTTGCGATGGTTGCGGGGGCAGGATCTGGTCAAGATCCTACAGTTCGTGTCGCAGCATGATCGCACGAAAGGCCGAAGAAGTTAGCCTAAACATCACCGAAACGCGCCCGCGGCTGTTGACCAACTCTAAGGTGATATGTCTAGCCACCAGTTTTCGCCGACCAACAAAGACCGCCCACAGCCGCCCTTTCAATAGAGCCCCAGATCACGCAGGACCGAAGGCCACGAGGAGATCCGTTGTCGCGCCCTGGCAGGGTCACGACCCGCGACCGCATGAGTTACCAGGTTGAGAAGTGTTGCCAGAGGCCCGGTGCTCTCCAGAAAGGCACCTGCCTTGGTCGAAGCATGGAAGACAAAGGGCGTATGCGCCTGCGCCCATGTGTTGAGTTCGTCGGTGATCACGACAACTTCCATCCCCAGACGCCGGGCTGTGCGGACGACGACCTCGGCCTCGCGCGCATAGGGAACCATGTCCACCAGAAGCAGCGCCCGTGTCTCGCCCGACCGGCGGCGCGATTCCAACCACTCGACCAGTCCGCCATCATGGGCCGAGACAAAGCGGACCGACCCGCGCACGATGCCCAGCCGCCGCGCAAAGTCTTCGGCCAGGCCGCGGACCGTCTGGAAGCCGGTGACAAAGACCTCATCGGCCGCGTCGAGGGCTGTGATCGCCGCCTGCCATTCGCTGCGCGAGATCTGGGCACCAAGGCTGAGGATGGCATCGGCGTCGCGCTTCAGAAGCGTCCCAAGCTCGCCATCCAGGAGCCGCATGTAGCGGTCGGCCGCATGAATATGCAGCTTGGCGGTGGGCGAACCGATTTCGGCCTTGAGTTCCGCCATCCCTCGAAAGCCGATCCGGCGCAGGAACCGGCTGACCGTGATCTCGCTGACCCCGGTCTTCGCCGCGATGGAGGCACCGGTTTCCAGAGGGAGCGACGCATCGTTCAGAAGCAGCCACTGGGCGATCTTCGCCTCGGATCTGGTCAGTTCGCCCTGAATGCTGCGCAACCTTGCAGCAAGTGTGGAATCCTGGGGGTCCGCAGCAGTCTGGTTCATGACAGGATTTACAGCAAAATTCATGAATGTTAGCCTTCTGTCAAAACTATCACGCCCGAGTCGCGGCCGCAAACAAATCCCGCGCGCCGACGCAAAGAGGCACCAAAAGGGAGAAGTACAATGACCAAAGGAATGACCGGCCTTGCAGCGGTCCTGTCCATGACAGCAAGCCTTGCCGCGGCCGAAGGGTCGCTGGCGCTTTACAACTGGGGCGACTACATCAACCCCGACGTGCTGACGAAGTTCACCGAGGAAACCGGCATCGCGGTGACACTGGACACCTATTCCTCGAACGAGGAGATGCTGGCCAAGATCCAGGCCGGGGCCACGGGCTATGACATCGTTTTCCCGTCGGTCCACATGAACGACATCATGATCAAGCTGGGACTTCTGGAGAAGACCGGGATCAACGCGCATCCCGACTTTGCCAATATCGACCCGGCCTTCCTGCGCGCCAAGGAGGACCCGGCCAGCGAATACTGCCTGCCCTATGCCTGGGGCACGGTCGGGATCTTCTACAACGAGGACGTGACCGGCCCGATCGCCGGTTGGGCCGATTTCTTCGCCATTCCCGAAAGGACCGGGGCGAAGATCACTCTGCTGGACGACATGCGCGAGGTGATTGCCATCGGCAGTTTCATGACCGGCACCTCGGTCAACAGCGCCGATCCCGCCGAGGTGCAGGCCGCGACGGACTATGTGCTGTCCCACAAGGCCGCCGTTTCGGCCTTCACCTACGAAGTGCCGCCGCTGATCGCCTCGGGCGACATCGCGGCGGGGCATTTCTTTGTCGGCGGCAATGTCTTCTTCACCGAGACGCCGAACATCAAATACGTCATCCCCTCCGAGGGCGGCACGATGTATCAGGAGAACATCTGCGTCCTGGCCAGCGCCCCGAACAAGGCCAACGCGCAGAAGTTCCTGGAATTCTATCTGCGCCCCGAGATTGCGGCGCTGAACGTGGCGCAGCAGTTCAACGGCACGCCGAACCTGCCCGCAAATGACCTGACGCCCGACTTCATCAAGGCCAACCCGAACATCAACGTGCCCGCCGAGACCATGGCCCGGCTGCAGATCTTCGAGGATCTCGGCGCCGCCTTGCGCATCTATGACCGCGCCTGGAACACGATCCGCACCGCGCAGTAGATGGCTCCGCTGCTGGAAATCCGGGCGGCGCGGCGGGAATTCGCCACGCCGGAAGGCGGCAAGGTCTGTGCGCTGGATGGTGTGGACCTTGACGTCGGCATGCATGAATTCGTCACGCTGCTTGGCCCCTCGGGCTGTGGCAAGACCACGCTGCTGCGCGCCATCTCGGGGTTCGAGACGCTAGACGGCGGCTCGATCCGGCTGGAGGGGGCCGATCTGACGGCCCTGCCGCCGTTTCGTCGCCCGGTGAACACGGTCTTTCAAAGCTATGCCCTCTTCGGTCACATGACCGTGGCACGGAACGTGGGCTATGCGCTGGAGGTATCGGGCGTCGGAAAGGCGCAGCGCGAGGCCGAGGTGGCCGCGGCGCTGGAAAAGGTCGGGCTTGCCGGCATGGGCAGCCGCAAGCCCGGCCAGCTTTCGGGCGGCCAGCGGCAGCGCGTGGCGCTGGCCCGGGCAATCATCGCCAAACCCCGGCTTCTGCTTCTGGACGAGCCCCTGTCGGCGCTGGACCGCAACCTGCGCCAGCAGATGCAGATCGAGCTGAAGGCGCTGCAGCACAATCTGGGCATCGCCTTCATCTTCGTCACGCACGACCAGGAAGAGGCGCTGACCATGTCCGACCGGATCGTGGTCATGCGCGCGGGTCGGATCGAGCAGATCGGCACCCCGCGCACCATCTACCGCCATCCGCGCAACCGTTTTGTCGCCGAGTTCATCGGCGAGACCAACCTTTTCCCGGTCACCGTGGACCGGATCGAGGGTGACACCGCCCTCACGCGTACCGCCGAGGGGTTGGAGCTTCTGCTTCCCGCCGAGGGACGCAGGCCCGGCGAAAGCCTGACCGCAATCCTGCGGCCCACCGATTTCGCCATCGCGGCCGAAGGCATCCCCGGCACCGTCTCGCGGGCGGTCTATCTTGGCTCGGACCTACATCTTGGCGTCACGCCAGCGGCGGGCGGACCAGAGATTCGCGTCACCATCCGCGACGGTCTGGGAATAGGCGAGGGCACCAGCGTCCGCCTGGCCCACGATCCCGCGCGCGTGCATGTGCTGGAGGGCGGCTGATGGCCCTGCGGCGCCAGTCCGTGATCCTCGGCCTCCTGCTGGCGCCGGTCACGCTGTTTCTGTGCGTGTTCTTCCTTGTGCCACTGCTGATCATCGCGGTCTTCTCGGTCCTGACGCCGGGGCTGTATGGCGGGGTGGAATGGGCCTTCTACCACTGGAACTACGGTCGCATCTTCGGCTGGGCCGACGGGATCATGGAGGTCTACGAGCCGATCTACCTGCGCATCCTGCTACGGTCGCTGGGCTTTGCGGCGCTGACCGTAATCGTTACACTGATCCTGTGCTATCCGGTGGCCTTCTGGGTCAGCCGCCTGCCCGACCGTTGGCGGCTGGTGTTCCTGTTTCTGATCACGCTGCCGTTCTTCTCCAGCTTGATCGTCCGGCTCTATGCCTGGCTTCTCTTGCTGAAGCCGACGGGCCTGTTCAATGCGGTGCTCCTGAAGCTTGGCCTGATCGGGCAGCCGCTGGAGATCCTCTACACGCCCACGGCAGTGGTGCTGGGGATGGTCTATGTGATGATCCCCTTCATGTTCCTGCCGCTTTACGCCGCGGTCGACAACCTGGACCGGGCGCAGGTCGAGGCGTCGATGGACCTTGGCGCAAACCGGGTGCAGACCTTCGTCAAGGTGATCCTGCCGCAGACGCTGCCCGGCATCATGGGCGGGGCAGTCATCGTTTTCATCCCTTCGGTCGGCAATTTCATCGTGCCGGATGTGCTGGGCGGGGCCAAGGGACTGATGGTGGGCAACCTGGTCGAACAGCAGTTCCTGTCCTCGCGCAACTGGCCCTTCGGATCGGCACTGTCGATGATGATCATGGCGGTGGTGCTAATCGTGCTCTTGGTCGCGGTGGCGCGGGCCAGAAAGGCAGGCAGCCATGCGTAACCGCTGGGGGTGGCTGGCCCTGACCGGCTTTTCGCTCTTGTTCTTCGCCTTCATCTACGCGCCGCTCTTCGTGATCGTCGGCTATTCCTTCAATTCGAACCCGGTCAACATGATGATCTGGGAAGGTTTCACACTGGACTGGTATACCGGGCTTTTCGGCCTGTCCGACCGGACGACCGATGTCGGCAACCGCGCGGCCTATATCGAAAGCACCGACCAGATGCTGGCCGCCCTGCGGACCTCGCTGACCGTGGCCTTCTTCACCACCACGATCTCGACCGTGATGGGCACCGCCACCGCCATAGCCCTGGCGCGCTACAGGTTCCGGGCGCGGGGGGCCTACAACGGCTTCATGATGCTGCCGATGATGATGCCCGATATCGTGCTGGGCATCGGCCTTCTGATCTTCTTCGTGACGCTGGGGATGAAGCTGTCGCTACTGACCATCATCATCGGGCACTGCACCTTCCTCACCTCTTACGTCTTCATCATCGTGCAGGCCCGGATCGCGGGTCTTGACCCCGCGCTCGAGGAAGCCTCGGCCGATCTGGGCGCAAGCGAATGGACGACGCTGCGCAAGGTGCTGTTGCCCCAGCTTGCCCCCGGCATCATGGGGGGCGCGCTTCTGGCCTTCGTGATTTCGATGGATGATCTGGTGATCACCTATTTCATCTCGGGTGTCGGCGACACGACCTTGCCGGTATTCATCTTCGGCATGATCCGCAGGGGGGTGAAACCGGAAATCAACGCAATTGCCACGCTCATCATCCTCGCTTCGGTGGTGATTGCCGCCCTGGGCCTTTGGCTTCGCTCCAGAAAGATCGACTGACATGACCACCATGCAAAAGCCCCGCGCCCGTGACCTTGGCCTGCCGTTCCCCGGCACCCCCGGCACCTTCAATGCCATCACCGATGTGCCGGGAGTCGAGGTGGGCTTCTGCACCCTGACCGATCCTGCGCGGAAGATGCGCACCGGGGTCACCGCCATCCTGCCCCGCCCGGGCACCATACCGCAGCCGGTCTGGGCCGGACACTTTGCCCTGAACGGCAATGGCGAGATGACGGGCACGCACTGGATCAATGATGCGGGATACTTTCTTGGGCCGATCCTCATCACCAACACCCACGGCGTCGGAGCAGCGCACCATGGCGCAACGCGCTGGATGATCGACCACTACGCTGACTACTTCCGCAACGAACATGCCTGGGCGATGCCGGTCGTGGCCGAGACCTATGACGGCGTGCTGAACGACATCAACGCGCTGCATGTCACGCCCGATCACGCCATCGCGGCGCTGGACGCGCGGGCCTCGGGGCCGGTGCCCGAAGGCTCGACCGGCGGCGGCAACGGCATGATCGCCTATGAGTTCAAGGGCGGCACCGGCACCTCCTCGCGCCGTGTCCGGATCGGGGGCGCGGATTACACGGTGGCCGCACTTGTGCAGGCCAACCATGGCCTGCGCCCCTGGCTGACCATCCTTGGCCGCCCGGTGGGCCGGTTGATGCCGGAGAACACGCTTCATTCTTCCGAGATGGGGTCGATCATCGTGATCCTTGCCACGGATGCCCCGCTCTCAGGTCTGTCGTTGCGCCAGCTCGCCAAGCGCGCCGCAATCGGGATCGGTCGCGGCGGCACGCCCGGCGGCAACAACTCAGGCGACATTTTCCTGGCTTTCTCGACCGCCAACGAAGGCCCAATGCCTCAAGCTGCTCCACCTGTGCTTACGAAACAAGAGCTGAACATCGAGCGCCTCGACCCGCTCTACCTCTCAGCCGTCGAGGCGATCGAGGAAGCAGTGGTCAACGCCCTCGTCGCCGGGGAAGCCGTGGAGACCGTCAAGCCATCTGGCCACGTCTGCCAGATGCTAGACATCAAACGCCTGCGCGAAATCTTTGGAACATCGCAGCCTCCGCTATTGGGATCGGGCTCCTAGAAGTCAGGTTCCTCCCGACGCCAAGTGGCGAACGACCTCTTACCGCCCCTTTCGACGACTGGAAACGACCGCGACGCGTTCGGCCGACAGCGGACGGTGAGGTAATTGACGCATGGGTGCCGCTCTCGAGCAATAGAAAGCGTGTCGGTTGCATGCCCCTGCGAGTGATGCCTGGTGCATCTTCGTCAGGTTGCGGTGGGTCTTGATGCAGGTCATCCTCCGCATGCAAACCTTCGGGGTAGCATGACCGTGTTTCGTGGAGGTCCGATTGCCGAAAGCAGACCCATTTCAGGACCCCAGCCGCTACCTTTTCTTCACGGGCAAGGGCGGGGTGGGGAAGACGTCGCTGAGTTGCGCGGTGGCGCTCTCCTTGGCCGATCAAGGCAAGCGGGTGCTGCTAGTCAGCACGGATCCCGCCTCGAACCTGGACGAGATGCTCGGCGTGGCATTGGCGGATCAACCGCAGCCTGTGCCGAATGCGCCGGGCTTCTTCGCCATGAACATCGACCCCGACAAGGCGGCCGATGATTATCGGACTCGCGTCTTGGACCAGATGGGGCCTGAGGCGACGGAGGAGGATCGCGCCACGGTGCGCGAACAGCTTTCGGGGGCCTGCACCATCGAAATCTCCGCCTTTGACGAGTTCGTGGGATTGCTGGCGGGCGATGCGTCGGGCTTCGATCACGTGATCTTTGACACGGCACCCACGGGGCATACGCTGCGCCTGTTGAGCCTGCCGCGGGCCTGGACGGGTTTCCTGAAAGGCAATGATCGCGGGGCGTCCTGCCTTGGACCCCATTCCGGGCTGAAAATGCAGGAGGAACGGTTCAAGGCGGCGCTGGCGACGCTGTCTGATCCTACGCTGACGTCGATTGTTCTGGTGACCCGGGCGGATAGCGGCGCGGTGCGCGAAGCGGCGAGGACGTCGGACGAATTGCGCGCTTTGGGTCTGGGCAACCAGAGGCTTGTGCTCAACGGAGTCTTCCATGCCTCGGGTGAGGGTGACGCAGTCGCGGATGGGTTGGCCCGCGACCATGCGGCGGTGATCGCGACGCTGCCCGCAAACCTTGCTGCGCTGCCAAGGGACGAGGTGCCGCTCCGGTCTTTCGACATGGTGGGTCTGCCGGCCTTGCGGGCGCTGTTCCGCGATGAGGTTCCTGTGAAGGCCGCGGTCATGCCAGCGGGGATCGACAGCGCGGGTCTGGACACCATGGTTGAAGAACTGGCGCAGATGGGACACGGCCTGATCATGGTGATGGGCAAGGGCGGTGTCGGCAAGACGACGGTCGCCGCTGCCGTGGCGGTGGGTCTCGTGAAGCGCGGACACAAGGTGCATCTGACGACGACCGACCCTGCGGCGCATGTGTCGTTGGTGGTCGATGGCAACCTCGACGGCCTGACCGTGGATCGGATCGACCCCGTGGCCGAGACCGCACGCTATGTCGAAAAGGTTCTGGCCACCAAGGGCCGCGATCTGGACGAGGCCGACCGCGCGCTGATGCGCGAAGACCTCGCCTCGCCCTGCACCGAGGAGGTGGCGGTGTTCCACGCCTTCTCGCGCATCGTGGCCGAGGCGCGCGGGGCTTTCGTGGTGATGGATACCGCACCGACGGGGCATACCCTGCTGCTTCTGGATGCGACGGGGGCCTATCACCGCCAGATGACGCAGGACATGGGGCAGGTTCAGGGGCGGATCGTCACGCCCCTGATGCGGTTGCAGGATCCGGACTTCACAAAGGTCATCCTTGTGGTCCTGCCCGAAACCACCCCCGTGTCTGAGGCTGCAAGTCTGCAAGACGATCTCCGCCGCGCGAAGATCGAGCCTTGGGGATGGGTTGTGAACCGGTCTCTGGCGCGGACGGGCACGACCGATCCTCTCCTGCAGCGCCGGATCATGGGCGAGGCGGCCCAGTTCGCGCGGATCAGGAACGGTCTGGCGCGGCGGATGTATCTGCTGCCCTTCCTGGCCGAGCCGCCGGTGGGGGTGCCGGCGCTTCTGTCGCTGACCTGAACGCGGAAGCTGCGACCGCCTCAGGTGGCGGCTGACAGATTCACCCGCTTCATCAGCGCCTCGGCGCTTTCCTTGCGTTCGGAATAGCGGTCCACGAGGTATTCGGCCCGGTCGCGCGTCAGCAGGGTGAACTTCATCAGTTCTTCCATCACGTCCACGATCCGGTCGTAAAGCGGCGAGGGGCGCATGCGCCCGGCTTCGTCGAACTCCTGGAACGCCTTCGGGATCGAGGACTGGTTGGGGATCGTCAGCATCCGCATCCAGCGGCCGAGGACGCGCATCTGGTTGACCGCGTTGAAGCTTTGCGATCCGCCCGAAACCTGCATCACGGCCAGAGTCTTGCCCTGGGTTGGCCGGACGGCCCCTTCGGAAAGCGGGATCCAGTCGATCTGCGTTTTCATCAGCCCGGTCATGGCGCCGTGCCGCTCAGGGCTGGACCAGACCATGCCTTCGCACCAGGCCACCAGATCGCGCAACTCGCGCACCTTGGGGTGGGTGGCATCCACGCCGTCATCGACCAGCGGCAGGCCGGAGGGGGCGAAGAACCTGACCTCCGCCCCAAGCCGCGTCAGGATGCGCCCCGCTTCCTCGGCCGCCAGCCGCGAAAAGCTGCGGGCGCGCAGTGAGCCGTAGAGGATCAAGATGCACGGTGGATGCGCAGAGGCCGTGCCACCGAACAGCCGGTCACGGTCGATGGCGGGGAACAGCGCATCGTCGATGTTGGGCGTATCAGACAAGACGGTTTCCTTCCGCGTCGATGATCATCTGCCCGTCCTCCTTGGCCAGCGGGCCGGGGGGCATGCGGTCCAGCAGGTCCAGCACCACCTCGGACGGGCGGCACAGGCGCACGCCCTTGGGCGTGCAGACGATGGGCCGGTTCACGAGGATCGGATGCGCGACCATCGCATCCAGAAGCTGATTGTCCGTCACGTCCGCGGCGGTCAGGCCCATCTCCCCGGCCGGGGAGCGGGCCACGCGCAGCGCCTGGCGCGGGCTGATTCCGGCGGCGGCAAACAGCGCCAGAAGCTGCGGGCGGGTCCAGCCTTCCTTCAGGTAGTCGATGACCACGGGCGCATATCCGGCGGCGCGGATGATCCCGAGGACATTGCGCGAGGTGCCGCATTCCGGGTTATGGTGGATGACGACGGGAAAGCTCATGCTGGAAACCTTCCCCGCGTGCGATTGGCGAAGGCGACCAGCGACAGCATCACCGGCACCTCGACCAGCACGCCCACAACCGTGGCGAGCGCGGCACCGGAGTTGAGGCCAAAGAGGCCGATGGCCACGGCCACCGCCAATTCGAAGAAGTTCGACGTGCCGATAAGCGCGCAGGGCGCCGCCACCTTGTGCGGCAACCGCCATGCAAAGGCCCAGGCATAGCCAAGCGCGAAGATGCCGTAGGACTGCAGGATGATCGGCACGGCAATGAGCGCGATCAGCAGCGGTTGGGCAATGATGACCTGCCCCTGGAAGCCGAAGAGCAGGATCACGGTCACGAGCAGCCCGACGACCGAGGCGGGCTTGATCCTTGCGGTGAAATCCTCGACCGACCGGCCCCGCGCGATCAAGGTGCGTCGCGTCAGCCAACCTGCGATCAGCGGAATGACGATGTAGAGGACGACCGACAGGATCAGCGTTTCCCAAGGCACGCTGATGTCGGTGACGCCCAGCAGGAAGGCCACGATGGGGGCGAAGGCCACGACCATGATCAGGTCATTCACGCTGACCTGCACCAGCGTGTAGTTCGGATCTCCCTTCGTCAGTTGCGACCAGACGAACACCATCGCCGTGCAGGGCGCAGCACCCAGCAGGATCAGCCCCGCGATATACTCGGGCGCCTTGGCCGGGTCGATCAGCCCGGCGAAGACGTGGTTGAAGAACAGCACCGCCAGCGCCGCCATCGTGAAGGGCTTGATCAGCCAGTTGATCACCAGCGTGATGACCAGCCCCTTTGGCCGCCGCCCGACATCCTTAAGCGAGCCGAAGTCGATGGCGATCATCATCGGATAGACCATCGCCCAGATCAGTACGGCCACGACCAGGTTGACCGAGGCATATTCCAGCCCGGCCAGCACACCGAACAGGCCCGGCGCGAGGTTGCCCAGCACAAGGCCCGCCAGGATGCAGAGGGCGACCCACAGGGTCAGCCAGCTTTCGAACAGGCTCATGGGGTTTCCTTCCGGCTGGGAACGCAGCAGGCATCGCCGGGCGGCGGTGTCAGGCTGGCGATGAACTCCGCCAGCGGGGCCAGCGCATCGGGGTTCAGCGCATAGCACACGCGCGGCCCGTCGATCTCACCCGAGATGATCCCCGCCGCCTTGAGGATTCGCAGATGCTCGGACACGGTTGATTGGGCGAGCCCCACCGCGCCGACGATATCCCCGCCGATGCAGCCAGGCGTCGCCTGCAATAACCGCACAATCCTTAGCCGTGCTGCATGCGCCAGAGCTTTGGCAAGTTCCGCCAGATGGTCGTGAGACTGCATGGATGACCCCCGATTCCGTCAATCGTCGATAAACGATATTCTGGTCGGAAGCAAGGCATCGGTTCTGGAGTCAGAAGCTCACGATGGGGCCATTGACAGTCAGTCGTGTCGCAACAAGGAGGCAACGTTTCGAAATGACGAACGTCCGCTAACCGCCCATAATCGGCGCCGCTTCATGGGTGACAAAACGATGCTAGCAGTCGATCATGCCTCTGTCTGCTGAAAGGACTTGCACATGCGACCGCCCGAGCTCCCACCCGCACCCGCGACACCTCTGCGTCAGTTCATCTCCCACATCCCGGCGCACCCGTCCCCTGCAGATGCCCTTGACCTCAGACTGGCATGCAGATACGCCTCACCCAGCATCTTGAGAGGGGCTGACGCCCTCGCCAACCTGCCGTGACCCGGCAAGGTGGTTCCCGCTAGGGGATGCGGCCAGTGGTGGCAACCAAAGGGTCGTAGCGAAGTCAGCCCTCCTCGTTTGGCGGTGGAGGGTTTTTTCATGAATGAACGCCTGCGCGAGGCCGATATCGCGACCGGGTACTACGTCGACGGTCGATCGCCTGTGGTGATCAGGATCGGGCAGCATGACGCGTCGGTCCGGAATCACCTTGCCAATGCACAAGTCGAGATCGCAGCCTTCCTGACTGCCTGGAACCCAGGCAGTCATCCCACCGCTCAGGAGCAGAACAGTGCTGCGCAGACGCGTCTGGCGTCTGCGGTGGTGGCGCTTGGCTGCGCCACGATCACCGGCCGTGGGATAGGCCAAGACAAGGCCCGCCCCCCCCGCAGAAAGCCTCCTTGCCCTGGGCATCAGCTTCAAGAATGCTCAGCGGCTGGCCGTTGATTTTGGGCAGGCAGCCTTCGTCTGGCTCGAACTGGCGTACCCTCCGACCCTGGTGACATCGCCCTCGTGACCCTCAAGACGACCGGCATTTGACCCTCAGATTGTGCGCCGTGGCATCCCGCCAGAAGCACTAAAGAGAGAAGGACGACTGAAATGCGTGTCGAAAACGGACTATTCACTTCCGAGGCTGTTTCCTCGGGACACCCCGACAAGATCTGCGACCAGATCAGCGACGCAATTCTGGACGCCTGCCTGGAACAGGATCCCGACGCCCGCGTCGCGGTTGAGACCGCGATCAAGGGCGATCTCCTCTGTCTGCTGGGGGAGGTCACCACCACCGCCAGCATAGACCCGGCCACGATCGCACGCGGCGTGCTGCGCGGCCTCGGCCACGCAGAGGGTCGATGGGGCGTCGATCCTGCGAGGATACGGGTCGTTGAGGCCCTCACGCAGCAGGCCCCGGAGATCGCCAAGGGCGTAGATGGCGCCGACACGGGCGCAGGGGATCAGGGCCTGATGTTCGGCTTCGCGACAGACGAGTCCGAAGCCCTGATGCCCTTGCCGCTGATCCTTGCACGCGAACTGATTGACCGCGTCGAGATGCTGCGGGGCCATGGCCAAGGTGAGCACCTCGGCCCGGACGTCAAGGCGCAGGTAACTCTGCGATATATCGATGGTGAGCCATCCGAGCTGTCAGCGGTGGTCCTGTCCTGTCAGCACGCGGACGATCTTCCTCTCAACGCCCTGCGGGACTTCTTGCAGTCTGAGGTGATCATGCCGGTGCTGGGATCCTGGCTCACGCCCCAGACGAGCGTTCACCTCAACCCTGCAGGCAGCTTCCACATGGGCGGGCCCGTGGCCGACGCTGGCGTTACAGGGCGCAAGATCATTGCTGACACCTACGGCGGAATGGCACGGCACGGCGGCGGCGCCTTTTCCGGCAAGGATGCGACCAAAGTGGACCGTTCGGCTGCCTATGCAGCGCGGCAGATCGCCCGCGACGTGGTGGCGCGTGGCTGGGCCAGGATGTGTGAAGTCCGCGTGGCCTACGCGATCGGTCAAGCCCGACCGGTCGCGGTGGACTTCGATACATTCGGCACTTCTGCTGGTGCCAGCCCGGCAACACGATATGACCGGCTAGGCATCGATGTCGCTGACGCCCTGCGTCCGACCGCGATCATCAATCGTCTCGATCTGCGTCGCCCGATCTATCGCGAGACCGCCGCACGCGGTCATTTCGGGAGGTCGGAGCTTCCGTGGGAACGCCCATTCCTGCCAGATGTTATTGGTGAGGAACTTGCGAACCCGCCAACTCAGGAACAGGAATCCGACCTCATCCGCCTTCGGGATCTCCTGCAGCGATCAGCGAGGCACGAGTTGAGCTATCCGTGCGGGCTTGCCCTTGCACCGCTGGCTGCCAAATATCCGCTGACAGCACGGAAACTGCGGGAAGAACTTGCCGGCATGCAGGCGGAGGGCAAGCCATGAGCAGCGCCGTTGATCCCGATCGCATCTTCTTCGAAGATCCAGAAACCATCCGGCTGAAACACGAAGAAGCCATGCTCCTCGACCAACTGCGCCTGGCAACGGGCGAGACGACGTCAATGGCCATGCTGCCGCTCGAACCCTCGGCGCACTGGCATGAGAGCGCCGTGCAAATCCATGCGCGTCTCTTGGAGGTTTCGGGAGAACTGTCCCGGCTCAACTCGCGCCGGACAAGTCGTCAGCTCTCGAGGTTCCTGCAGGGCGTGGAAGGATCGGATGAGATGACGGACGCGATGCGCCGCTGGTGGATGAACCGCTACTGACGAGGGCAGATCTTGCTCTGCGCACTGTACGCATTTTCAGAACAAGGGAGATAACACATGCCGCCAGAAACTGCACCGACTTCACGCCCGGAACGACCACGAAGTTCACCTTCGCCAATCCTCGGCCCAAATCGCGAATACTGGCTGCACCGCCTGATCCGGCACAGCCGTGAACGCAACTGGTGCACCGATTTGGGCTGTACAACATGTGGTGCGCATCGATTCCGGGATGCGCTTCGCACCGAATCCTTTCGGACGGCAAATCGCATCGAGAAGAAGGCCTATGATCGCGTAACGGCCTTGCACCTCGCAGCCGCACTTACCAGCCTCCATCCTGACCCCGATGAGGCGGCGGAACTCGAGGGGCCCGTAAGGATTGCCCTTCGTGAGTTACTCGCGGGTCCCCTCAATCGCTTTCTGATCCAGGGTATCCTCAGAGGCCACTGGGCAGGAGACCTACTGGAGTCTGACCCTTGGATGTAGCGGAGCCTGATTGCGAACGGCAGAGGCCTTCATTTTCATGGTAGCAACTGGGGACTGGCAGACTGCTTGACTGGGCGCCCGGCCTCCCGTACGCAAGTCGAAGATAGCTGGGAATCGCGTCTGCGTCCGAGCCAATCATGTCGCATCACTCACATACTTGATCCTGCGCACGGTGTGCGGGGTTTTGTGATGTGGAGTCGAGACATGACTGCAAGTCGTTCCTTTGCCGTACGGGCCTGCGACGCTCCTACCCTTCCGACATTGCCGGGCTGGGTTCTTGAGAAGGCTCTTGCCGCAGAGCGCGCCAGCGGCTTTCCCTTTCTCGCCTCTCTTCTCGAGGCAACAACCAGTCGTCAGAAACTGATCATCGCTCTCCTCGCGCTCCATCCTTGGCCCGAGATCAGGTGGCGCCTCGAGACGAAGAGGCAGCGTGCATATCCACAACTTCTCTTCACGGCGCCGGAACGAATGGTCGTAAGGCGAGTGATCGGGCCTACCCGGGGATTTCTCGGTTCCCTGCGCCGGATGAATGGAGAGGCACTCGACGCGCCAGAAGACTACCACCTGCTCCCCGCCGCCGATTGCCTGCACCTGTTCAAGCCGCTCGCCGCAGGCCAGCTGGCCGTCGCCGGTCTCGCGCCACATCGGCTCGCCTCGACGCAGGTTGGCCTCGACCTCCTCGAGCCAGCCGCGGGCGATCATCTTGCCGACGACCATCTTGGCGGCGGCGCCGACCAGCCCCTCGGGCAGCGGCAAGGCAAGGTTGCCCGGCCGGGTCGCTGCGCGGGAGAGGATCAGGGATTGGGTGTCGGACGGGGTTGTCATGGGGGCCTCCGGGCGCTGTGGCGCGCGGTGTGCGCGCCTTCTACGAAGGCAAGCCCCGTCATCGGACGGGGCGGCCGTCGCGCCGTGTGGGCGCGTCAGGCGGCGTGTTCGCCTTCCTTGAAGGCGCTGTCGGTGATCTGGCGCAGCAGGCCCGCGTAGTGCTTCAGCGTCCCCACATGGCCCCAATGGATCTCGTCGGGGTGGGTCTCGAAATGATCGTCGCTGAGGGCCTTCAGGCGTTCCAGCATGGTGTCGATCTCGGCCTTGGCTGCGATGAACGCGTCGAGGGCTTTGGAGTTGTCGTTGGCGCGGCGGGTCGTCATGGCGGGGCATCCTTCGGTGAGTTGCATCGTTCTGGTGCCAACACCATCGCTCTGACGGGCGAATGATCGTAGTCAAATCGGAGCAATATCAGTGCTTTCTGATCGCTCCGGTCAGATCAGCCGCATCTCGGCGAGCGTGCGGCTGGCAGCGCCAAGCTGGGCGGTCGGCAGTTCGATCTTCAGGTGCGACAGGACGTCGGAGGCCTCAGCCGGGATCCCGCTCTCGCGCAGCGCCTCCTCGATGACTTCGGCGATGGCGTCCGGGCGGCTCAGGTCGAAGCCCTCGGGAAGGGTGGAATAGTCGATGCGGATGGTGGTCGTGGTCATGGTGAAACCCTCCTGGGATCGGCGCGATGCGGCCTGTTGATGGACAACAGAATCGCTCCGGAGGGGGAGACAATCAACGGGAATGATCTCCTTTTCCTGTTTATTTTCAATATCTTGATAGGCATCACGGCGCCATGAAGGGCATGAGTGAACGCGAGTATGCGGCCCATTCCGGCCTGTCTCGCGGCGGGGTGCAGAAGGCGCGGAAGAACGGACGACTGGTGGTCCATGACGACGGGTCGATCAATGCAGCGGCCTCGGATGTGCGGCGTGCGGAAATGACGGACCCCGACCAGCAGCGGCGGTCTCTGGGTGGGGATGGGTTGGCCAGCGGTGCGGGCGAGACCTCGTCCTACATCAAGGCGCGTACGCTGCTGACGGTCTATGCCGCGCAGGACAAGCAGATCGCGGTCCAGAAGAAGAAGGGCACGCTGGTCGACCGTGCGCGGGCGGAGACCCTCGTCTTCCGGCTCGCGCGGCAGGAACGGGATGTCTGGGTCACCTGGCCCGGACGGGTGGCCGCGCTGATGGCGGCGCAGATCATGGCGGAGGTGGAACGGCAATCCGGGGCATCGGTGACGATCGAGACCGCGATCATGCAGAGGGTGCTGGAAGCCCATGTCCGCGAACAGCTCGACGCCCTCGCCGACCTCCGGGTCTCGCTTGCATGATGAGGCCGATGACAACGATCTGACCGCGGGTCTCGACCTTGGCTTCGACGGCGCCGAGGACCTGCTGCGGGTCTGGCGGCAGGGGATGCGCCCCGATCCGAACCTGACGGTGTCGGAATGGGCGGATCAGCATCGCTGGCTGTCGTCGCGCGGCGCGGCCGAGCCAGGGCGGTATCGCACCGCCCTCGCGCCCTACCTGCGCGAAATCATGGATGCGCTGTCCCCCGGCCATCCGGCGCAGCGCATCACCTTCATGAAGGCCGCGCAGGTCGGGGCCACGGAAGCGGGCAACAACTGGATCGGCTTCGTGATCCATCACGCGCCGGGGCCGATGCTGGCGGTGCTGCCGAGCCTGGAACTGGCGAAACGCACCTCGCGCGGCCGCCTTGATCCGCTGATCGCGGACAGCCCGGCGCTGCGCGAACGGGTAAATCCGGCCCGATCCCGCGATGCCGGAAATTCGATGCTGTCGAAGGAGTTTCCAGGCGGCATCCTGGTGCTGACCGGCGCGAACTCGGCCACCGGCCTGCGGTCAATGCCCGCGCGCTATGTCTTCCTCGACGAGGTCGACGCCTATCCCGCCTCGGCCGACGAGGAAGGCGACCCAGTCACGCTGGCGGAAGCCCGCACCACCACCTTCTCGCACCGGCGCAAGGTGTTCATGGTCTCGACGCCCACGATCCGGGGGCTTTCCCGGATCGAGCGGGAATTTGAGGCAAGCGACCAGCGGCGCTACTTCGTGCCCTGTCCGCATTGCGGCACGATGCAATGGCTGCAGTTCGACCGGCTGCGCTGGGCGAAGGGAAAGCCGGAGACAGCGGCCTACCATTGCGAGGGCTGCGAGCGCCCCATCGCCGAGCATCACAAGACCGAGATGCTCGCCCGCGGCGAATGGAGGGCAACAGCTGTTTCCAGGGATCCGAAGGCCATCGGGTTCCACCTCTCGGCACTCTATTCGCCGCTCGGGTGGAAAAGCTGGTCCGACGTCGCGCGGGAATGGCTGGCAGCCCAAGGGTCGGAGGAGATGCTGCGCGCCGCACGCAACACGCTCCTGGGCGAGACATGGGTCGAAAGCGGCGACGCGCCGGAATGGCAGCGGCTGGCGGATCGGAGGGAATCCTGGAAGCCGGGCACGGTGCCGTTGGCCGGGCTGTTCCTGACCGCTGGGGTCGATGTGCAGAGGGACCGGATCGAGGTTGATATCTGGGCCTGGGGCCGGGGCATGGAAAGCTGGCTTGTCGACCACATCGTCATTCCGGGCGGTCCCGACGATCCCGCCGCCTGGGACAAGCTGACCGCCTTGCTCGGGCGCAGCTGGCAGCACGCAAACGGCGCCTTCATGACGGTGGCACGGCTTGGCATCGACACCGGCTATGAGGCCGCGGCGGTCTATGCCTGGTCCCGCAAGGTCGGCTTCGAACAGGTGGCCCCGTTGAAGGGGCTTGAGGGCTTCAACCGCGCCGCTCCAGTTTCTGGCCCGATCTATGTCGATGCGACCATCGGCGGCAAACGGCTGCGCCGCGGCGCGCGGCTCTGGTCGGTGGCGACGGCGACATTCAAGGCGGAGACCTATCGGTTCCTGCGGATCGAACGCTCCTCGGACGAGGATCGCGCCACCGGAGTGCTCGACGCTCCCGGCACGATCCACCTTCCCGGCTGGGCCGACACCGAATGGCTGAAGCAGCTGGTGGCCGAACAGCTGGTCACGATCCGCAACAAGCGCGGCTATGCCCACCAAGAGTGGCAGAAGATGCGCGAGCGGAACGAGGCGCTGGACTGCCGGGTCTATGCCCGCGCCGCGGCATGGATCCTCGGCGCCGACCGTTGGGATGAAGCCACCTGGCGGCGGCTCGAGGCGCAGGCAGGCGTGGAAACGCGCATGCCCACGACCACCGCAACCGACATCGCCACACAAGACCCGGCCCAACCCAAGGCCGGAAGCCTGACCACGCCGCGCCGGAAACGGCGGGCCTACACCCCGAACTTCATGAGGGACTGATGGACCTGGAACGCATGCAGGCCCTGCTCACGGCACTGCAGGAGGCCCGCTTCGCCGGGCTGCGCAGCGTCAGCTATGACGGCAAGACAGTGACCTATGGCTCGGATGCCGAACTGGCCGCGGCAATCCGGGATCTGGAGGGGCGCATCGCCACCACCTCGGCCACACCTCGGCGCCGCCGCTGGGGCACGGTCGCGACGAAGGGTCTGTGACCATGGTCCTCGACGCCTTCCGTGCGCGGCTCGGGTCCATCATCGGCGGATTTGACGCCGCGCAGTCCCACCGCCGGATGCGCGGGTTCCGTGCTACGCGGGCGCATGTGAACACGCTGATCGCCGCCTCGGGCGAGACGATTGCCGCCCGGGCACGCTGGCTGGTCCGGAACAACGGCTATGCCGCCAACGCTGTCGATGCCTTCGCGAACCACGTCGTCGGCGACGGCATCAAGCCCTCGTCGAAGATCGCGGACGCGGAAAAGAAGGAAGAGTTGCAGAAGCTCTGGCTTGCCTGGACCGACGAGGCCGATGCCGAGGGGCTGACCGACTTCTTCGGGCTGCAGCGCCGGGCGGCCCGCGAGGTGTTTCTTGCAGGCGAGGTCTTCCTGCGCATCCGCGCACGGCGGCCGGAAGACGGGCTGACCGTACCGATGCAGCTGCAGATGCTGCCCGCGGAAATGCTGCCCCAGGACATGACCCGCGTCCTGCCCGGTGCGGGATCGATCCGGCAGGGCATCGAATTCGACGGGATCGGGCGGCGCGTCGCTTACCATTTCCTGCGCCGTCATCCGGGCGACCTGACCGATCCGGGGCTGGCCGGGGAAACCGTGCGCGTGCCCGCGTCAGAGGTGATCCACATCCTTGACCCCGTCGAGGCGGGCCAGTTGCGCGGCGTGTCGCGCTTTGCCGCGGCCGTGGTGAAGCTGTTCACACTCGATCTCTACGACGATGCGGAATTGGAGCGGAAGAAGACCGCGGCGATGTTCGCGATGTTCATCACGTCGCCCGCCCCGGAAACCGCCCTCGATCCGGCGGAGGACGATCTGGAGGTCGAACCCGGCCAGGTGGTGCGGCTCGATCCCGGCGAGGACGTGACCACGCCATCGACGCCGGATTCCGGGTCCACTTACGAACCTTTCCAGTACCGGACGCTCTTGCAGATCGGCGCGGCGCTGGGCGTGCCTTATGGGTACCTGACCGGCGATACCGCCAAGGGCAACTTCTCGAATACGCGGATCGCGTTGGTCGACTTCCGCCGCCGCATCTCGGCCTTCCAGCATTCGGTGATGGTCTATCAACTCTGCCGCGCCGTCTGGACGCGCTGGATGGACATGGCGGTGCTGGCGGGCGCCATCGACCTGCCAGGTTACGCCACCGACCGGCGCGCATACCTCGCCTGCGACTGGCTCCCCACGAAATGGGACTGGATCGACCCCGCGAAGGATGCCGCGGCCGAGATCCTGCAGATCGAGGCGGGCCTCAAATCCCGCACGCAGGCCATCGCCGAACGCGGCTACGACGCAGAGCAGGTCGACCGGGAAATCGCGGCCGAACGCAAACGCGAGGCGGAACTGGGTCTCGACTTCCGGCGGCCGGGTTCGCCCGCGCAGGCGGCGGGCGGCGGTTCTGGTCCGGAGGCCGCCGAAGGTCAGCGGCAGGAACAGCAGGACAGCGACGATCAGGAAGACAACGGCGAGGACCGGGAACCCCGGCATGCGGAGGAAGGGTGATGCACCACACCCAGATCGCCCAGCGCGTCTTCAACACGCCGCTGATGGTCGATCCTGCCAAGGCGCTGGCCTTCCTGACCGGGCTGGGGCCCCGGATCGTTGGGCGGGAAGTCAGCATCGAAGGTTTGGAAATCTCAGCCGAAGATCGGAATGCCGCCAACCTCCCTTCCCGCGCCTCTCTCTTCGGCGACGGCCTGACCAACCGCCAGGCGCGAAACGGTGGCCAGCCCTTCGCTGTGGTGGACGGAATCGCCGTCATCGAGATCGCGGGCACGCTGGTGCATCGCGGGTCGTGGATCGGGCAATCCTCCGGTCTGACCTCCTACGAGGGGCTCGCGGTGCAGCTGCAGGCGGCGCTGGCCGACCCTGCCATCCGTGGCATCGCCCTCGACATCGACAGCTTCGGTGGCGAGGTCGCCGGGGCCTTTGATCTCGCCGACCGCATCCGGGCGGCACGTGCGCAGAAGCCTGTCCATGCCTTCGTCGCCGATCATGCCCTCTCGGCCGCCTATGCGCTGGCCGCCCAGGCCGACCGGATTATCCTGCCCCGCACCGGCGCTGTCGGCAGCATCGGCGTCGTGGCCATGCACAGCGACATGAGCGGGGCGCTCCATCAGAAGGGCATCGCCGTCACACTGATCCACGCTGGCGCGCGCAAGGTCGACGCGAACCCTTACCAGCCGCTTCCCGAGGCCGTCCGCGACCGGATCGCGGGCGAGTTGGAAGACCTGCGCCAGCTCTTCGCCGAAACCGTCGCCGAAGGGCGCGGCCGCCACCTCGACACCCTACGGGCGCTGGGCACTGAGGCCGCCGTCTTCCGCGGCGAGGCGGCCGTCTTCGCCGGTCTCGCCGACGAGGTGGCCGATCCGGTCACTGCCTTCCGCGCTTTCGCCGCCGCACCCCGCGGCACAACAACCCCCAGAGGAAAGGGCCCGATGATGACCACTGCCCCCGAAGACCATGCGCAGCCTGCGCTCGCGCCTGCTGCCAGCACCCCGCCGGAACCGACCCCGCCCGCGGCAATCGCACCACCGCAGACGGCGGCCGCCGCGATGTCGCCCGAAGCCATCCGCGCCGAGGCGGCCGAGGTTGCGCAGGTCTGCGCGCAGGCCGCCCGCCTTGGCATTCAGATCGACGCCGCGGAGGCGGTCGCAAAGGGTGTGAAGCCGGAGGCGCTGCGCGCCAAGATCCTGGCTGATCTAGCCGCGCGCAGTGACGCCGCAGGCATCATCGCCACCGCCCCGGCCGCTGGCGCGAAGGAAAGCCCCATCGTGGCGGCCGCGAAGAAATCGGCCGCTGCCTCGCGCTGACGCGCACCGCCCGGATCGGGCATCCCATCCCCCCAACATCCCGGAGACTGAACCATGCCCGTCCTGACGGAACCGCCCAGCATGGGCGACGTCCTCAAATATGAGGTCAACCCGAACTACACCCGCGAGGTGGTGACGCTGCTGATCGGCACCAACTACCCCTCCGGTGCCGTCCTCGGCCGCGTCACCGCCAGCGGCAAGTACACCCTCTCGCCCGCAACCGGTGCCGACGGTTCGCAAACCGCAGTCGCCGTGCTCCTCTATCCAGTGAACGCCACGCTCGCCGACGCGGTGGGCATCATCGTCACGCGTGGCCCCGCCATCGTGTCGCGCGCCGCCCTCGCCTACGAGGCGACGGTCAACGATGCAGCCAAGATCGCCGCCAAGATTACCCAGCTGGGCGCTGTCGGCATCATCGCCCGCGACGGCGTCTGACGTCCAATCCCCTCAATCTCCCGGAGCCCCACCATGACCATCGTCCGCAATCCCTTCGACGCTGGCGGTTATTCGCTGGCCGAGATGACGCAGGCCATCAACATCCTGCCCAACCTCTACACCCGCCTCGCCCAGATCGGCCTCTTCCGCTTCGAAGGGGTCAGCCAGCGCTCGGTCATCATCGAGCAATACGAAGGTGTCCTGAGCCTCCTGCCCTCCGTCCCCCTCGGCGGCCCGGCCACCGTCGGCACGCGCGAGGGCCGGTCCATGCGGTCCTTCGCCCTGCCGTGGATCCCGCATGACGACGTTGTCCTGCCTGCCGATCTTCAGGGCCAGCCCGCGCTGGGCGCGTTCGACGCGGCCGATCCGCTGGTCGAGGTGATGAACCGCAAGCTGCTGCTGATGCGCCGCAAGCACGCCCAGACCCGCGAATACATGGAGATGAACGCGCTGCGCGGCATCGTGAAGGACGGGGCGGGCACCACCCTCTACAACTACTTCACCGAATTCGGCCTGGCGCAGATCTCGGTCGACTTCGTCCTCGGCACCGCAGGCACCAACGTGCAGGGCAAGGTCCGCGAGGTGCTGCGCGCCATCGAGGACAATCTGCTGGGCGAGGCGATGACCTCCGTCCATGCCCTCGTCAGCCGGGAATTCTTCGACAAGCTGATCGCGCATCCCAAGACCGAGGAGGCCTACAAGTTCTATGCCTCGACCGGTGCCCAGCCTCTGCGCGAAGATGTGCGACGGAACTTCCCCTTCGCCGGGATTCTGTTCGAGGAATACTCTGGCACCGTCACCCTCTCGACCAAGGCGACCGAACGGCTGGTCCCGGCGAACGAGGGCATCGCCTTCCCCCTCGGCACCATGGACACCTTCACCACCTATGGCGGCCCAGCGAACCTGCTGGAAACCGCCAACACCATCGGGCTACCCCTCTACGCCCGCCAGCATCTCGACGAGAAAGGCCGCTGGATCGACGTCATGACCGAGGCCTCGATCCTGCCGGTGAACAAGCGGCCGCGTCTGGCGATCCGCCTGCACACGTCGAACTGACGGACGCACCCATGTCCGTCTTTGCCGCCGCCATGGATCGCATCTTCACCCATGCCTCCATGGCGGCCCCGGCCCTCTGGATATCGGCCACGACGTCCGAGGAACGCCCGATCCGCATCATCCGCCACGCACCCGACCGCGTCACCGACTTCGGCGCGGGACGCTTCGTCAGCGACACGACGGTGGTCGACGTGCGCGTGGCCGACCTGCCCGCCCCGCGTCCGGGAGACGTGATCGTCATCGGCGCGGACAGCCATGTCATCCAGGGAGAACCGCTGCGCGACCGCGAACGGCTGATCTGGACGATGGACCTGAGGCCTGCATGAGGCTCAAGCTTGAAATCAGCCCCGACCTCGCCGCTCTGATGCGGGCGGAAATCGCCGCCGGTGAAAGGGCCGTCACCACCGCCATGCGTGAGGCAGGCGCGGGCCTGAAATCCGCCTGGCGCGGTCAGATCACCGGCGCGGGGCTGGGCGCCCGGCTCGGCAACTCCATCCGGCTGGCCACCTATCCCAAGGGCAGCGAGAGCCTGAACGCCGCAGCACTGGTCTGGTCGAACGCCCCGGTGATCGTCGGCGCGCATGACACCGGGCCACTGATCCGGTCGCGCGACGGGTTCTGGCTGGCGATTCCCACCGCCGCCGCAGGCAAGTCCACCCGCGGCGGCCGCATTACCCCCGGCGAATGGGAACGCCGCACGGGGCTGCGCCTGCGGTTGATCTATCGCCGCCGCGGCCCGAGCCTGCTGGTAGCCGAGGGGCGGTTGAACAGCATAGGCCGCGCCGTGGCATCCCGCGCGAAAACCGGTCGCGGGCTGACCACTGTGCCGATCTTCCTCCTCGTGCCGCAGGTCAAGCTGCGCAAGCGGCTGGATCTGGCGCGGGATGCCGAGCGGGCCATCGATGGCGTGCCGGGGCGGATCGTGGCAGGGTGGGTTGAAACACGATCTTGACGGGGCTTGTCGACACGGAAGACCGATTGGCATACATTGCCAATGATACGCAGGGAGATTCCCATGGCCACCCGGAACGTCGTCCTGACAGAAGCGCAATCCGACCTCGTCGACCGTCTGGTCTCAACCGGCCGGTATCAGAACGCGTCCGAGGCCCTGCGCGCCGGGCTGCGCCTTCTCGAGCGCGAAGAGGCGGAGATGACCGAACTGCGTGCACGCCTGACGGCTGGTCTGGACGAGGCCCGACGTGGTGATCTGGCCGAGGGCAGTGGCGAAGATGCCATCCGTCGGGCATTTGCCGCTGCGCGTGCAAATACCTGATGCCGAAACCCTGGCGTCTGACAAGGCAGGCGGAGGCCTCGCTGATCGAGATTGCCCGCTGGACCATCGAGACCTTTGGTCCACGACAGGCGGCGGCGTATGAGGACGACCTGATCTCCACCTGTCGCGAGATCGCCGCGGGCACCGCACTGTCACAGGATTGCCGTCGGCTCATCGACCCCGCCTTGGCCGAGGACCTGCGCTTCGCGCGGGCAGGCCAGCATTTCGTGGTCTTCGTCGAAAACCCAGAGCAGGTGATTATTGTCGATTTCCTGCACAGCCGCGCCGACCTGCCGCGACGGCTGGCCAACCTGCCGCTGCCAAAAGGCGGCGGGGAACACTGACCCGGGCATGATCCCGGTAGAGGGACGCATCACAACAGGATGGGTGACAGATTCGGACAGGGACCTATACCGAAATCGGCGAGTTCGCTTGATGGCTGAAATCTGCATAGTTAGCCTGATTCCGAAAGTGACCAGATTTCGGAGCTGCCAATGTCGTTGAAACCGTTCGTCTTCGCCATTTCCCTCGCCGCGGCCCTTCCGGCCTTCGCGCAAGACACCTCCCTTTCCACAGAATTGGCCGATATCGAACAGCAGCTGACCGAGATCGACGCGCAAGCCGCGCGCTACGACGGCGGCCTGATCCTGACGCTGATCGAAGCACGCCGTGAGGCGCTTCTTCTCGCCAGGACACTCATCGAAAACCGGATCAATGCAGAAGCCGGTGGCGCAACTGTCGAAGTGACGGTCCAAGCTGTTCAGCCTGACGAGGCGCGAGCGGCACAGATCCTCGGTGAAATGGCCGCTGCTCAACAGCGTATCGAAGAAGCGGAACGCGAAGCTGCAACCGGCGGCGGGCTGATTCAGGCGCTTGCGCTCAGCCGCGCAGAAACCGAACGCCTCACGCTTGCGCAACTGCAGATGGGGTATCTGCAGGCGAAATACGGCATCGCTTTCCCTGTGATGGTCGCTCAGCCTTCGGCAGCAGCTCCGGCCGCAGCGCCCGCGGCTGACCCGGCGACGCCAGAGGGTGCGGCACAAACTGTCGCGTGGGCGGATGCGAGGTTTCCGGCCATCGACTATACGCTCGCGCCATTCGAACAGGCCAATCGGGATGGGCACCGGATTTCCGGCTGGTGGACGATTGAATCGAGCCGGGCGGCGGTGGACGACAGTCCGCAGATCGTCGCGCTGAACCATTCGCAAATTCAGCCGAACAACTTCATGGGCCAGACCGCCCTCGTCGCGCGCTGCATCGAAGGCGAGACGGCATTCGTCTTCGTGCAGGACGATTTCCTGATGAACGACTACCGCCGGAATTCGTTCGAAATGACGCTGCGCATCGATGACCAGCCGTCGCAGCAGTCTCGCTGGAGCAGTCTCACCTCCAACAAAGGGGCGGGTCTGTTCGGGCGGGATGCAGAGACGTTCATCCGGTCGATCTACGATGCCGACCGCCTGTTCATCCGGCTGGTCGAGTCAAACGGCCAGCAACATGATGCACTGTTCGAGCTTGCCGGGGCGCAGGATGCCTTCGAGGAGGTCGCCGCGGCATGCGGATGGACCACCCTGTCGCTTTCCACAGACGACTACCGCGCCATTCAGACCCTCCTGAATGCCGGAGGTTTCGATGTGGGCACGCCGGATGGACAATGGGGCCCAGCCTCTCAGAGGGCGATGCGCGCCTATCAGGCATCGGTCGGACTACCCGAAACCGGCGCGCCTGACCGGGCAACCCTAGAAAGGCTCGGCGTCCGTCAGTGACGAACGGTTAGGCGGGCTGGACAGAGACCGACGTCGCGACTCTTCAATCCTGCCGACTTTCGGCACTCCCGATGGCCTGATCATGCCCACCACCCGCGAAACTGTCCTAACCGCGCTGCACGCGCGGCTGCAGCCACTTGCCGCCCTCACCCTGCGTGACGAGGTGCTGCCGGAGCGGATCCCGGCAACTGGGCTGATCATCCTGCGAGACGGCCAGCCGGGCGATGCGGAGGTGACGCTGTCGCCGCTGCGCTACCACTACCAGCACCAAGCGGAACTGGAGGTCGTCGTCCAGGCGGGCACCGGCCGGGCCAGCGCCTTCGACGACCTTATCGCCGCCATCGGCGCGGCGCTGGAAGCGGATCGGACGCTCGGCGGCCTTTGCGACTGGATCGAACCGGAGGCTCCAGCCTCGGTCGACCTGCCCGTCGAGGGCGCCGCGGCCCTGAAGGCGGCGGTGATCACGCTCAATCTGCACTACACCACCACCGGCCCCCTGGCCTGACTTCCCCCACATAGGAGACCCCCATGGCACGCGCACACGGCGCGCGGGCGCAGATGGCGCTTGCGTTCGAAACTGTCTACGGTACCCCGCCCGCCTCTGACTATCGGACGGTGCCCTTCGCCAGCACCACACTCGGCTCCGAACAGCCGCTGATCGCCTCGGAACTGCTGGGCCAGGGGCGCGACCCGCTGGCTCCGATCAAGGATGCGGTCACGGCCGACGGCGATGTCGTCGTGCCGATCGACGTCGAAAACTTCGGCCACTGGCTGAAGGCGGCTTTCGGTCAGCCGACGACCACCGGAACGACGCCCAAGACCCACACCTTCCAGTCGGGGAACTGGACCCTGCCGAGCATGGCCATCGAGACGGCCATGCCGGAGGTGCCGCGCTATGCGATGTATACCGGCTGCGTCTGCGATCAGTTGTCGTGGCAGATGGCGCGGTCGGGCCTGCTCACCGCAACGGCCCGACTGGTGGCGCAAGGCGAGAACGTCGCCGCCACCACGGCCGCTGGCACGCCCACTTCGCTGGCACTCCAAAGGTTCGGCCATTTCAACGGGGCGATCACCCGCAACGGCATACCGCTCGGCAACGTCATCTCCGCCGAGGTGACCTATTCCAACGGCCTCGACCGGATCGAGACCATCCGCTCGGACGGCCGCATCGAGGGGGCAGATCCCGGCATGGCCGCGCTGACTGGCCGGGTGGAGGTCCGTTTCGCCGACACCACACTGATCACGCAGGCCATCGACGGCACGCCTTGCGAGTTGGTCTTCGCCTGGAGCCTCGGCGCGAACGCCAGCTTCACCTTCACCGCGCATGCCGTCTACCTGCCGGTCCCGCGGATCGAAATCCCGGGGCCGCAGGGCATCCAGGCGACCTTCGACTGGCAGGCCGCCAAGGCCACTAGCCCCGCCCGCATGTGCACCGCCGTCCTCGTCAACACCGTCACGGGATACTGACCATGATCCGACTGAACCTTTCGAACCGACCCGAATGGCTGGACCTGCTGCCCGGCCTTCGCGTGCTGGTGGCCCCTCTCACCACCGCGCTGATGGTCTCGGCGCGCGCCGATCCCTTGATCGACAATTTGTCGGAGGCATCAAGCCAGGAGGACATGGCGCTGGCAATGGCCAAGGCCGTCGCCCGCCGCGCGCTGCTGGAATGGGAAGGCGTCGGCGATGATGAAGGCAACCTTGTCCCGGTCAGCCCGGCCGGGATCGATGCCCTGCTGGAAATCTGGCCGGTCTTCGAGGCCTTCCAGGCACAATACGTCGCCCGCGGCCTGATGCTGGATCAGGAAAAAAACGCCTCCGCGCCCTCGCCGACTGGTCCTTCGGCGGGGGCGACGGCTACTGCGCGGCCTGCACGGGCCCCTGCCCCGACTGCCCCGCAAGACTGAACCGGCCGCAGACGGTCGAGGGCTGGCAGGTCTGGGACCTGACCCAGCGCCTCGGCGGGCAGCTGCGGATCGCGCCGGGGGCTGTCATCGGATGGGACATGGGCGCCGCCCTCGCGCTGGCTAAGGCGCTGGGCGTTAGCGCACTGATCACCGCCGAACTGCTCCCCGAGATCGAGGCGGTGATGGTGCGCAAACTCAACGAGCAGATGGAAGGACGCCGGAATGGCTGAAAAGAAGGTCTCCGTCCGCCTCGTGGCGGAGGGCGGACGTCGCGTGCGCGCCGAACTGGAGGGGGTGGGCGAGGCCGGTGCCCGTGGCTTTGGCCGCCTGTCGCATGAAATGGAACTGGCGAACACCCGTCTGGCCGCCTTTGCGCGCCGGGCTGGCCTTGCCCTTGGGGCCGCCGCTGCCGCGGCCACGGCCTCGCTCGGGCTGATCGTCCGATCCACCGCCGAGAGCGCCGCACAGATCCGCCAGTTCGCGCAGGTCGCCAACGCGACGCCCGAGGCCCTGCAGCGCTGGTCGGCTGGGGCGCAGACGGTCGGCATCGAGCAGGAGAAGCTGGCCGACATCCTGAAAGACGTGAACGACCGGGTGGGGGATTTCCTCCAGACCGGCGGCGGGCCGATGGCGGATTTCTTCGAGAATGTCGCCCCGCGCGTGGGCGTGACAGCCGATCAGTTCGCGCGCCTATCGGGGCCGGAAGCCCTGCAACTCTACGTCGACACGCTGGAACGCGCCGGTCTCAGCCAACAGGAGATGACCTTCTATCTCGAGGCCATGGCCTCGGACGCCACGCGCCTTTTGCCGCTTCTGCGGAACGGCGGGGCCGAGATGGCCCGACTTGGCGACCAGGCCTCCGATTTGGGTGCGGTTCTGGACGGTGATGCGCTGGAAGCCCTGCGCCGTACGCAACTCGCACTCGGCACGGTGTCGCTGGTCTTCGATGGCCTGCGCAACCGCATCGCCGTCGCCGTCGCCCCGACCATCGAGGCGCTGGCCAATGCCTTCGTAGCCCTGGCTTCCGATGGCGGCATCCTGCGGTCGGCCATCGTCGGGCTGATCGGCAACCTCGGGCGCCTCGCGTCCTATGCGGCGACCTTCGCTGCTGTCATGGCCGGGCGCTGGGTCGCGGGAATGGCCGCCGCCGCCATTTCGGTGCGCGGCCTCGCCACCGCGCTGGTCTTCCTGCGCGGCGCGCTGATCCGCACCGGCATCGGCGCGCTGATCGTCGGCGCGGGGGAACTGGTCTATCAGTTCTCGCAACTTGTGACCCGGGTCGGCGGTGTGGGCGAGGCGTTTCGCCTGCTCGGCGATCTGGCCCGCGAGGTCTGGTCGCGCATCGGTCTGTCGCTGGATGCGGCATTGGCGCGGATGGCGGCCGGATGGGAGGCGCTGAAGGCGGCGGGGCTATCGGCCTTGGAAGGTACCATCGCAGGCGTCGTCAGATTCGGCGACCGGACAGCCGCGATCTTCCAGGGCGCCTATGACGCCGCGGTGGCGATCTGGGGCAGTCTGCCCGGGGCCATCGGCGACTTCGCATTTCAGGCCGCGAACGGGCTGATCTCCGGCGTCGAGGCGATGCTGAACGGCGTCGTCACGCGGATCAATAGCTTCATCGAAACGCTGAACGCGGCCCTTGCGCTGCTGCCGGAATGGGCGACAGGCGAAGGAGGCGTGCGCATCGGCATCCTCGACCCGGTGGAACTGGGGCGCATCGGCAATCCCTTCGAGGGCGCGGCAACGGCCGCAGGGGCTGCGGCGGCGGATGCCTTCTCGGCCGCGCTGTCGCGGACCTACCTCGAGCCGCCTGATCTTGGCCTCAGCGCGATGGCCGACGATGCCCGCGCCCGGGCCGATGGCTATCGCGAGGCGGCCGGGATGCTGGCTGATGCCGCCGGTCGGCCGCTCGCCAGCTGGCAGGCGCTGAAGGATGCCGTGACCGGCACGGGGACCGAAGCCGAGACAGCGCTGGCCGATGCAGCTGCTTCTGCCGATGCCCTGACTTCCGGGCTGAACGACACCGCTGCTGCCGCCGATGGCGCGGGAGGTGCCGCGCGGGACGCCGGAGCTGCGGCGACCGAAGGCGCGGACGCGGCCCTCACTGGCTGGCAAGCCGTCACCGCAGCCCTCGCCGACTTCGCCGCCAAGGCGCGCGACATCGGCGGGGATATCGGCAGCGCGCTGGTCGGCGCGTTTCAGAGCGCGGAGAATGCCATCGGTGACTTCGTGAAGACCGGCAAGCTCGACTTCCGTGATCTGGTCACGTCGATGATCGCCGATCTCGCGAAGCTCGCGGCCCGGCGCTTCATCCTCGGCCCCATCGCCAATGCCCTTTCCGGCGCGCTGGGCGGGGCGGGCGGGATTTTCGCGAACATTCTGCACACGGGCGGGATTGTCGGCGCCCCTGGTCCCGGCCGGATGGTCCCGGCAATGGCCTTCGCCAATGCCTCGCGCATGCACAACGGCGGCTGGGCCGGACTGCGGCCCGACGAGGTGCCCGCGATCCTGCAACGCGGGGAGCGGGTCCTCTCGCGCCGGGAGGCGGCAGGGTACGGCCAGACGGGCGCCTCGACCGTCAATGTCACGATCAACGCCCGTGACGCCGAAAGCTTCCGCCAGTCCCGCACGCAGGTCGCCAGCGACATCGTCCGAGGTGCGGTCGGGGTCCGATCTCTCCGTCGATGCACAGGACGCGCAAGGCGTGCTGTCGTCGGACCGGATCACGGAGAGCGAAATCCTCGACGGTCGTTGGGACAATGCGGCCGTCGAGGTCTGGCGGGTGAACTGGTCGACCCCGGCGCAGCGCGTGCTTCTGCGCCGCGGGGCCATCGGTCAGATACGCCGCGGACGGCTGGCCTTCGTGGCCGAGGTGCGGAGCCTCGCCCATGTCCTCGGCCAGACGGTCGGGCGGACGTTTCAGGCCAGCTGCGATGCCGCGCTGGGCGATGCGCGCTGCGGCGTGAACCTCGAAGCCCCAGCCTTCAAGGGCAGCGGCGCGATCATCGATGTGCTGCGCGACCGTGCTTTTACAACTTCCGGCCTCGGCAGTTTCGCGGCGGGCTGGTTCGCCTTCGGTCTGTTGGAATGGTCGATCGGCGCGAACGCCGGGCGGCGGGTCGAGGTGCTGTCGCATGACCTCGTCGACGGGGTGGCGATCCTTACCCTGCTGGAAGCACCGGTGCGCCCGATCACAGCGACGGATGCTTTTGTGGTCCGGGCGGGTTGCGACAAGCGGATCGCCACATGCGAGACGAAGTTCGCCAATGTCGCCAACTTCCGAGGCTTCCCGCACATCCCGGGTCAGGACGCGGTCCTGCGCTATGCTACGAAGGACGGCGGCCACGAGGGGGCGGTGTTGTGATGAAACTGTCGGCTCGGCTTCAAGCGTTCACTGGGTTCCGGGTCGGACTTACCGCAATGGGAACTTGATGTCGTTCCCGAAGGTCAACCTCGACACCTCACAGGTCTTACGAAGTGCCAATACCAGTTGATCCTGGCTGATGTTCTTGCTGATCCACCATCCGGCATCCGTTTCAAGCACCGGCAAATGGGGGCTGTAAGGATGGATATGACAGGGATTCATTGCGACAAGGCGCCGCCCGCGTGTACGGATTTCGGACAGCGACGCCAACGCTTCCGGCGCGACTTCAGCCATCATTTCGACGATCCGACGAAACACACCGGCAAGCGTTTCGGCCGCGAAACGCACCCCCAGAAACTCTGCAGCGTACTTCCCGCGCTCTGGCGGAGGGATCAAATGCGACGGTTGAACGGATACATGCCGGTCGAGCTTTCGCGCGATTTCAAGGCTTTCGCGCAGAGCCATTGCCGCATCGTCATCGAGCGCTGATCGCGCCGCCAGAATGGCTTCGACGAAAGGCACGGGCAGGGAGACAAGGACCGCATTCGTAATGCTAAGGTGGTTCATGATACTCTCCCGCGGTTTCTGCCGTCGGCAGAATGCCCCTTTCCGTTGTAGTGATAGATCGTCACGAGGCTCTCGCCCTCAACAATGACCTTGGTCCCACGCAGACGTTCAAGCTGCTGGATTTCGCGACGACGTCGCTCAATCTCGCGGGTGGCATCTTTGTCGCTCAGAAAGAAAGCATCGTCCGCCACACGGGTCGCGACACTGAGGACAAGGCCGATGTCGGCTTTACGGAACCCGCGCTGCCGCATCCTTGCTTCGGCGTGATGGGTGAAGCGGACGTCAGGTATCATCGCCATCCTCCCCCTTTTCGGACGCATCTGTAATGGCTGCGACGTCCAGGTCGCCGACCAATGCAAGAAGCTCAGCCATCTCGGACTTGCGCTTGGCGAGTTCTTCCGCCGGAATACGGCTGACGATCCAGGCAATCCTTTCGCCTGCATGCTCATCTCCGAGCAGGTTGGCCGGGATGTCCTTGAGCTTCACATGCCCTCGCAACAGGGCGTACTCGGCATCAGGGTCGTCTCCCGTAAGATCGCTGATGACCTCTGCGCCGATCCGATATTCGGGCATGCCCTCACTGGTTTTCCAACCAGAGTCCCGGTCAAATGAAATTGTCTTCGCACCAACCTGCGCTGCGAAGTGCCTGATGAAATCCGCGAAGGGGTTGTTCTGGGAGGGGTCGTAACCAAGGTCATATACATCGTCCGCGATTTCTTTTCCGAAAAGATCGCGGTTTTGAATGCACTGCCTCTCCTGATGCGCACCATCTTCAGCGCGATACGCAGAGTTCGCAAACGCAAAGTGGCCACCACCGAGGGCCATCAGCCTTGCTGCAGCTTCCTCGATCTCAGCGACACGTTCGCGGCGCCAGGCAAGGCTTCCTTCCGCCAGAAGTGCCGCAAACAGCGGCGCCATCACAATCTGCGAATGAACGGGAATGCCGTAGATGTGCTGGACCATGTTGAAGGCTAGGGCTGTCTCTGCATCAAGCATGGCGCGCAACGGGCGATAGCCGAACTTCCTGAGCGACGCCTCACGCTCTGCCTCGTTGGTGGGCGGCTTCGAGAGAGCATCTGCCGTGACACCGAGAGCCTTCGCCAAGCCTTCCGCAGTGCGACCTTCGGCGCGATAGAAGGCACTCTTGGTGCTTTCGATCCGCTTGATCGTCGGCAGACTGACTCGGTTCTTGCCTTTGGTCGCGTCGGCGAGCTGCTCCTGCGTCCAGCGTTTTTCGTCCCGGTAGTGCTTTAGCGCGGCGGGATGGATCTTCGTGGTCATTTGGTAGCCTCCTATGTCATGCAGCAAATATGATCCCTCATGACGCAAGAAAAAAGGATCATCTTTATTCTATGATACCATTGATGAGACAATCCGTCGCTCACAACGTCGGTGCGCACGAGACTGAAGGGATACTCTTGATGCCAAATTCGCGTGCATTGAGTAGGCGACGACACCCCTGTGATGCTTCCCGGTATCACTCGGACGAATCATCGAACGAAGTGACAGTGTCCGATCCGACCCGCGTCATCGCCGCCGCGCGGTCCTGGCTGGGCACGCCCTATCACGACCAGGCCAGCTTGCGCGGAATCGGCTGCGATTGCCTCGGCCTCGCGCGCGGCATCTGGAGAGAAGTCGTCGGCCCGGAACTATTCCCGATCCCGCCCTACAGCCGGGACTGGGGTGAGACCGGCCCGCGCGAAGTTCTGGCTGACGGGGCGCGGGCGATGATGCCGGAAATCGCACCGGCCGACGCGCCACCCGGCGCGCTGATCCTGTTCCGAATGATGCCGCGCGCCATCGCCAAGCATGTGGGCATCCTGACCGGCCATGACACCTTCCTCCACGCCTACGAACGCCTCGGCGTGATCGAGGAATCGCTGACACCCGCATGGCGACGCCGCATCGCCTTTGCCTTCCTGTTCCCTGCACGCTGAGATCTTCCCATGGCCACGCTCGTCCTCGGTGCCGTCGGTTCCGCCATCGGCGTGGCATTCGGCGGCGCGATCCTCGGCTTCTCTGGCGCTGCCATCGGTGGCTTCATCGGCTCGACCATCGGTTCGGTGGTGGACAACTGGATCGTGTCCTCGCTGGCCCCCGCACAGAAGATCGAAGGCCAGCGCCTCAACAGCCTGCGGATCACCTCGGCCACGGAAGGCGCGATCATCCCGCGCCTTTACGGCCGCATGCGCATCGGCGGCAACATCATCTGGGCCACGGACTTCCGCGAGGAGACGAGGACCACCACCCAAGGCGGCGGCAAGGGTGGCGGTGGCGGTGGCGGGAGGGTCCAGACGACCGAGTATCTGTACTATGCCAGCTTCGCCGTGGCGCTGTGCGAGGGCCCGATCACCGGCATCGGCCGTATCTGGGCCGATGGCAAACCGCTGGATATGACCGGTATCACCTGGCGCTGGTATCCTGGGAACGAGACCCAAGGGGCCGATCCCTTCATTGCGGCGAAGATGGGGGCTGCCAACACCCCGGCCTATCGCGGCACGGCCTATGTCGTCTTCGAGGAACTGGCGCTTGCGACCTACGGCAACCGCCTGCCGCAACTGTCCTTCGAAGTGTTCCGGCCGCTCGCCGATCCCGACACCGCCGAGGGGCTGGTCAAGGCCGTGACAATGATCCCGGCCTCGGGCGAGTTCACCTATGCGACCGAGGCTGTGCGCAAGACCGTGGGCGCCACGACCACGGTGTTCGGCCAGACCACCGGCGGCACAACCTCGGCTGAGAACCTGAACGCGCTGCCGGATGAGGCCGACATCGTCGTGGCCCTCGATCGGCTGCAGGCCATGGCCCCGGCCGTGGAAAGCGTGAGCCTCGTCGTCGCCTGGTTCGGCAACGATCTGCGCGCGGGCAACTGCACAATCAAGCCGGGCGTCGAGGTGGCGACCAAGGGCACCAGCCCCAAGGTCTGGACCGTCAACGGCGTGGTGCGTTCGAATGCACATCTCGTCAGCCGTGACGCCGAGGACCGGCCGGTCTATGGGGGTACGCCCGCGGATTTCGCGGTGGTGCAAGCGATCCGCGAGATGAAGGCGCGCGGGCTGCGGGTGACGTTCTATCCCTTCCTGCTGATGGACGTGCCGCCCGGGAACACGCTGCCGAACCCGTATTCGAACAACGCCGCCACGCCGGAACAGCCGTCATTTCCATGGCGCGGCCGGATCACCTGCTCCCCGGCGGCAGGCTTCGCAGGGACCGCCGACAAGACCGCCGCAGCGTCCACGCAGGTCGCAGCCTTCTTCGGTGCTGCCACCCCGGCGCAGTTCGCGGTGTCGGGCGATACCGTCAGCTGGACCGGCCCCTCCGGCGACTGGGGTCTGCGCCGGATGATCCTGCACTACGCCCATCTCTGCGCTGTGGCGGGCGGGGTCGATGCCTTCCTGATCGGGACCGAGATGCGGGGCCTGACCACGATCCGTTCCAGCGCCAGTGCCTATCCCGCCGTCACGGCCTTCAAAGCATTGGCAGCCGATGTAAAGGTAATCCTCGGCGCCGGCACCAAGGTCGGCTACGCTTCCGACTGGTCGGAATACTTCGGCCACCAGCCGGGGGACGGCAGCGGCGACGTGTTCTTCCACCTCGACCCGCTCTGGTCGGATGCGAACATCGACTTCATCGGCATCGACAACTACATGCCGCTCTCCGACTGGCGCGACGGGTTCGATCATGCCGATGCGCTTGAGGGCTGGCCCTCGATCCATGACCGGGCCTACCTGCAGGCCAACATCGCGGGTGGTGAAGGCTTCGACTGGTTCTACGCCAACACCGCCGACCGGTCGGCACAGATCCGCACCCCGATCACGGATGGCGCTGCGGGCAAGCCCTGGGTCTTCCGCTACAAGGATCTCGCCGCCTGGTGGTCGAACCCGCATTTCAACCGGCCGGACGGGGTCGAGAGTGGCACGCCCACCGAATGGGTGCCGCAGTCGAAGCCGGTGTGGTTCACCGAACTCGGCTGCCCCGCCATCGACAGGGGCACCAACCAGCCGAACGTGTTCTTCGACCCGAAGTCGTCCGAGAGCTTCACGCCCTACTTTTCGCGGGGCTGGCGCGATGATGCGATCCAGCGCGCCTATCTCGAGGCAAGCTACCTCTGGTGGGGCACCCCGGCCAACAATCCCGTGTCGACCATCTACGGCGGCCGGATGGTCCATGTGCCGGAATGCGCGGCCTGGACCTGGGACGCGCGGCCCTATCCGTTCTTCCCGGAACTGACCGGGGTCTGGACGGACGGCCCCAACTGGCGACTTGGCCACTGGCTGACCGGACGGCTGGGTGCGGTGTCGCTCGCCGCCCTTGTGCGCCACCTCTGCCAACGCGCTGGACTGGCAGAGAACCTGATCGACGTCTCCGGCCTCTGGGGCGCGGTCGAGGGCTATGTGATCGGGGCACTGGAAAGCCCCCGCGCATCGATTTCCACACTGGCCCGCCACTTCGGATTCGATGCCATCGAGACCGAGGGCGTGATCCGCTTCGTCATGCGTGGCCGCGCTTCCGTCGCCACGCTGGCCATCGACGATCTTGTCGTAAGCCGCGAGGGCGAAGCCTTTGAGCTGACCCGTGGCCAGGAGACTGAACTGCCGCAGGCCCTGAAATGGCAGGTCGCGCGTGCCGACGAAGATTACGATGCGGCGCCGGTCGAGGCGCGGCGCATCACCGTCGACACCACGCGCATCGCTTCCGAGTCCTTCCCGATGGCCATTCCGCCCGAAGAGGCCGAACGCCGCTGCCGCCGCGCGCTGATGGAAGCCTGGATCGGCCGGGAAAGTGCGACCTTCCGTCTGCCGCCCTCGCGTCTTTCCCTCGATCCAGCCGACGTGATCCGGCTAGTGCATGATGGCCGTGAGGTGGAATTCCGCCTCGTCTCGGTCGCCGATGCCGAGGCGCGCGGGATCGAGGCCGTCCGTCAGGACCGCGCCGCCTACGATCTGCCGCCCGGCGATCCGCGGCCCGCTTCGCTCGCCAGCCCCGTCGTCTTCGGCACGCCGGAGGTGGTGATGTTGGACCTGCCGCAGATTTCCGCGGACCAGCCCGCCCATCGACCCCTGATCGCCGCGCATGCCAGTCCCTGGCCGGGTGAGATCGCGGTGTTCCGCAGCCCCTCGACGGATGGCTTCAATCTGCTGACGACCTTCGGCAGTCGCGCGCGGATCGGGACGCTGGCGTTCGATCTCTTTCCGGGGCCGACCTCGCGGTTTGATCTCGGGAATGCGCTGGTCGTCGATCTCCTGTCCGGAACGCTGGAAAGCGTGACGGACGTCGCGCTGTTCGGCGGAGCCAATGCGATAGCCGTCGAGACAGCGGCGGGCCTTTGGGAGATCGTCCAGGCGGGCGCGACCGAACTGATCGCGCCGACCAGGTACAGCCTGACCCGGCTCCTGCGCGGTCAGCGCGGAACGGAACATGCGATGGGCAATCCGGCCCCGGCTGGTGCGCGGGTCGTTGTACTGGATACGACGTTGGCCTCCCTGCCCATCGCCGAGGCCGATCTCGGACTGCCGTGGAACTGGCGGGTGGGCCCGGCCGCGCGTTCTGTCACGGATGACAGCTACGCCGCGCTGGGCTTCACCCCGACCGGGCGCGGCCTTGTTCCCTTCCCGCCGGTGCATGTCGAGCAGCCATGGCGCACGGCGCGCGCCCCGGGCGATCTGACCATCCGTTGGACGCGGCGGTCCCGGGCGCTTGTGGCCGACGCCTGGGAACAGGTCGAGGTGCCGCTGGCCGAGGACGTGGAAAGCTACGATGTGCAGATCCTCGACGGCGCTGCGATCAAGCGCACGCTGACCAGCAACACGAGCTCAATCCTCTATACCGCCGCCCAGCAGACTGCCGATTGGGGCGCACCGCTCGGGCTCGGCCAGACGCTCGCGATCCGCATCTACCAGCTCTCGAACCGCCTCGGCCGCGGCACGCCTGCCTCCGTGACCCTCCAGTTCTGACGGGATTTCCCATGTCCGACACAACGACCCACCTGGGCCTGCCCTACCTCATGGCGGCGCAGGCGCAGAAGCATGTCACCCACAACGAGGCGCTGCGCCTTCTCGACGCCATGGTGCAACTTTCCGTCCTCGACCGCTCGCGGACCGCCCCGCCCGCAAGCCCGGCAGACGGCAACCGGCATCTTGTGGCCTCCGGCGCCACCGGCCTCTGGGCGGGGTGGGATCTGAACATCGCCTTCTGGGTCGACGGCGCATGGATCCGGCTCGTCCCGCGCATCGGTTGGCTGGTGTGGGTCGCGGCGGAAGGCCTGTTCCTCGTCTGGACCGGTGCGGCCTGGGAGGTGGTCGGCGAGCCGAGCGACGTGTCCGATGCCGTGTTCAGCCTCGTTAACGATGCGGACCCGACGAAGAAGGTCACCTTCTCGCTGGCAGGGATCAGCACGGGCACCACGCGCAGTTACACTCTGCCGAACACCTCATCCGAACTGGCGATCCTCGCCGGAACCCAGACCTTCACCGGCAACAAGACCTTCTCGGGCACGCTGACGGCGTCCGGGACAGTGACGGTATCAGCGGCCAGCGCCTCGATCGGCACGGCAACGACGACCGCCACCTACGGCATGGGCACCGGGGCCACGACGACGGGCGCCACCAAGACCGTGAACATCGGCACTGGCGGTGCCTCCGGATTGACCACCGTCGTGAACATCGGCTCGGCCAGCGCTGGCGCGGGCGGCACGACCGTCATCAACACGCCCACCGTCACCTTCGCCAACACCGTCACGCAGGTCGGCTTGCCGCAGGCCAACCTGACCGCGCAACTCTTGGGCCTCGGCGGGGCAACGGCCGACAGCTTCAACCGGCTGTCGGTCAATACCCCGGCAGTGCTCCTGAACAACGCAGGCGCCGGGATCGAGGCGACGGTGAACAAGGCGGCCCCGGCAAACGACGCGGCCTTTGCCTTCAAGACCGGGTTTTAGGCGCGGGCGCTGATTGGCTTGCTCGGCAACGACGATTTCAGCTTCAAGGTCAGCCCGGATGGCTCGGCCTTTTTCGACGCGATCAGGATCGACCGCACCAGCGGTCAGGTAGAACTGCCGCAGCCGACGGTCCTGCCGGGGCTCTCGGCCGCGCCGTCGCCGCCTACCGCAGGCAAGGCATCGGTCTATGCCCGCAACCGCGCAGGCGCCCCGTGGATCGACGTGATGCGTCCCTCGGGGCGGGACTTTCCGCTGCAGCCGCATTTCGGGGTGAACCGGATCGCCACGTGGTCGCCTTCGGTCACGACGACGATCACCACCGAAGGGATGCCGATCACTTCGGTCGGCACCGTTTCGCACCCGACGCTGGCCGCCACGAACCTTGCCGCCTCGATGCGCCGCTGGCGCCTGACCTCCGCGGCCGTCGTGGACTCGGCGGCCGATCAGCGCTCCGCAGGCTGGGCTTGTTGGCGCGGCAACGCGGCGGGCCTCGGCGGCTGGACCTTCGTGACGCGGATTTCGCTGACGACGCTGCAGGCGACCGGGATGGGGTTCTTCGGCCTCTACGGATCGACCGCAGCGCTGGCGACCACCCTGACGCTGGCCGCAGCCGTCAACTGTATCGGCATCGGCTTCCAGCGCGGGACGCACACCCGCTGGCAACTGGTCGCGAACGACGGCACCGGCGCACCGACCCTGACCGACATGGGGGCGTCCTTCGCTATCGCCACTGGTGGCGTGCTGACGCTCTTCATCGCCGCCCCGCCGAACGGATCATCCGTCTGGGTGCGGGTGGTGGACGAGGTCTCAGGCGCCGTCTTCGAGCAGGAGATCACCGCAGACCTGCCCGCCGCGACGCAGTTCCTGTCGCCGCGGCTGTTCCTGAACACCGGGGCGACCGCTGCCGCCGTCGCCTACGACTGTGCAGGGCTCTACCTGGAAACCGACTTCTGACCGACCGCGACCCGCGGCAATGAAAGGACCATCATGTACGACCAGACCACTCTCGCCGGGGAGGTCGCGCGGGCCTTTCGGGACCACGGGATCACCGCCGCGCTGACTGCCCTGATCGGTGGCACCATGGCCTTGATCGCGGCGATCACGCGCAAGGCCTTCACGAACGAGGCCCTGCTGGACCGCCTTGACCGGGAATTGATCGCCGATCGGGACCGGATCGACCGGCAGCGCAGCGAGGACCGCAAGGCCGACGGCGACCGCCTGGACCGGATCGAGACGGACATCCGTTCGATGCGCGACATGCTCTTCGACGCCTTCCAGCGCGGCCGATCCGACTGACCTGACGCCAATGCTTACCCCCGTCCGACCCCCGACCCGCCCCAGAGGCGGGTTTTTTCATCTGGAGGATCCACCATGCCGACGCTGACCTACCCCCACTGGCGAGATGTTCCCGCGAGCGCCTGGCGCTGGCCGAACTTCTCTGCCGCCGAGGTCGCCTGCCGCGGCACCGGCGCGATCAAGATCAACAGCGAGGCCATGGACAACCTGCAGGCCCTTCGCGACCGGCTTGGAAAGCCGCTGATCATCCGCTCCGCCTATCGCAGCCCGGAACACAATCGTGCTGTCGGCGGGGCCCCTGCGTCTAAGCACATGCAGGGCACGGCCTTCGACATCGCCATGGCGAACCACGATCCCGCTGCATTCGAGGCGGCGGCTCGGGCGGTCGGGTTTCTGGGGTTCGGCCATTACCCGCGGTCGGGCTTCATGCACATCGACCTTGGCCCTGCCCGGTCATGGGGCGATCATTTCCCGGCGCGAGCGGTGCCCTTTGCCCCGGAACTGCCGCCTGCACGCGAAGTCCTGGCGGAAAGCCGCACCCTGCGCGGTGGCGGTGCGGCAGGCGCAGCCACCGTCGGCGCAGCCGGGGTGGAGGTGCTTCAGGACGTCCTCGCGGAAACCCAGTCCAGCATCCAGCCGCTGGTGCCCTACCTCGATACGCTGCGCTGGGTGCTGATCGCCATCGCGCTGATCGGCATCGCCGTCACGATCCACGCCCGGCTCGACGACTGGAAACGGGGGCAGCGGTGATCGGCTGGCTTCTGACCCATGGCCCGGCGCGGAAAGCGCTGGGCCAGATCCTCACCGCCGCAGCGATCCTGCTGTTCCTCCTGAACCTGCGCCGCGCCGGTGAACGCGCCGGGCGCGCCGCCGAACGGCTTGATGCCCGAGAGAGAAACGATGCCATCCACCGCCAGATGCTCGACGCCGCCACCCGTCGCCCTCCTGATCTCGATGCTTTGGCTGAGCGCCTGCGCGACGGGCGGTTCTGACGACCGGGCGCCCTGCCCGCCCGTGGTTGAATACACCGGCGCCGAACAAGCGCGGGCCGCCGACGAGGTCGAGGGGCTTCCGGAAGGCGCCGTCATTGTCCGTATGCTGAGTGACTACGCTGTCTTGCGTGATCAAGCGCGAGCGTGCCAATGATGATACGGCGTGAGCCTCGGCACCAATTTCTCAGCCGAGGCGCGCTGTTCTCGATCAGCGGTATTGTCTCATGATTGAATGGCCCTTTGAGTTCCAGCGTGTTCAAGACGCCCTCGAAAGGCGGACCATGACGGGCCAGGAAGCTGCGCGCGCAATCTTCGTCGCCAGGCGGAAGCATGGCCCGCCCTGGCACTGGAAGAACTGGAAGCGCACCAGAGTTCAATTCCTTGGTTCGGAATGCGCAACATGCGGCGCCGACCTTGAAGCTGTGCTCGTCCTTCAGCACACGGTGAGAATACCCCGCGTTCAGCCCTATTTGGACAAGGCAAAAGCCGAATATGAGGCACGGGAACCTGCCCACGACTATCGCGCTGAGTTACGGGAGGAATGCTATGCGATCCGTGACGCCGTTGTCCCGGAAATGCGCGACTGCTGCCCTCTGTGCTCGAGCCTGTCGATTCAGTTTCGCAAGAAGGCGGGAACGTGGATCTGCAACAGTCCGGTCGGGCGGGGCTATTGCGGTCACGTCTTCGAGGTTCCAGCGAAGAAGGAAGCCCTGACCGCGGCCCAGAAGCGCGGGATCCGCGCGCGAAAATATATGGCCTGGCGCGAGAAGGCGACGAATTGGGACGGCGATTGGAAACGCGTCGCGATCCTCGCTTGGCTTGCTGATTTCAGGGAATATCTGTCGCTGAAGCACACAAAGACGCTGTGCAAGCGTTGCGCTTTCCTGGAGGACATGACGGATCTGAAGCCATGCCTCGAGTGCGGGTTTGCGTTTGCAAGAACAGAGTCTGCGTGTCCCGACTGCGGCCGTGCGGTTACCGAGGCGCAAGCTGACAGCCAGTAGGGAGAGACGGATGACGGGCCGACCCAGAACGATGACGCTGGAGATCGATGAGGAACTGCACGAGTTCCTGGCGTTGAGGGTAAGCGACGGCGGGCCCTATCAGACTGTCAGCGCCTATGTTGAGGAGCTTATCCGGTGCGACATGGCAAGCCGGGAGGCTGCCGAGTTCAAACAGCAGCAGGCGGAACTTGCCGCTGGGTTCAGCGCGCCGGAATCCAGCTACCATCCGTCCTCCGCGGCGGAGGTGATCGCGCGGAACCAAAAGTGAGGTTCAGCCGCTTCTCGCGCTCCAGGAGCTATTCGTTCCACGCCTCATCGAACGGCAAGGATGGGCTGCAGGGCAGCCATGCGGAGAATAGCAGGCATAATCTCCGCACAATCTGCGGTGATTGATCGTGATGATGCCGTCGAGCGCCAGTCTGCGCAGGTTGCTCGAAGCTGAGCCGTATGTTACAAAACCTAGGACAAGATGCACTTGAGTCCGATGTTTTGTAACGATGCTCACTACGGATCAGGGCCAGCGCGCCCTCATGGTCGACTACATGGAAGCCCATGCGCCTGCCCGTTCAAGGGATCTGGCATCCATCGGCGTGAGCAGGACCACCATCGCGAGGGCAGTGGCAGAGGGCATGGTGGTACGGATCGGACGGGGACTGTACCAGCTTCCCGATAGCGAACCAGACCTGCATGCGGGCCTGATCGACATCGCCAAACTCGCTCCCAAGGCCGTCATCTGCCTCACTTCTGCACTGTCCTTTCATCAGCTGACCGACCAGCTACCACGGCGCGTGTGGATTGCCATTGGCGCCAAGGACTGGGCGCCGAAGATCGAGTACCCGCGTGTTCGCGTCGTGCGTTTCCGTGAACCCTACCTGACCAATGGCGTCGAGACCCACCGCATCCGGGAGGTGGAGGTGCGGGTCTATTCCATCGCCAAGACGATTGCAGACGCATTTCGGAACCCGAAGCTGGTGGACCGGTCGGTTGCCATTGAATCGATGAAGGCCGCCCTGAGCGCCAGGAAGGCAACGGCAGGCCAACTTGCCACCGCCGCTCGCGAGAACGGCGCATGGAACCAGATGCGCCCCTATCTGGAGGCCCTGACATCCAATGGCTAAGCAGCCCAAAGATATCGCGGCATCTGTGCGTCAGCGTCTGCTGAACCTCGCCCGCGCGGAAGGTCAGCTGTTCGATGTCGTCCTGGTGGCTTTCGGTCTCGAACGACTGGTGTACCGGCTGTCGGTTTCCGAGTATCGCAACCGCTTCGTCCTGAAGGGGGGCATGCTCGTCACCTTGTGGACAGCCGACACTGGGCGTTTCACCCGGGACATCGACTTCCTGGCGTTCGGCTCGGATGAAGAGGCCGAACTCAAGACCGCGTTCTCGCAGATCCTCGCCATCGATGGAGGCGATGGGCTGGTCTACGACGTTGCCAGCCTTACGGCCGTCGCTATTCGGGAAGACCAGATCTATGGCGGGATGCGGCTCCGGACTGATGCATATCTCGGGAGCACGCGCATTCCAATCACCGTGGACCTCGGCTTCGGCGATGCCTTGGCCGATCCGAAGTTCGAGATCGAATATGGCTCGCTGCTGGACTTTCCTGCCGCATCGATCCGCGCCTATTCACCGGCCACCGTCATCGCAGAGAAGTTCCAGGCCGTGGTCGCGCTGGGCTTGGCGAACAGCCGGATGAAGGATCTCTATGATCTCTGGACGCTGCCGAAGTCCGTCGGCATCGACATGGACGACCTCGCTGTGGCGATCCGAGGGACCTTCGCTCGACGCGACACGATTGTTCCAGCTGCCTGCCCTGTCGGGCTGTCCGCGGAGTTTTCGACCGATCCGGCGAAGATGACGCAATGGCGGGCGTATTCCGAGGGCACGGCTCTAGAAGGACGGCCACTTGCGCAGGTCACCGCAGAGATCTGGGCGTGGCTCGAATCCGCATGTAGTCAGGCCGCGTGTTGACCACCTTCCCGGCGATCATCTGGGCCCTTCTAGGGGGCCTCGTGTAACGTTGAGTTGTTGTTGAGGTGAATGCGTTTGCTTATACACAAGCGAAACGCTCAACATTTAAGTCTTTGTTTCTATTGAGGATTTTTGGTTGCGGGGGTAGGATTTGAACCTACGACCTTCAGGTTATGAGCCTGACGA